>Ga0255759_10001943_pt1 | contig 18555 bp, 13 predicted proteins | sample 101ome_20_FD_179959 | JGI IMG/M metagenome (GOLD analysis project Ga0255759, IMG submission 179959) | Coastal salt marsh microbial communities from the Groves Creek Marsh, Skidaway Island, Georgia - 101404AT metaG (version 2) | ecosystem: Environmental > Aquatic > Marine > Intertidal zone >...
TTCTTTCGTCTGCATACCGCCGGATGAAATAAAGCAAACGACCGGCAGGCGCTGCTTTGCACATTCCACCAGCAGCTGGCAGAACCGTGTGCAGTCGGAGTTGTCGATACTGCCTGCCTGGAAGGCTACGTTGGATATCACCAGGCCGACTTTGTAACTGCCACTCTCTGTCTTGAAGTCGCCGATACCGGTGATCAGGCCATGGGGGCGAACATTTTTGTTCAGCGCAGATTCAATCGACGGCCTGAAAGTTGGAAACGAACAGGGGTTCGCCGACATCAGCCCTGCACTCATTTCTTCAAAATTTTCCACAAAGCGTTCAACAATGCTGTCGCAGGTCATACGACCAGAACGGTTCTCAGCATTCAGGGCCTGGTTGAACAGCAGATCACGATAGGCAATGGTCAACCGGTTCCAGAAGTCCTTGCGGCGGCCGATTCGCACCGGCTCAATCCGGCCTTCAAAACGCTTCCCGGTGCGACGCGACGCATAATACTCTGGGAGGATCTTCTCGAAGAAGAAACTGATGACAACGAAGAGCGTGTCCGACTTGTCCTTGTGAACAACACGGATCCACTCCTCAACTGATTTCAAGAAATTTCCGGCACCGGAATAATCCGCCAGCTCTTCCATCCAGGCCGAGAATGCCTGTTGCACTTCAGCTTCTGTCAGGCCGGCAAAAGCCTGGTCCTGCAACGCCTGCTGTATGGACTTTTCTAACAGCCCGGCGATGAAATCACGCGGCATGGTCTTGGTGTCATTCGCTTCTCGCGCGACGGCAACGAGATCAGCAATCATATTCTCGTACACGAGGCTGAACAGGATCAGATTGCGGCAGGTTCCGATAAACTCTTCTCGGAGATCTTTATCGAGGATCACGTTGAGGATATCGACATCCTGGCTGGCACCGGTTGACGCGGTCTCAGACTTCCGCTCGATGTGCGACCAGAGCGTGTCTTCAAGCAGGCGCCGGTTGATCGCGATGAGCGGTGTTGCCTCGTCAGCGATGAGGGCGCTGGTCGCACCGGATACTGCATGATCCGACAACCGTTCTTCATCAAACAGAGATTCACCCTCAAGAATCAGGTTCAGCTCCGACAACAGCTGGCCCACCAGGAAGACATCACTCTTCTCGTTAATGTAAGCCAGATCAAACAGCTTCTTACCCTCGAAACTGAAGCGCTCTTTCAAGTCGGATCTGAATTTGTCGCCAGCTTCAGACAGAGCCCGCAGCAGTCCTTTGACGTCGCGGATCTCTGCCGTCGACAGGTAATAGGCACTGGTTTCTGTATCACCGAGATGCTGTATCAAGGCGCCAAGGTTATCACCGGCACTCGCCTTCCAGCGATTGTACAGGTGCAGGCCAGTCACCAGGCATATCTCTTTCTTGGCCGATTCGAAATTAGCCTGGGGCTCACCAAAAATAAACTGGGCTATCCGCCCTCGCTCTTCACCCACTGTGCTGCGCTTATCCTGGAAATTCTTCCAGGCTTTATTCAGCACATCCTCGTACAGCACCTTGTCTGGATCCTGGAGCCAGCCGAGGAATGCTGAACGACGTTCACGATGGACCCGCTGCGCCAGTTCACCTGCGGGAATTTCTGCATCAGCCAGACGCCCATATTGCGTAACTGTTGTGCTCTTAATGCGGCGTCGCAGGTTGAGGTACCTGAGATAACGGAACGCAACGCCAAACACATTGGGATATTCGGTCGGCGAGGTCCGCAGCTTCAGTGTCGAGCTGGCATTAATTGCCGCCATGGTCTCACTCAGTTTGTGGTAGCGGCTGAGGTTACGCTGGTAATGTTGCAGTACTTCCGGATTCTCGGCGACAAAGTCGCGTGTTGTTTCCTCAATTGACGCAATGCCGGAAACGATGACATTACGCAGGTGATGAATTTTGTCGTCTTCGCCGGGATCAAAGTCGATAATGCCGTCGATGTTGCCCTGCTTGTATAACTCAAAGCTGGACACGCCGACGAACTTCGCGCACTCCTGCCACGAGAGATTGTAGCGGCGCACGAGGTTGGCGAGGCTCTTCGGGTGGATCGTATTGAACACACCCGTGCGGACTGACAACAGCAGGTTTGACGATGCCAGCGGAATCGCGCCGCCGGAGTATCCCTGCCCGATAATAATACCGAGCGTCGGCACATCACTGTTACAGAGCTCAGCTATCAGGTTGGAGATGGCGTGGGCCTGGTTGTTCGCATTCGCCTGTTCATAGGGGTCGGCGCCCGGGGTATCCATGAACGTGACAATCGGCATGGAGCGGATCGCAAAATTGCTGGCGAGACGAGCGGCTTCGGTGTGATGCTCCGGACCCCAGACGCCACTCGCGTGGGCCCGATTCTGCGTAATGAAACCGAAGCGACGTTTTGTGCCGTTGCTGTCGAACTCCAGCTCTGCTGAGTACAGCGGCCCCAGGTCGATCTCATTGAACACCGGCACATCGAGCGCCTGGATAAGGGCCTTGGCGCCGGGTCGCTTCGATTCTTCCGTCGGTGCAACCGTCGCAGCGATGTATTCGTCGACCTCCATGCCGCGGAGATTTTCCAGAGCAGCTTCAATCTGCCGTTCTGTCAGCAGACCGTTAACAACGGAGGCCGGCTCCTTGCGAGGGAACAGCGAAAAGTCTGCCGCCAGACTCTCGGCATTGATGTACAACTGGTCAACAGATAAAGGTTCCTGCGCCATACTGCGAATTCCCTGTCGTTCTAATCACACTGTCTAAATCAGGCAAAGCCCGAGCAAAAATAAACCCCGGGCCGTCAAAACGGTCTGGAGCAGGATACTGCGGATGCGGTGCTAGCCTACTGCATAGACCAGCCTGTTTCAATGAAATCACTCCCCAAAAGACCGCTAACCAACTGATTTATCGGGGGTTTTACTCCTCCACGAGCGGAATCTGACCGATTTTAGCCTGCCACTCACGCGGCCCGGTGCGATGCACGGACTCACCATTACTGTCGACCGCCACGGTGACCGGCATATCCTCGACTTCAAACTCGTGGATCGCCTCCATCCCAAGGTCTTCAAAAGCAACAATCCGTGCACTCCTGATGGCCTTCGAAACCAGGAAAGCGGCACCGCCGACTGCCATCAGGTAGACCGCCTGGTGCTGCTTGATCGCATCAATCGCAATCGGTCCTCGTTCAGCCTTGCCAATCATGCCGAGCAGACCCGTGGTTTCCAGCATCATCTCTGTGAAGCCATCCATACGGGTCGCCGTGGTTGGTCCTGCCGGGCCAACTACTTCGTCCCTGACAGGATCAACCGGACCAACGTAGTAAATGAACCTGCCCTTTAAATCCACACCTTCAGGCAGACCCTGATCGCGAATGCGTTTATGCGCGGCATCCCGGCCCGTCAGCATCCTGCCGGAGAGCAGCAGGGTTTCTCCCGGTTTCCAGGACAACACATCGTCTTTCGTGACGGTATCGAGATTAACCCGCCTTGAGTTGGGCCCTGCTTCCCAGGTGATGTCTGGCCAGTCAGCAAGACTGGGTACCGGCATCTGCGCCGGGCCGCTGCCATCCAGCTTGAAGTGGGCATGCCGAGTTGCTGCGCAATTAGGAATCATGGCAACCGGCAGGTTGGCGGCATGGGTCGGATAATCCATGATCTTCACATCCAGCACAGTCGTCAGGCCACCGAGACCCTGGGCACCAATACCGAGCGCATTGACCTTGTCAAAGATCTCAAGCCGGAGCTCTTCGATTCGGCTCGCCGGACCACGGGCCTGGAGCTCATGGATATCGATCGGGTCCATCAGTGAGCGCTTTGCCATCAGCATGGCCTTTTCGGCTGTGCCGCCAATACCGAGTCCCAGCATGCCTGGTGGACACCAGCCGGCACCCATGGTCGGCACGGTTTTCAACACCCAGTCAACAATACTGTCTGCCGGGTTAAGCATCACGAACTTGGATTTGGCTTCAGAGCCGCCACCCTTGGCAGCGACATGCACCTCAACTTCATCGCCCGGCACAATCGCGGTGTGGATAACTGCCGGCGTGTTGTCCTTCGTGTTGCTGCGGGCGCCGGCAGGATCTGCCAACACAGAGGCCCGCAGCACATTGTCCGGCAGGTTATAGGCTCGGCGCACGCCTTCATTAATCATGTTTTCCAGTGAATCTACGGATTCAAACCTGACGTTCATACCAACCGACAGGAACACATTGACGATTCCTGTGTCCTGGCAGATCGGCCGGTGGCCTTCGGCACACATGCGCGAGTTAATCAGGATCTGCGCCATCGCGTCGCGGGCAGCGGCAGATTCCTCCTTCTCGTAGGCCTCGCCGACGGCCTTGATGAAATCCGGCGGATGGTAGTACGAGATGAATTGCAGCGCGTCCTGAATACTCTGCACCAGGTCGTCACGAGTGATCACTGTAGCCATGGATCAGTCCGCGTACATGTAACGAATCAGTGACTCGGCAACACAGACAGGCTTGTCGCCGCCCTCAATTTCTACCGTAACTTCCCGCTTGATCTGAATCGTGTTGCCGCCTTTAAGTTCAGCTTCTACCAGGCGATGCCGTGCCCTGACTTTGGAGTTGACAGGCACTGGCGCTGGGAAACGAACTTTGTCGAGGCCGTAGTTCACGCCCATGAAGACGCCGTCCAGCGCTTCCGGTCGGAGCGGGGGAATCGAGGCACCGAGGTGGACAATGAGTGACAGTGTCAGGAAGCCATGGGCGATCGTGACCTTGTAAGGCGACAGTTCCGCCGACTTTTCCGGATCGATGTGAATAAACTGGTGGTCGAGAGTCGCATCGGCGAACATGTTGATGCGGTCCTGGTCGATTTCCTGCCACTCACCTACACCTTCTTCTTCACCCAGAATCGAGTGGTAAATCTCCATTGCTGCTGCTGCTTTTGCTGACATTTTGCCTGCCTCCTGTTGTCCATAAAAAAGAGCCGCAGGATACCACATCCCAACCCTGAAACAGGTGTTGTAAACTCATCGCTGCTCGAGTTCCCGGACCTGAATTCCTAATGGGAGTTATCCCCAAAATTGTACTGATCACAGCGGCGATGGCGCTGGTACTGCTGACCACCTGGAGCGATAAGCGCGCCCCGACCCGCTATGAGGTGCCGACAGCCGGAAAGCAGGCGGATGACCCAGTTTTCGCGTCACACTGGGTCTCCCGTGGCGAAACCCGCGAAGCCCACAGCGCCAACATCGACCTGCGAGGAAATGCCCCCTTTACCGTCTGGTACGGCGGTACGGAGGAAGGCCATGCAGACGTCGCCCTGTTCTTTTCATCCTTTGATGGCCAGACCTGGTCGCCGGCGACCCGCATTACCGACCGCGCCCAGACCGAGGCAGGCCTTGATCGATACATCCGTAAAATTGGTAATCCTGCGACGCATGTCTGGCCGGACGGCAGCATCGGGTTGTTCTATGTCGCTGTTTCTGTTGGCGGCTGGGGCGCCAGCACCATCAACTACATGGAATCGCGGGGCGGCGGCAGCACCTGGAGCCAACCGAAACGCGTTGTGACCTCACCTTTCCTCAACATCAGCACGCTGGTACGAACGCAACCCGTGGTGCACCAGGATGGCACTATCGAGCTACCGGTCTACCACGAATTTATCGGCAAGTTTGCCGAGTCACTCCATCTGGATCGAAACATCAGGGTGCTGGAAAAGCGGCGGATCTCATGGGGACAGGATGCGCTGCAGCCTGCCGTCGTGGCCGTCGCTGATACTAAGGCGCAGGCACTACTCAGACATGCCGTGGACGAGAATGGCCGTGTCTTACTCAGTCTCTCGAACGACACTGGCTTGTCATGGAGTTCACCCACAGCGCTCAGTCTGCCAAATCCCAATGCTGCGGTGGCGGCACTCAACCTGGGAGACGGGCAGATCCTGATAGCACTGAATGATACTGAAGACGGCAGACATAAACTCAGCCTCGCCCGCAGCTCACCCGGCAACGACTGGCGCATCATCAGGGTGCTGGAAGAAGAAAGCGCAATCGCTGACCCGGATTTCGAGTTTTCCTATCCCTCAATGGTCCGGGATAAGGCGGGCTTGATCCACCTGGTTTATACCTGGAACCAGAAACGCATCAAGCATGTCATGTTCAATGAAGCCTGGCTCGCCAGCGATCCAGAAGTTTAAGCTCAGCTGGCGGCAGCACGCTTCCTAACCACCAGGCTGCCAATAGAGTAGCCGGCACCAAACGAACAGATGACCCCATGATCGCCTGCAATGAGGTCTTCATGATGCAGGTTGAAGGCAATCAATGATCCGGCAGAGGCGGTATTGGCATACTGGTCGAGCACAATCGGCGCTTCATCACCATCGGGCATACGGCCCAGCAGCTTTTTAGCGATGAGCTGGTTCATATTTATGTTGGCCTGGTGCAGCCACCAGCGGCGAACGTCGCCGGTCTCAAGTCCGGCCTTATTGACACTGTATTCAATATGATCGGCCGCCATCGGGCAGACTTCCTTGAACACCTTCCGGCCTTCCTGGTGGAAGTAATTGTATTCCCGGAAAGGGTCATCATCGTTGGCATTCACCATGTAACCGATGTTCGAACGGATGTTGTTCGAGAACACGGTTTCCGCCCGGGTGAAGAGGATGTCGTAACTGTGCTGCGAGTTGCAGTTCTCAGCATCCTCAATGATGGTCGCGGTCGCGACATCACCAAAGATGAAGTGACTGTCACGGTCGCGGAAATTATTCTGCGGCGATGTCAGCTCCGGATTGATCACAAGCACACAACCCGCGGTACCGGCCTTCACCATCTCGTAGGCACGCTGCAGGGCAAATGTCGCTGCGGAACAGGCCACCAGCATATCGAAACCAAACCCCTCGATGCCGAGCGCATCCTGCACTTCAATCGCTATCGCGGGGTAATAGCGCTGCGTGTAGGCACAGGAAACGATAACCGCATCAATGTCTGCCGGTTGTTAGTTGGCAGCGGCCATCGCCTTGCGGGCCGCTGTCAGGGAAATCTCTGCCTGGTCCGAGAGTTCGTCTTCCGCCCGCAGCGGGATGCTCGGTGTCATGCGGTCAGGGTCGAGAATTCCATCCTTGATATAGACGAAACGCGACTTAATACCCGAGGCTTTCTCGATGAATTCGGCTGAAGACGTCGGTTTTGCTTCAAGCACGCCGGCAGCGATCGCATCGGCATGCTCTGCGTTGAACTTTTCGGCGAAAGCGTTGTAGCTCTCAACCAGCTCCTCATTTGAGATGGCGTGCTCCGGCGTCCAGAGTCCGACGCCACTGATGACGGGATTAATGCCACTCATAACTCTTCCCTTTCCCCTGTGTGCGCGAGAGGCGCAGTTTTTCCTGAGGTTAATCCTGCGTCGTGACGTATTGCAATATCTCGACCACCTGCCCCGGCGTCGTCGCCCAGGCCATGGCCGCCGCATCCACTTCCTTCAGCGGATGAATAATCGTCTCGTCATGGAGCGTGATGTAAGGTTTGCCCAGAGCAGCACAGATACCTGCATCGAATGCGGCGTTCCACTGCTTGTATTTGTCACCAAATCGAATCACCGCGAGATCGCACTTCTCGATCATGGTCCTGGTGCGGATTGCGTTCACCTTTGAGGATTTGTGGTCACGCCAGTAACCGTCGCTGGCGGGGCCAAGCAGGTCGCCTGCCGCATCACTGGCCTCATGGTTGGTGATCGCAGAGGTAAAACTCACCGGCAGGGAAGCAGCCCCCGCGATAATCTGGTCACGCCAGTCTGTATGGATCTCCCCGGAGAGGTATACCATCCATGTCATATGCGACCCCCAATAAACTAGATGATCGATTCTCTCTCAAAGAACCTTGCTGTCGTAAGTGCAAGCAGGGCACCCAGAAAGAGGCTGGAAAAGAAAGCGTATGCGTAGGCCAGAGCTTCTGGTTGTTTCATGCCTAAGATATCTGTCATCAGCAATAACTGGCTTAGCATGGGTATGACGTACATCCAGTCTTGCGGCGCAAATGGGTTAACCATCATCACGAAGTAAGGCGCTATCGGGATCATTGTTAACAGACCAATATAACTCTGAGCGTCCTTGAATGACTGGGCGAAGATGCCAACGAGCATCTGTAAACTGGCGATCAAAAATGCCGTCGGCAGTATGGCTATCGAAATCAGCACAATTTCTTTGGTCGAAATGTCAAACTTCAAACCGATTTGATCGAGAGGTGCATACATAAGAGCCGTGACACAAAAGCTCAGCGTCATCACCATGCCCAAGCTTGAAAATACGCCTGCTGCCAACCATTTACCAAAAACGATTTCATGGCGAACGACCGGGTTTACCAATAGCGCTTCAAGAGTTTTCCGTTCACGCTCGCCTGCGGTCGTATCAACCGCCACCCCCATTCCCGATACAAACGCAGCCAATAGGACATAAAGCGGTAAGAAACTTAGTGCTGCCACTGCAAGCTGCTGTTTGCTCGCGACATCTACCCCCTGACTGACGACCACACGCATCACTTCTGGCGAAACGCCACGCGCAATTAACCGAAGTGAAGCGATTTCACTGTTGTATTTTCGGACCAGGGTATCTATCAGCCGATACTCAGCCAACGTGTCTTGTCTTGAGCCGTCGTGATATATCTCAACCATGGCGCTGCGGATACTACCCAGTCTCTCGCTGAAGCTTTCGGGGATAACCAGGACAAACTTTTCTGTTTTGTCCCGCACAGCCTGCGCTGGGTCACCTGAAAATTCAGAAAACTTAATTCCTTGTTCTTCCATCCAGAGAATCAACGTAGGCGCATGCTCAGCACCCACCACTGGTATCACCGTTTCTTCGCGTTCGGTCGTGATCTGCACAATCATCACAACTAGACCATAGACAAGTATTGGCGCCATAAACGGGAAGATGAATGCCGATAAAACAGCGCGACGATCGCGTGCGCTATCTTTTATTTCTTTGAGAAATACTGTGGCGATGGCGTGCATTCAATTCACCATAAAATTTCGCGAGTCTACGCCAGCAACGACGAACATTGAAGGCTAATCAAAGTTTGCATTGTTCAAAATCCATAGCCCGCATCTCTATACAACCACGTCAATTACAGTCCTCGGCCCAATCATTGGCTATCGAGGACTGCATGCGCACCACACTTGATGCTGTAATCGCTACGGTTGGTCGGTTATCACGAGTTCGCTTGTCGCGGCAAAACTGCCGACTGGTCTGATAGATATCATCGGCAAAGATATCTTGCATAATCTCGAGACTATTCCACAAACTGAAAAACGGGTAACAATAAACAGCCTCGATCTTCAGCAGATTTGCATCTTGAATGTTGAGGCCCGAGGAGCCAATCGTTGGTTCCCGATAAAGCAGGTTGTCGTTAGGAATCGGATCCCCAAAGTCCAGAAAAGCCGCATCTGTTGGATTAATGCGATTAATGCAGAACAGCTCTTCGTCGTCCCAGTGCTCTATTACTTCTTGCTCCGCCTGCCACACAGCGTTGGGCTCTGGAGACGTCGTGTAAAAGGGGATCATGCCCTTGATCAGTCCCTCACGTGCGGCGTCGAAAGTACCTGACCTGACCGCCGCATGCCGAGCCGCATTAAATGTGGCAAAGTGCAGCGCTGTTTTAGCCTGATACATCTGAGAAAACTGAATAATGCTCCACAAGATCAGAAACAGAACAGGAAAAATAAGGATAAACTCGACCGAGGCCTGACCTGATTGGTCAAAAACACGCCGCCGCTTGAACGACTGACTAAAGATCAGTGCCAATGGTTCTGCCCTCCGACAGTCCGACGTTTCTATATTCGCTGACTGCGCCCTGATTGCTGTCGTCGTCGTTCGCTATAACCAGATACTTGAATCGACCTGTTCGCTGCTGTCCAACTGGAATAACAACTCGCTGCCATTCGCCCTGGTTGGCATAACGATAACTTTGCCAGGCACCATCTCCGTCATCACCTTCCGAAGAGGGACGCCATACCTGGCTGCCTGCCAGCTGGTAAAGCCTGACTTGGTTGTCAAACTTGTTATCTTCATCCAGCCCGATGGCGTGAATCTCTCCTTCTTTAAGTATTCTGACGTCAAACGACAGGAGGGTGTCAGGCGTAACCTCATAATCCACGAGAAGCTTTCGCCAGGTATTACCTGCAAGGGTTAACCGGCCATCTGCCAGCTGGTGCGAACCGCTCTTATCCTGATCTGAATAACTCGACGTCAGATCAGTTTCTTCGAAGAAAACCAGCGTTTCAGGCTTATTAAGGACAATCACCTCTACGCCCCCACCCTGCCCCGTTGGGTTACTACCAGGCTGGCCTTGAACTACGGGAACCTCTGCTGAAGAAGACTCGGATTGACGATTGATACGATTTAGCAGCAATAAAATTTCTTCCGATGCCTTATTTGCCACTGCCACCATCGGATCGCCTGCCTTGAGCGTCGCGATGGCCTCCGCGTAATTTGCCGCTGCCATTTCGAGTTGAACCATGCCCCGATTGTGCCAGGCGCGACTGTCTTGCGGGTCTCGGACAAGCGCTTCGCTGTAGGCTTCAATCGCCATCATCGAATTACCTTGCCTGGCATAAGCATTACCTAAGCGGAACCATAGCTCACTGTCTTTGGGCAGCATCTCAATCAACTGCCTGTAGTGCTTTACCGCTTCAGCATAGCCTCCTTTTTCATAGGCACTTATAGCTTTCCCAACTGTCACCTGAATCGTTGTCTCGTTACTTTGAACAGGCGTAACACAACCCTGCAAAGCCAGAAGGGCACACCAGAGTAAAACAACCGGCCAGACTTCCTTGGCAGGCCCCGTCTTCAGGTAATTTTTGATGAGAGCCATTGAATCGTCTGTCCTTCTTCAAGCGCCAGTTGGCCCGCAATGCCCGACGGCAACTCCAACGCAGTGAATGCACCGAAACAAACTGCGAAACGATTGGGAGCAAGGCCATGTGCGATTTTCTTTATCGTCCCTGCCGCATCCAAAAAAACAACATCAATCGTGAAGTTCATGAAAAACGTGTGAACTGACCAACAAGGCTGAATCCACAACCCTTCCTGAGGAGATAAAGCGCTTCGACCAAGAAGCCCCCGGGCCCTCTCAAACAGGGTCGTTGTTTTCTGAATCATCATGCCTGGGCAGACGTCCAGATAACCTGTTTCCATTAGAGGAATCCCTGATCCATAAACTTGACCAGAATGGGAAAAGCCAAAATCATAAAAGTGACAGGGAAAATAAAAGCCATCAAGGGCAGAATAAGTTTCACCGGCGCTTCCATCGCCATTTTTTCTGCTCTTTGAAACCTTTCATTGCGACGCTGTTCGGACTGCACCTTCAACAGGTTACGCATACTGGAACCCATTCTTTCCGCCTGTATCACTGCTCGCACAAAAGTGCTCACCTCCCGGATATCGAGACGATCAGACAACCTGCCCAAAGCATCCGCCCTGCTCGCGCCAGATCTTATATCCCTGATCACGATTTGAAACTCATTTTTCAGCGCACCGGCAGGCCCTTTATCGACTGCCTGCCCAATCGCCCCGTTCAGATTCAAACCGGCTTCCACAGACATTGAAATGAACTCCAAATACATCGGCAAAACACGCACAACTTCTTTTTCACGTTTCTTTTTTGTTTCTGAAAGCCAGATCACCGGGTAGAAAAAGCCAAGGACCACACCCCCGGCGAAAGCCAGCGGATGACTTTTCTCGAGCATCAACATTCCGCTCAGAACCAGGAGAGGAAAGGCAAATGCGCTGATAACCCTCAAAGCAAAAAAATCTTCTGCGCTCATCAGGTAGGCGACACCGGTTTGTTGTAAGCGTTTCTCAAGACGGTTGAGATAATCTATCGGCAGGTTGGTGCAGAGGTGGTAAGAAATCACTCTCACGAGAGGCCAAATAAGTTTCAGCAGAGGAGGCAATGGATCCATAAACTCTCTGTTTTCATCAGGCACAGTTGCCTGCAGAAACTTAAAAACGGCGTAAAAAATGGCGACAGCAACGCCAATGGCGAGACCATAGCCATAAAATAATACCGGTGCGCTGGCATTGAGCAGGTATACCCAGGCCGACTCTATAAAGCCGGTCAATCCTTGACTGAAGTCATTCCACATGGCGTCAGCTTATACGTCTATCTTAGTGATGCTTCTGATGATGAGAAACCCCAGCACCAACATGACCGTGATTGCGAACATGAACCCATAGCCCATCGTCGTGGTATGCAGTTGACTCATGGCCTCGGGCTCTATGTAAAACAGCACAACTGCCAATAAAATGGGCAACCCGGTCATCACGTACCCCTGCATGACACCCTGAGACGTCAATGCTTTTATCTTTCCCTCCATGGCAGCTTTCTGGCGAAGCGTTGCGGCAAGGCTTTCAATCACTTCAGATAAGTTGCCGCCGACTTCACGGGAAATCCGAATTGCAGAAAGCGCCACTCTAAAGTCCTGCGATGGCAGGCGGTTTTCCATCGCTACTAACGCTTCATCGAAGTTAATGCCCAGTTTGACCTGACGTATCAACAGGGCAAACTCCTGGTTGAGTGGGGCTGGCTGATCCTCAACCAGATTTTCGAGCGCGCCCATAAGACTAGAACCTGCTTGCAGGCTGCTGGAAATCGCCATAAAGGCATCGGGCAAAAGGCTTTCAAACTGGGCGAGTCGTGCAGCTTTTGCTCTTCTATAATATGCGCTGGGCACCAGAGCCATAATGCCTGCTGCAACAAGCGTCGCGATCACATCCAGCGACAGAATAAACACCAGCAAGGGCACTGAAATGAGCAGGATGATGTAGATTCTGATGAGCTTACTGGCATCGACAAACAGGAACATTTCTTTCAGGTTCATGTCGGCCTCAATCTGCATATCCTCCTCTAAGGACAATCTGGCACGGTTTGCCAGGGAAAGAAGCAGATAGGCGGTTACCGAGAAAGAAATAAAGGCAGCGCTGGCGGTCAGCATTAATTCCATCATATTCCTCTAGGCGAAAAGACTCATATCAGTATCGAGCCCTCTCGCCCGCATATCCTCGTAGAATTCAGGCACCCGTCCCGTTGCCTTAAAATAACCCGTCACCCGTCCATTCTGGTCATAGCCTTCCTGCTGATACTCAAAGATCTCCTGCATCTGAATGATGCCCCCCTCCATACCCGTGACTTCATTGATGGCCGTGACTCTCCTGCTGCCATCCGGGAATCGAGTTTGCTGCACGATGATGTCAACCGCTGAACAAATTTGCTCTCTTATTGCCTGTATCGGCAGATCCATCCCGGCCATCAGCACCATGACTTCTATACGTGACAACATGTCTCTCGGCGTGTTGGCGTGGGCTGTCGTTAACGAACCCTCGTGGCCGGTGTTCATCGCCTGGAGCATGTCCAGTGCCTCACCCCCGCGACACTCACCCACGACAATTCTGTCCGGGCGCATCCTCAGGCAGTTCTTTACCAGGTCTCGTATCGGAATCGCACCCTTGCCTTCCATATTCGGCGGCCGAGCTTCCAGTGAGACCAGGTGCGGTTGAGCCAGCTGTAGTTCCGCGGCATCCTCCACTGTGATGACCCTTTCACCATGAGGGATGAAATTGGACAGCACATTCAGGAGCGTTGTTTTCCCAGAGCCCGTTCCTCCCGAAATCACTACATTTTTTTTGTTGACAACAGCGACTTCCAGAAATTTGACCATGGCCTCGTTGACCGCACCAAACCCGACCAGGTCGGCAGCTTCAAGCTTTTTCTTTGAGAACTTCCTTATCGTGATGCAGGGCCCGCGCAATGCCAACGGTGGGATGATCGCATTTACCCGAGATCCGTCCTTTAACCGGGCATCAACCATCGGTGAACTTTCGTCAATGCGACGACCGAGAGGCGAAACTATCCTTTCTATCGCGGAGAGCACAGCGACGTGACTGGTGTAAGCCACGCCACTGGGTTCGAGTCGACCACCGCGCTCCACGTATATGTCATCGAACGCATTAACCATAACTTCGGTGATGTCATCATCTGCCAGCAGCACTTCCAGCGGTCCAAGCCCTACTGCCTCATTCAGCACATCGTTAATGAGTTGCTCGACATCGACTCCCTCGGGGATCCCGGAGCGCAACTCTTCCAGGATTTCCCTGATTAGGCCCCGGATCCGTTCTTTCAAATCATCATCACTCAGCGTACCGACATCCAGTCGCTTCAAATCCATACGTTTGACGAGTTCTTCATGAATATGCTGCTGCCAAATCATGTATTGCTCACGCAACGGATCCGATGCAGTTTGAGGCGCAACCGTGATGTCGTTGTCTTCAACATCACCCTTTGGTTGCTCTGTTATCTTTTGTTCTTCTTTCGCGCGATATTCTTCAGCAACCCCTAGCGCACGAACACTCAATCGGTAATTACCAATTGCGATCACATCGGCTTCAGTCAAAGGCCCATAGCGGTCAACACGATCGCTGTTAACGAAAGTACCCGCATCAACTTTATCGATGATGTAGAGGCCATCCTCGCCCTGTTCAATTTCGGCATGAATACCGGCGACTTTCCAGCCGCGCAGCTGCACGAGGTTGTCTCGGGATTTTCCGATCCCACAGCGGTTCAGCATACACCTCAGTGTCTGTGTGCCTGAATCTTTTGACTCTACAATGACTTCAAACATGGGTTATTCAACCAGCCCTGCTTTAAAAGCATCGTTCATGCGCTGGATCATGCCATCCCGGCGCGCAGCCTCCTGAAGGTTGATATCGTGCTTACTGTCGATAACGCTTGGGGTAATAAAAATAACCAATTCCGTTTTTCCGCCCTGGTCGAACTTGTTTTTGAAGAAATTTCCTAAAATGGGGATATCGCCCAACCATTTCACCTGATCTTCTGACAAATTCATTTCGCTGTTCATTAGGCCCGAAATCACCAAAGTCTCGCCGTCTTTCATGGTGACATCAGTTGAGGTTGCCCGGGTTTTAAATCCTGGGACACCCCCAACGGCATTCGCCTGGTCAAGGCTACTGACTTCAGTTGCCACACGCGCAGTGATGTTGCCATCGTCATCGGCTACTGGCGCTATCTGCAGGGAAATGCCAAAGTCTTTGTAAGAAATCGTCGTGCCATTAATGTTACTCGTCACAACGGGGACCTGCCCGCCTGCCAGGAATTCAGCCTCACCACCGCTGCGTGCACTCAGCCTGGGAGAAGCCAGCTGGAACGCCCGCCCGGTATTCACCAGATAATTGATTCTAGAGTTAATCTGGGTTGCGATGCCGAAGTAAGACAAAGATCCCGTCGCGTCATTCGCAACATTTTCAAGGTCACCAGTAAAGTCTGAGGGGTTCGCGGGCCGGTAACTTGCGTTGGTGTTCCACGCCCGATAGAGCGCAGCGGTAGGGCCCGCCATACTGGTGCCCCAATCTATACCCAGGTTTTCAAGGTCGTTCGTACTGAACTCTACGAGCTGCAGGTTCAGGTAAACCATCTTTTCAGAGAAAGCGTTCGAGACTTTCGTTAGATTAATAGCGTCGGGATACAGCGCCAGGACCTTTTCAAGAATATCTTCATCGCTGGCAAAGATATTACCTTCGACAACTGCGCGGCCTGCCACACTATTGACGCTGACACCTGAAACATTACGCAGCAGCGCGCTTAGTTCGGTCGTCGTACGGTTGGTTTTGCCGGCAAGCACATGCACCGTCGCCTCAGCCCGCCAGCCGCTTTTGCCCCACAGGTGGATGTTCGTATTACCCTCTGCGTCCGCCACGATCACTAGTTCACCGTTGCTCAACAGCCGCGTGCTGACAACGTCACCGTCACCTAAAACGATGCGCTCAACATCACCGACATCCCAGACCACCGATTCACCAACATACATGGAGAAGAGCTTTTCAGCGACAGGTGCAGCGCCTGCTGATCCTGCGCCCATCAACAAACCAACGACAAGGAGAGTCGCGACTGCAGGAGCAGTATTCTTGTTACTCATTTTTCTTATTACTTGCATTAGTTCGCCTCCTCGTAGGCTTCAAGAGGCAATAACTCAAGTTCGAGGACCCCGTTTGTGCTGTTGCCGCCGCTGATGCTTTCGTAAATATCCAATTCAACCGTCGCATCATCTGCCGGGAAACCGTTAACCGCTGCGTCTACACTTCTTGGCGGCTCTGCTGTACCAGCTCTCAGGGAGACCTCAACCGGGTCACCCTCTACCAGAACATTGCCTTCGGCATCGACAGTCCCGACGACATTGCCTTCGCCGTCAATCACAAGACCGTCTTTGATAACCCCAATGACATTTCCATCATCATCAAGTGCAAGTGCTGCATCTGCGCTGTAGCCAACCACCTTACCGTCTGCATCGCGGATAGCACCGGTTTCGTCAACGGTCCCTACCAGGTTACCGGACTCATCGTAGACTTTGCCGTCGCGGATCGTCCCCAGCACATTACCGTCAGCGTCAACTGCCAGATTCGCTGCACCCACTTTCGCTTTGCCGATCACTTCGCCGTCCGCATTGGTCACGGTGCCATCTGTGGCAACCGAGCCCACGACATTCCCGTCAGCATCGATTACCGCACCGTCCTTGATGACACCTAAGACCTTGCCATCCGCATCGATGGCTAATTCAGCATCCTGACTGAAGCCCAGCGTGTTGCCAGCGTTATCAGTAATGACCCCGTCAGCATCCACCGTACCAATGGCATTGCCAGCGTCATCATAGACAACGCCGTCCTTGATGACGCCCAGGACGTTGCCATCCGCATCAATAGCAAGTTCGCCCTGTTTTTCCGAGCCGATGACATTGCCATCAAGATCGACGACATTACCTGCTTCGTCTACGGTCCCAATAAGCTCACCGGTCTCACTGTAGACTTTTCCATCGATGATCGTCCCCAGCACCCTACCGTCATCGCCGACGGCCGTGGTGCTTAATTTGCCGACCTTGCCTGCTTTCTCTAACGGGACCATGCGACCCTGATCATCCACGCGGCCGATGACCTGGCCATTGTCGTCGTAGACCTTACCGCCAATGACTTTACCAATCACATTACCGTCGGCATCAAGCATTTCGGACGCCACCAGATTGCCTGATGAATCCAACAACACATCTTCTGCAACACTGCCAATTAACTTGCCATCGTTACTAATAACCGAACCATCGGCAGTAACGCGGCCAACCACATTACCAAACTCGTCGATGACATTACCGCTTTGGTCAATTCGCCCAATGACATTGCCATTTTCGTCAAGCGCCACATCCGCCACAGTAACGTTGTCTCGACTTTCACCGATCACCTGCCCATTGAGATCGACGATAGACCCGTCGGCCGCAACATGCGCGATCACATTTCCATTCTCGTCGACGACCTTATTGCCGACAATCTTTCCAATCGCCTTACCGTCTCTGCCGACTGCGACTTTACCCGACGTTGAGCCGATCCGCCGCCCGGTATTATCGACGACATTACCGGACGCATCGACCCGACCCACCACATTGCCGTTGTTATCATAGACCACGCCATCAACGACATTGCCGATCACGTTGCCACTGGCATCAACGGCCACAGCGGAGCTGACGTTACCGATAATGTCACCGTCAGTGCTGACAATCCGACCGGACTCATCGACCCGACCAATCACATTACCGCTGTCATCGTAAACTTTATCGCCGACTATCGTACCGATGGGCTTACCATCGTTGCCAAGCGCGACCTGAGCCATCTGCTTGCGGCCGATCACCTGACCCGAGGCATCGAGAATGTCACCGTTTTCGTCCACGCGACCTACAACATTGCCCTGCTCGTCATATACCGTGTCACCAACGATCTTGCCCAAAACATTACCATTTGCATCGACAGCCACCACCTTAGAGGCTCTCGCACTCGCAGCAACTCGGACCTTCTGCATCAGGTCATACAAATTTGATGGTCGCACAACGTCAAAGCCACTCGTACCGTCATCCTCTCGATTACGCAGCGCCGCGATCAGGTAACCCACCTGATCAGCCGACTTAATCATGGCAACCTGTTCTGGGTAGAGGTCGAGCGTGATCGATGTAAAGTCCTGGTCTGTTGCAACAACCCCGGCTCTCGGCGACGTTAATTCCCCGATATCATTATCACCGGTCGCCAGCACGACCACATTCTCCAATAATGGGAATATGGCTTCTTCTGCACCAGCTTGATCCAGCCCTTCGGTCAACGGCAGCAGGGCCTCATCGACTGCCATCGCAACCATGAGGTCAATATGATTTCCAGGCCGCAACATGCCGTCAAACGAGTTCACCCGATCGACCTTAATCGTGACAGCGCGCCGACCTTTCTTGACCAGGTCGGAGAAATCTTCGAGACTCAGCCCCGACAGGCTGGCCAGCGGAATTGGTTTGCCGCGCTGCGCTGGCAATTGCAGGCGACGACCCGCGTACTGCCTGAAATTGGCTGCCGTAATCACATCCGGGCTGACATAGGTCGCTGGTATGGGACGCCTGGCAGCTGTTTCTGTTGTGATTTGCTCACCGGGATACAGGTCCCGCTTCGGCACAATGACGGCGATCATCTTTTCAGGCTTTTTCTGATACTGAAGGCGCAGCGCTTCCTCTCTGTTCTTCAAGTAGAGCAGCGCCAACCCAGTGGCAA
>Ga0255759_10001945_pt1 | contig 18544 bp, 26 predicted proteins | sample 101ome_20_FD_179959 | JGI IMG/M metagenome (GOLD analysis project Ga0255759, IMG submission 179959) | Coastal salt marsh microbial communities from the Groves Creek Marsh, Skidaway Island, Georgia - 101404AT metaG (version 2) | ecosystem: Environmental > Aquatic > Marine > Intertidal zone >...
CTGAAGCAACTGCATCAGTGTTGTAAAATTGTTGTTTTGATTTTTTGCTATTTCGAGACTGTGAGCATCGTGTACAAGATCTCCGGATTTGGTCTTGAAGGGGAAGGCTTTCTTTAGATTTCCGTTTTCAGTGATATCCACAAGAGTTTGTATAGCAAACGAATACATCAGTCCTGGCCTTTAACTTTGTCCCAGTACTGTAGATCGGGCTCGAGATAGTCATCCAGTTTCTTTTGCCAGTCTGGATTTCTGCGTAGCCATTGTTCCAACTGCTGTTGGCCTACTTTCTCTAATTTTTGAATATCTTTCCTTTTGTGCCTGATGTGTCTCTCGTGTGGGATATTGCCCATGCACAACAATCTGTTTTTTCTTGCAAAGTTCACTATCCTATCGTTGAGTCCGTCATCCACTTTAATCATATGCTGAGGTTTGATATCCTGCATAATGTCGTGTATTCTGAAAGTTCCTCTATGGAAATGAGGCCACTGTTGCATTATCTGTTCATTTTCCCACCACGAGTACCAAGGCAAAAGATACATGAAATCTCTTATGCCCGACCACCATCTCTCGTAGGGCTCTCTGACCGTTGTGAAAATTTCCGATTGATCGTTGTGCTTTTCGAAAGGTGGTTGTTGCAGAATCAGAGAATCGGTCTCATAATCTCTTTTCAACCATCTCTTGATGTTTCTGCCGGCCGACATATCGTGGTCCAGATATCTCATCCTTTTCAGTTCACCCCAACCCTCGGGTAGTTTTTCTGGCAGAGACCAGAGTATGGGTGTCTTGTCTCTCAGTTTGGAATCGGCACTGAGTATGATTTTTATTCCTTCTTCTAAAAATGTTGGCATAAGAATATTTAATCACTAAAAAAGGGCGAACCTAAAAAATAGATCCGCCCTTTTGGTAATCCAGTCTGTTGACTAGTGGTTATGCTTACGCATCACCCCTTTGGTCAAACATTCCGTAGATAGCATCATCACCTGATGAGCCTACGCCCTCTGGTAATAATGTTCTGATTTTAACGTGAACGTTACCTGCTGAGTCACCGATGCTTAGACTTGCTAAGATGTCAGTCTCAAGGTCCGCTTCAGCGTCAGCGATCACAGTTGTGTCAACATCCATGTTGATGTCGCCTGCTGAGTCCGCCGCATTGAACTGACCTGGTGTGCCTTCAACAACGAATTGATAAGAGTCGATCGAGTCATCTGCATCGATGGCCGCCGCCTCTGCCGCGTCGTTGTCAGTAGCCTTAGCGGCAGTTCTGTATGAAGCCGCTAACAATGTACCGTTCTTGTTTACTACTTTTGCTGTCTTGTCGAATGCTGAATTCAACGATTCTAAAGAAGTCGCTGAAGCCGTGATAGCATCATCGAAGATAACTTCAACGAAAGTCAAACCCTTGCCGTTGAAAGCCTGTCTTCTGACAAGATCAGTTGATCTGTTTTGTGTAATTGGCATTGTAAATCTCCTTAAAATTTAAAATTACATTTCTAAGTCGTTTACAACTGCTGTCGTTCCACCATCGTTCAAGTTGATTGAGTCAACTGTTCCTAACGCCTTGATAGCCGCTAAAAGAGTTGATGCAGATCCACCTTCTGTCTGAGTAGTCAATGTAAATGAACCACCTGCTGATGCTGGTGCTCCCACGAACATATCTGTACCTTCAACGATGTATGTTTTTGATGCATTTGTATCGAACAAAGGACCAGCACCTACGATGTTACCGTATTGTCTGATCGTGTTTTCGATTGCGTTTAACGTCTCACCTTTTGCTAAGTGGTTCGCTAATTCTTCGCCAGCGTCAACTGTTAAGAACTCAAGGTCTTTGCCTAGTAATTCACCATTTGCCGCAACGAAAGTTGTGTTGTTTTCTGAAATTGCCATTTTTAATCCTCCTTTTTTCTCTGATTTAAATGACTGTGACGCCGCTCAGGCATCACGTTAAATTTATTTATGGTAATTAATGGTAAATTCTGCTGTATTATATTGATTTTACCCAAACTTCATCACTTTTAGTGCGTGTTTGCTGTTTATAGCCTAGACTTTTCAACATACTGTCAACACGCCTACACACTCTGGGTCTTTTCAATCTTTTCATTTCGATATTGATGACAGGAGCGTTTCTCTGTATAGTTTCCATGGCTCCCTCGATCACATTGTCCTCGAATCCGTCAACATCGACTTTGATGAAATCGATCTGATCCAGTCCAAAACTGTCCAATGTGAGACACAATATTTCTCCTGGCTTGTTTTTTAGCACCTGGTCTGTTTTATTTTCAAAACAGGCGCTGTGTTCCTTGTTGCTTAGGCCAACTTGGTGTAGTTCTAACCTGTCGCTCGTTTCTATGTTTCTTTTGAAGCATTCCACGAACAGAGGATTAGGCTCAAAACTGTAGACCTTGGCAAAATCTTTCAAAAGAAATCTAGTCCACATACCCACATTGGCTCCTATGTCGATACAACTTCTCCAATTTTTTACATAACCATAGGCAATTTTTCTGAGATCACCTTGACCATCACCACAATCTTTGATAAATTTTGGTTCATTGAATCCGGAATAAGCGACCCAGAAATCTCTTTCTGTTGTGTCCATTATGAATTATCTAGTTTGAGTTCTGTTTGTGAAACCAAAGACAAAGAAACAGATTTGTTGTTCTCTCCAACAGAATCTCCCAATGCTCTAATTGATTGTTGCAGTGAGGCCGCGGTCCAGCCGGATCTCTCCATGGTGACATCTATTCTGCCAGTTGCGGCATTGTCTATCCTTTGATACAGTATGGTGCCTCTTTGTAGTATGGTTCTAATTATATTATGCACTGTCTCGTTGTAGTCCAGTTCCGTTCTAAGGTCTAAGACACTGGAGTCTGACTGCACAACAGTGATGTGGAAAAATTGTACATCTGCTCCGGCGAAGTTGTCTGTGCTACCAATGGCATCTGTGACTTTGAAATTTTTTGGTTCTATGGGCATAACGATATTTATTTTTTAGAATTTTTTGCTCTTTCGGCTATACTTTTCAGGAGTCGAACAAATGTAAATCCACCTTTTGCTATGTCGTCGACCATCTGCATGATAGGCGCATAAGAACTGGCAAGGTGTCCTGCGATTCCTTTGCCTTGTTTGGCCATGTCATATGCCATCTTGGCTCGTCTTATGTTGCTGGGTCCAACCAGTATCCTATATGCCGTCAGTTCTTCTGGCGTCATTGGAACATCTTTGGTGTTACGTTCTGCGTCTATGACATTGTCTAGTTCCAGTTTTTGTTTGTTACTGAATTCTTCTGCTTTCTTGGCAAGGTCTGTGCCTGGTAACTTTGCCCTTAGGGCCTGTAGTAATCTTGTGACTGTGACTTTTTTCCTGTTAGCATCTAGATTTCGATAGTCACTGATTGCTCTCCTTAGGTTCCTGTAATCTGCGTTCTTTATCGCCAAAGCGTTTTCTAAATTGGTAAGGAATTGATAGTCATCTGCGAACTTTCTGAGGTATCTTTTCACCGCCAGTGTAGGCAATGACGACCTCTGCCTCAGAGCGTTGGCCTGGTTTTTATTAGCGAGTTTGTTGATAATGTTCTTGTCGCCATCGACCACCGCCAACATATTGTGAAGATCGTTGGCCGTTGTCCTTACCCGATCAAATGTGCCATAGGTGAGAGTTTCATTACCATATTTCTTGACCCACCCTGCCGTTTGTTCAAAATTCTTAAGAAGGCTCAATGTAAGAAAACTTAGGTAAATTCTTTCCTGAATTTCCTGGAATGTGAATCTCTGCAGGTCAGCATTTCTCCTTACCACTCTGGCTTCAGATACATACTGTAAAAAGGGTGTTTTCATATTCGTATTTATAGTATGACAAAACGTAATTTAATATTGACCGATCTGATGAAAACGGGCAATCATTTGGCTATCGAAAAGTTCTTTAGTCATAACTCTTTGCCAGAGAAATTTGACTATGTTTCAGATTTCTATACATTGGATGGAATGGATCTCACAAACTATGATCGCAAATTTGCCATTATAGATCATAGAATGGATAATCACGCACTCTGGCACAGCAATACATATTGGCAAGATCTACAATCCAGATTAACATATCTCAAAGAAAAGAACTTTGTTTTCATATTAGCATATCCATGGGAGACACATTCTAATATGTCTTGGTACAAGCAATATGACAGATATCTAGAAGATGTCAAAACTATAAAATGGTCAGGTATGGACAATTGGTTCTGGGTCATGATGTACGATCGATACATTGGACACACTTTCAAGTTTGATCATAAAATTAAAAAATTTGATTTTTTTTACCTGAACAAGGTAGAAAGAGAACATAGGAAAAAACTCTTTGATCTTTTTGTGGAAAAGAATTTGCTAGACAACAGTCTGTTTAGTTTTATCAACAGAGATATAAGACTCAAACCCGAATATGAATTGCCATGGGTGGATGCTAAAAATTATCCACTATATGGTCATGACAGAGATATTTTTGAACCACCGTACAATCATACAGCAATCAATATTGTAAGCGAATCCACAGTTGAGGGTAAAGTTTTCATTACTGAAAAAATCTGGAAACCGATACTGGCACAACAAATATTTGTGGTTCATGCATGGCCTGGTTATCTCGAGCATCTTAAAACTTTGGGTTTCAAAACTTACGGAAATTATTTTGATGAATCCTATGATGAATGTAAAGACCAAAAAGAACGTGTGAGAAAGATAGTAAAACTTTGCCAGCATCTAAAAACAATTGACTACAACACGCTGTATCAAAACACCCAAGAGGTGAGAGAACACAATGCCAAACATTTCTTTAGTACGGAACATCTGTCACGTAGCGTCAATAAAACAATATTAAACTTTTTGGAATTTTTTGATAGCAGTGAGATTTTTTCTGCTGAATCCTAAACGGTCTACTAATTTAACGGCACCACCATCTGTACCAACAGCAACGAAACCTTCTGGATCTGTAACTTCTAATCCGTTGTCAGTCTGAGCAAATGTTCCCACCTGCATGGCCTGATTCATTTTTTTAAGTGCCTTTTGTTTCATTGCCTGTGTCTGTTTGTAGAAAGCCAACATGGCCTGTAATGGTTTACGTATTGTGGCCATGAATTTTGGCATATCTTTCATTTTTTGTTGTCTCAATGCGATTGCCTTTGGTGCCTTTAGTCCCGCGGCCTGTTGCTTCATCCTCTGCAGGTAAAATTGCTGGAAGCCTCTTAAGAATTCATTTGCGTTAGTTGGAAGTCGTCCTTGTTTGACTTCAGAGTTGATGAACATCTGAAACATTGGAATAAAATCTTTGTTTGACACTAGCATTGCCGATAGGTTCTGTGGAACTCTAGCCAATAAGTTTTCCAGAACTCCTATGCCATTTAGAAAGTCTTGTGATTCATCCGCAGTGAAAGTTGCTGATCCAGAAACATTTTTGTAAGAAGCATTATCAAACCAAACATCGGGAGACTTGTTGAAACTGTTTACATCAACACCTGCCTTGGCGTCCATTTCAGAAAGTGTCTCACCGGTATAGGTCGTGTGGAATATTATTCCGACCTTAGCGTTTTTTATCTGTTCACCTATTTCTGATGATTCAGGCACGGCGTAAACTATTTCGTTTGGTTTAAAGGTCACAAATTGTTTGCCATTTATCTTTTGGCCGACTAGGTCATTGTCCGTGAACATCATATCGCCCTGAACAACGCCCTGGATATTTAATTTGGGTAGGTGGACAAGACATTTCAGTAATTTTTGTCCTAGGTCTTCGGTTCCGTGATTTTTGGCAATGTCTTGTTTGGTGTAATTTATTTTTGGATTTTGGGCAAAAACACTTTTGGTACCAACAAAAAATTTTCCGTTGTCTGGATTGGTTCCACAAACAACGGCGGGGGCACCGTCCCATTTTACCGATACCTGTACAGCATTGGCACCATCACCTTTCAACATAGAATAAAGGTCTTTGAAATAGCCAACAACTGCCTGTCCTCCTTGGTAACCATTTGTCAGTATGATGTCCTCGACGTGTTCTAGATGTGTTCTTTTAAATTCTTTGAGTATTTCCTCGACAAGCATTAATCTTCCTCGTCTCGGAGTTCGCCTTCCTTGATAGATAGAGATTTTTTGACTTCCTTTAGTTCTTTTATCTTGCTCACTCCTTTGGTAAATTTGTTGCCATCTAGATTTTTGATTGCTGAATTAAATTTTTTTTCGAGAATATATGCGGTCTCTGGATCAAAATTTTCTCTTATGTAATGCACAAGATTAATGGCCGAGTCTATAATGTGTGATGCTCGACTCTCAACAAAATTTTCGGGTTCTTTGTTGAATCTTACACTGGCTAGTTCTTCTAAAATACTTTTGGTTTCTTTGTGCATAATTCTATTTAAGTAATAATAACATAAAATTTATTTTTGTCTAGATATTTACTTTGATCGGGTACCAAGAATATCAAGTAAGATTACTGAAAAAACCGCAATTAAAAGCGATTATACCTTCTTGTACACAAAATATTTACGTTGATTGGTATCGTCTCTGATGTCCAAAACTTTGAAGTTTAAATTTTCAGCAAGTTCTATTATGAACGGCACGTTCCAGGCAAAAAAATCCACCCATTCGGATTCTTTCTTGTCGTGAGGTAATCCAGGATTGACTCTGAAAAACATAAAGCCATCGTCCTCGAGTATGTTGGCACACTTGGCCACCTCGCTAACGATCTTGTCTCGTGATCCAAAATTCACGGATCCCAGACACAGTATCACATCATATTTTTGTTGTGGTTTGAAATCCATTATGCTTGTCTTGAAGTCTGCTTTGTCGTTGTAAGGGTCAATTCCTGTTAGATTGTCTATCTTGCCTTTGAATTCGTTGTATCCGCAACCCACGTCCAAGACCGCTCTCGGTTTGAGGTTGTTGACTTCATCTATCAATTGTAGGCCAGAATATTTCCATTTTTTCATGTCGGCCTGCCAGTACGTAGAAAAATATTTGTCCAGCACCGCATTGTCGATGGCGTTCACATATTGTTCTATGGTGTCATATCTTTTCACTGACACACCAAATGTCTCCTGAATCCACGGATCGGTTATCAGTCTGAGATCGTTCTGGCTGTGCCCAAGCAGTCTGGCAAATATTTTTTTGTTCATACAACTATATTATATTATTGTCGACTTTAGGTCTATATCTTTTTCTTGATTGGCTTTGATAATATATCTCTGGTCTTGTCCGTCATCACACCTGTGATTACCAACATTGGCCTAGGTCGGTTGCTGGCGTTTGCCGTTGCGTGTGGAATGTTGGGCCAATCGAATTTATGTATGTCGCCTGCCCTCCATCTGTCAAACTGCTCGTTGCCATACATTATGAACTGCCCTGGCTCCCAGTCTTGAAGCATCACCATTATGCGAACAACATTGGTTGGGTCAGCATCCAAATCATACAACTTGTCTATGTGCATATTCAACACCTCGCCTGTGAACTGTATGTGTAGTTTAGATTTGGTAGGTTCCATTGCAAAGAAGTCAGTCATTCTTTGCAGGGTTGGACATTTTGCGAAGTCCTTGAGTCCTCTGTAGATTGTCATCTTGGGATCAGCACCCGCTGTCTTTAGATCATTCTCTTCTGCTTCTACATCCACATTTACATTTTCTCTGCCTGTGCCTTCTCTACGGTTTGACCAGTTAAGTGGCTTGGCATCTTCTATCACTGCCTGTAGTTCTGTCTGCCACCCGCCTGTGAACTTGCCCAAGTGTTGGACACAGTCAGTGTCCTTATGCCACTTGTTGAAATGATAGTTGCTCCGTGCTTTAGACTCTTCCCAATTACTTGTAGACATATACCTTGATATCTTTGCTCGCGTAGTTGTGTGTATGTATGCTGTCTCTGGGACCAGGTTCTTTTATTCCCAATACCCGGCAAAGGTCGAAGTTGTCCAAGGGACAGGTTATCCGGTCTAAGTTTTGCTGTATGAACCGTGTGATGTCTCGGTTTTCATTCTGTATGTGCGTCCACATCGTGTCCAGGTTCTCGAAGTATTGGTAGTTGGGATATGTGATGCTAAATTCTCCACACAGTTTCCACCAGTCATAACATTCTAAGTTACTCCTGCGAACCAGCACTATGGGGTATCCCAGGGTCTTCAGTTCGTCCAGTTGGTGTGCGAACGTGTGTGACTTGATGATCCTCTGGCCCGTGCCCGAGAAAGGTTTGTCCCAGTTGTCTCGGCCATTGTCGAACTCCATTCCCGGATCGAAATAGGCTCCTGTATGCATAAGATGTTTGCGTCCAGGGGTATCGGCATCGTGGTAGTAGGTCCTTGCCTCGGAGTAGTCTGTGTGATCTATATCATCACTCCAATAGATGTTCTTGACAACACTACTCCACTTTGATCCCGGTGCCCCTGTAAACAAAATATACATCTACTTGGTCAACTCTTCCTTATAGATCGCATTGTAACCCAATTGATTCTTTCCAAAATCAGACAGTGTTTTCAATGCACCCGGTGTGATGAATGACTTCAGTGTCCTCACTGCGGCGTCACCCTCTTCACCTGTTCTCCATTCGTACTTGCCAACCTTCTTTTCGATGGCGGCAACTGACTCTGGATCCTTGATCATCTTGTCCAAAGCGTCGACAAGTTTTTGTTTGTTTGGATTGCCCTTGTTCACCCAGAATGCTTTCTGTAGTGCATCTCTCCAACTCTTGACAAGTTTGTATGCATCATAGAAGTCACCACTTGGTGCGACTCCGTATGTTGATTCATACAGTGCTTCGAATGTTGGTTCTGTGAAGTTTGGATCCTTGTCGTGCTCGCCCGTTTTTACATTCAAGAGTCCGTGATGGAACCAAGTGTAGGCATCGCCTTTCTCAATCACTGGCATCACGTGTTTCTTGTATGCGGCTGGATTTTCCCTTGTAGCGTTCAAGTCACCTCTAATAAATGCTAGTCTCCTCTCAGATCCTTTCATTCCTTTTACCCATACAATCTTTTCCTCAAATGTTTTTACTGGATCACCGTTGGGTCCTGTAAGCAACATAACGATTGCCATTATCTCTGGAGTCATTCCAGATCCTGACGGAAACTGTATAGGTCCGTTCTTTGTGTCTGCCTTGTTCCTTGCACCCACAATGATGTTTAGGTTCATGTGTCCAACCGATTCCCAATCAAAGTAATTGTACTCAACAGGTTCCACGAGATATGATATACCGTTACCACCATGTGATACCAGTATTGTCTTGTCATCGAACCTTAGTTCTTTTTGGAACTCGTTAGGTCCCAGTTGGTCTCTGGCACCTGGCTTGTAGATGAGATTGATCTTCTCTCCCAGGTGTTTCTCCCATTCTGCCACAACTATCTGTGCCCAAACAGAAGTTCCACCAGATGGTTTTTGTGGCACGATCAAGTTGTAATCTGCCAAGGCTGTTGTTGTCATTAACACCAACGCCATTATCGTTTTCTTAAGCATAGTCTAATCGACTCCTTTTTGTTATTCCCCAATACAGTAGCAGTATAACACATATCATGATAGAAACAAAGATAGGTCTTGTTATGACATCGCTGAAAGTATGCAAGGATGTTAGTTGGTAAGTGAGATTGTATATCCTGTCACTCAACAGGTACCCTATCAGCAGTGCTGGCCTGCTGACTTGGAATTTTTTACATAGCAATCCCATGATAGAGAATGCTACAAGTACCGCAAGGTCTTCCCAACCTCCTGTGTACTGCAAGGTTGCCCAAACAATCACGGCCAGTATGAAAGGAAAGTAGTACACATATGGAATACGTGTAACCCACCCTGCGAAGTATGCCAGTCCATAACAGATGACGGCAGTGACGATCGTCCCCAGCAAGAAAGCAAAAGTCATGCTGTCAAATAATCTGTCGTCGTAAAATGTATCAGGTGATCCTAAGTCAATGCCCAGATACAAAAATAGTCCCATCAGTATCGCGGCGAAACTTGCACCTGGAATACCAAACAGCACTGTTGGAATAAATGATGAGGCCTTCTGTGCGTTGTTGGCACCCTCGGCACCTATCACACCTTTGACGTTTCCATTGCCAAACTTCTCCTTGGGGTTTGAGGCCACAGTGGCACCGTATGCCAACCAGTCTGCCATTGCACCACCCAGTCCAGGTAGCAGTCCTATGAAAGAACCTATGGCTCCTCCCCTGATACTGTCCTTCCAACATCTGATAGTATCTTTTACGCCTTGTTTTAAATCTTGCCAACTGCCGTGTTCTGCTCGGATTGTTGTTGTGGTCTTTCTATTGAACCATCCATTCCAAAGTTCTGGTATGGCAAAAAGTCCTGCGACGAAAGGAAGTATCTGTACACCGTCTTCAAGATATCTCCAACCCATTGTGTATCTTGGCACGTTGTTTACATCAACACCTACAAGTCCTATGACCACACCCAACACTATGGCAAGTGTGCTTCTAACATATTTCCTAGTGGATACAAAACCCACAGTGACAAATGCCAATAGCACCAATGCCCACAGTTCAGGTATGCCCATGTACATAACAACCTGTGTGTACCATGGCAGGAATAAAAATGTTAAAGATCCCCAAAACAAACCATTTGCAGTGCTTGATGTTATCGCGGCCGACAATGCTCTTGTTGCCTCTCCGTTCTTGGCCATTGGAAATCCGTCCACCATTGTTGCGGCCGCAGAGTTGGCACCGGGTATGCCCAATAGCACACCACTGAATGAATCACCGGTTGTTGAGGAGGCAACTACAGCAACACAAAAGATCACGCCCAGATACGGAGTGTCCGCAAAGTAGGGCATCAATCCAAACAGTGTTATCAATCCTGTTGTTGCTCCAGCGGCTGGTATTAGGCCAATGATCAAGCCATAAACAATACCCGCCATGAGTATAGCAAGTTCCATGTTATTTTGTTTGGAGGTTTGTTGTGAACTTCCCTTGGAGCGTTACAACAAGATATATTAATAGTTATGCTGGTGCTAATTACTTTAGCATGAAAATGAGTCAACAGCAAAGACGTAGAATGTATTCACACCATGATCGTGATGTAGACGTTGACGAGGACTTTTGGCCCATGATAGGTGTGTTGGGGACTTTCTGGTTTATATGGACAGCACTAATCCATTTTTTGGACTGGTTATCGTTTGATGTTGTTCCGTTGTGGGCGGAGCCTTTGACTGTGATACCTTTTGTGGTATGTTTGATACTGTTCCAAGTTTTTGATTCTGCTAACCCTCTACATTGGTGGCCATTGATGTGGGGTTACAAGGTCAGACTGCCGGATGACTATTTGGTCAATGTGTATAACACAGAAGACAGAATTATAGAAAAGCACGGCGGTAAGATAAATGTTTGTGTCTTAGACCACGAGTATATTAAATTTCGTAGGAAAAAAGACGCTGTTATCTTTGGTCTGCGTTATTTCTAGATTCTAGTTTATCTGAAAGTTCTTTTATTATCTGCTGGTATTCTTTTATTTGAATTTCAAGATTGCTGACGTCTCGCTGTAGGATACTGTTTTCCTTTTTCAATTCTTCGTTGGTCAGCAGTTCTATCTCGTTGTTCATACTCTAATAATAATATAGGTTGGCTTGTTTGTCAATCGCAACTATAATAAGTAATATTATGATCAAATACAGTTTACTTTGTAGCGACTGTGACGCCAAATTTGACGGATGGTTTCCAAACAGCAAAGAATACGACAAACAGAAAAAGAAAAAACAGGTTCAGTGTCCTATGTGTGACAGCCTGCAGGTGGACAAAGCACTCATGGCTCCAAATATAAAAACAAAGTCAAAGAAAAGCAAACTTATAAAAGAACGTGAAGCAATTACCAGCAGTACCATGATGCCGGCATCACAGGCTCAAAACATAATGCGTAGGATTGGCAAGTATGTTACCAAAAATTTCGAAGATGTGGGCCAAAATTTCTATGATGAAGCCAAGAAAAGTGCGAATGGCGAAAGAGATGACAAATTTTATGGAACTCCAACAGACAAAGAGGTGGACAGTCTGCTGGAAGACGGCATAGACCTTTTCCACGTACCCAAAGTCAAGGACAATTAATCCCAAAAACACTGGCATTTATTGCCGGTTGACCTTTTACACGTTTTAGTTTATAATAGTGCTATGATTCGTAGGATAACAGAGATTGAAACTCCGGCGCATCGTAAATTAACAAACCAAGGAAAAGGAAACAATATGCTAACAGGTATGTTCAATACACTTTTTCCTTCTACTAAAAAGGAAGAAAAAACCATGGCAAACTCAACTCAATACGTTGTATACACTAGAAACTTCAAATCAAGAGCGAAGCAGATCGGTGTATTTGCGGAGCCGGCTTCTTCATACAAAGTTGATGGTGAAGTACACGGTGGTAAAATCAAATTCAAAAACCTAGCAGTAAAAAACACTGCGAGAAAAACAGCGACTAACAAGTTGTTATCAAAAGGTATTGATTTTACAGTTGAAGTATTAGGTGTAGCACCTAAGAACTCAGCATTGACTATGAAGTCAAACATCATTTCTTTATTAAAGAAATCAGGAAGAAAAGTAATTAATTACTCTGCGTAATTAAAAATTCAAAGGGGCGGTGCGGAAACGTATCGCCCTTTTTTATAAGCATAAGTAAAGATGAGACAAGAGTAACAAGACAAGACGCAGAAGACATAACAAACCTCCCGCCCTATTTTAGATACAGACTACCTCATAACATTAACAATAAAGAAAGAACAAAAATGAACAATCAAGGAACAGTGAAATGGTTCAATCCCTCAAAGGGTTTTGGATTCATCGCCTGCGAAGACAAGGACGTTTTCGTACACATTTCAGCAGTAGAGGCCGCAGGCCTTAACTCGTTGAATGAAGGTGACACGGTGTCGTTTGAAACACAGGATGGTCCCAAGGGTCCAAGTGCTGTGAATCTAGCGATAGCGTAGTATAAAGTATTAGAAGGGCGTTAGTGATATCGCCCTTTTTTTATGACCAGTTGAATTTGTCTAGTGACGAATCCTTGTAAGAACCATACGAGATATGTGTGTACTTTCCTGAAGTCAGTCCACTGTCTTTGGCAGTGATCGTGTTCATGAAACTAGTTTGATCCGCACTCGAGTCAAAAGTGGCTGTGAATGCCACTGCTTTTCCAGAGTCTAATAGTTCCCAAGTGACTGTTGATGGTATAGTCCAATCATAAGCATCTGCGTGGAATGCCACATCAGTTTTGGCTTCGTCCACTGTTCCCCAAACTTTTGGAGGGAAAGCATTAATGGCGTTGGCCGTTCCCGGCTGTAACCATTCTAATAAATTTGCTTTGCTTGATTGTGAAGAAGTGCCGTCACCAAACTCTAAACCTGTGACAGGTGCTGAATATCTTGTTGCTCCGTCAACACCAGAATCGGTGCCTTGGAAGTTGTCTAAATCGTGTTTTCTGTATGCTTGTCTAATTTTTGTTGCCATTTGTTTTTGTCTCCTAGGTATTTATCAGTTTGCGCCATAAAAAACCACATTAAAATCCTTATCCTTGAAACAACGCCAAGGATCTATCACAGTGCTTCCTTTTGCCAGATTGAAATACAATTTTTGCCTGTATTTTTTGCCGGTGTGGCTGTATGTCGTCTGTGGATCGTGGGCAAGGAAACACACACAATCAAACGGATCTTGTTTGAGATTTGGATCGTCGCCTGTTTCAATATCTGCGTATATTACTTCAACTCCTTGTTGCTCTACATAATGAGCAAGAAGCACACTGGGTGATCCAATAGTGTAGGGCACACTTGGCTTGTAGGCCTTGCCGTTTATCACCAATGGTTTGTTTTCTTTCCTGCAGATGTCGGCGACGAAATTTGCCATGTTTCTTGTCTGTTGTTCTCGGCTGTGGGCAATGGCATTGAAAAGATCGTAACCCAGGTCCAGTTCTTTTGCCAACCAACTCAAGGCAATGTTATCTCTTGGGTGACAGGCTCCTCCGTCGCCCATTCCTGCCTTGTAGTAGCCTTTTCCTGTGATCCTGATGTTTGCCTCTTTGAATGCTTCTGTGATCTTATCCACGTTCATGTGTCCTATTTTCATTGCCACGTCCTGTATCATATTGACCAAACTGATCCTGGCAGATATCATTGTGTTGTAAAATATTTTAAATCCTTCTGCTTCTTCCCACGTTCCCAGCATCTGTTTGGCATTGTTCCTCACAAGTTTTGTGTAGAAGTTTGCCACTGTTTTACTTGCTGGTGTGTCTTCTCCCTTTTGTGTTCCTATTATGACCATGTCGGGATTGACCATGTCGTAGGCCTCAGAGCCCATGGCTATAAGATAGGGATTGTAAACAAATTGGAAGTTGTTGATGTATTTTGAAAAAACTCTCCTGGTTGTGCCTGGCAACACAGTGCTGATAAGAACAACGATCTGATCTTTGTTCGCATACTTTTGGCACTGCTTCAAAACGTCCACGACCAATGAATAGTCAAAATCTTTCACAGGTAGATGTGTTGTTGGTTTGGATCCATCATAGTCTGGATGGTGGGGAGTAGGAACAGCAATAAAGATCATTTCTGTGTTTTTGAAAACTTCTCTGATGTCTTGCGTTATTTTCACGTGTGAAGACACCCTGTGTTCAACGTCATATCCTATAACCTGGTGTTGCCTGGTCATCTCTTCCGCACAAGGCAGTCCCAACTTTCCAAGTCCTATGAATCCTATCCGCATTAGAATTATTTAACAGCATATAATTCCTTTAAATAATAAAATGATCACAAACCGTAAACATCTCGAAGGTTGGATACCTTACCTGCGTGAACAAAATTACCAACTGAGAAGGTATAGGGATTTTCCGCTGGATAAACTTTCAATGAATCATACGGAAGAACTCACCAAGCACGCCGAGGCGTGGCAAAAAGATCCAAATCATTTCACATTCCATCATTTGAGGAACCTGTTTGACGATCTCTCTAGAAATCCAATTAGGTATCCCATGGTGGGAACAGTTCAACACAACGAGATCAACATAGATCCGGGCGGTTCGAGATTGATGGTGTCAAAATATCTTGGATTGAAGAACACTGTGTTGGATTTGATCGTTCACGAACATCACGACAGACTCATGGATTTTGAATTGATAGACACCGCCGATAAATTTTGTGAAATTTACAAAACATCTAAAAGTGACTTCCACGTGCAGTTTGATCGTAATGATATCAACAACCAAACCTACGAAAAGTGGTATCAGATCAATTGGCAAGACATGATGCACTTCAACACGGTTGATATAAAAGGATTTAATAATAAATTTCATGAACAGAACAAACACAAAGATGAAGTGTTGGAGTTGTATTTTTTATGAAAGGTCTCATAGTGTTTCATTGTTGGCAAGATATGAACGATCCAGTTGAACTGGAGGTTTTTGAGAACATAAAAATTTTACTGTCAAGCAATACAGCACCCGTACTTGCCAGTGTTGTAGAAAGACAAGACCTACTTGATCATATACCCAAAGGATCTATCACCAACAAGGATCTTATGCGAGAAGAAAATATCCTTGTGCTTCGAGATTGGATACGACAAAACAAAATCACGGAAGTCTACATAGCAGGCCTGCACTACAATCTTTGTGTGAGGCAACTGCTGACTAGGTTATGGGAAGTCAGTAACCTTATGAAACTTGATTGGGAGTGGAACTTCAAAGCAAGAGTAATAAAAGAATGTTCAGCAGTGGCAGAGAACGACAGCGTCATTGGACTATGGCAATATTGTGAACAGAACAAATGTGACCTTATCACGGATATGGAAGAATGGAAGACAAATTTAAAGTAAGACTAAGGGTCGTCGAGAAACAGATAGTGAACTGGGACGAGTTCATAACCGAATTCAACACAAGAATAAGAGATAAATTTTTTCCCATAGTGATCAAGATTGACGAGGGTCCGGACTTGTCTTTACTAGAAATACAAGAGTTAAACAGATATAAATTTTTGAAATGGTTTGATCAGTTGGAATGTGATGCCTATGTGGAAACTGACAATCTTATCGAAAAACACCTAGGCGAAAAGCATATAAAAAACTTTAACGAACTGCCTTTCTTTTTTTACAAGAACAACAATACACAGGATAAAAAATTTGAAAAGAAATTTATGTGTTTTGTTGGTGCTCATCGTTGGCCCCGTTTCGTGATTTCTTATTTCCTTTCTGCCCAGCATAAACAACAATCTTTCCTTACCTATTGGCAAGATAAATTTCCAACGCAGGACTTAAAAGGCAAACTCACTTTGGAAGAAATACGTAAGTTCAAGTCTAATTTGCCTTTGTACATCGAGACTAGTGAAACAATACAAAGACATTCAACAGGTTACATAAACTTCACAGACACCGGACCGTTATTGGATTTTTATCACAGAAGTTTTTTAGATATCGTTTGCGAAACTTGGCACGAAGGAGAGACCTTTATGCCAACCGAAAAGATAGCAAGGCCGCTTTCTTGCCTTAATCCCTTTGTTGTCTATGGGCCTGAAAACTTTCTTGCCAATCTCCGGCGTCTGGGTTTCAAGACATTTGAACAGTATTGGGATGAATCCTATGACACACAAACCGGGGATAAACGAATTGATTCTATCAAATCTGTTATCAATAAGTTGGCTAAACTTAACTATGAAGAAACACAAAAACTATATACTGAAGTGTTACCTATTTTGACACACAACAAAAAACTCTATGACGCTATCAGCAAAGAACAAATAATGAAAACATTCGATGGAAACTTATAGATCACTCACCAACAGGCCGCATCACTATCTGACACAGCACGGAGAATTCAAGCCATTTATAACACCAGAGCAGGCCAAGACAGTCACGGGTCGAAAGTTTTCTTTCATCAGCGAATTCAATCCCAACAACGACAGAATGTCATTGCTCTACGACACAATAAGGTCACACATCGAAATATTTGATCACGTTTACGTAAACTTTGGTGAACCGGGTATCATGTGGAAGGACATCAAGAGTCCTGTCTATCCCGACGGCGATTATTTCAGCACCATAGATTTCATAAACAGATTCTCCAAAGACGAACCCGTTGACTTCTTCGCTAATCTTGTAAGCCTTGTGCCCACAAACCGACCTTTACATTATGTGAATGATATGTTTTTCCAAGGAACCGACATTTATGAAAAGTATGATATCTGCAGAAATCTTTTTACGGAATTAGATCCAGATTTACGAAACCGAAAATATTTTTGGGAATCTATGTTCAGTAGGCACTTCAAGTTTTACAAATATTTCAAAACACATCCTGCTGACAAACTAACCTTGAGCACTTGCTGGCCGTTGGGTGTAGAATTCTACAGCAAGAATGTAAAAAAACCAAAAATTACTCCAGCCGAGGACATTGGGATTGATAACCTCAGGTGCAGTGATTTGTTTGATCCGGAAATTTACAATTTAAGTTACTACAGTATGGTATTTGAAACTGTGAGGCACGATCATTTCGCCATGTTCTCAGAGAAAGAGGCGAAGCCTATAATAACAAAAAGACCTTTTATCATATTTGGAAGTCATAGACATCTAGAAGCGTTTAGGAGTTTGGGATTCAAAACTTTCTCACCGGTCATAGATGAATCATACGATCTGGAGATAGATGAGGACAAAAGATTCCATATGGTGTGTGAGGCAATGGTTGAATTGTCAAAACAAGACCCTATAGAAGTTTACAAAGAACTACAACCTATTTTGGATCACAACAAAAGACATTTTGAAAACAAAGATAACTGGAACAAAGAATTTTTAAAAGCCTGGTACCAAGATAGCGTGGTAGACAAATGGGGTAATGTTAAACGAGCCCGGTAAGTTGTAGGACATATCTTCTTTGTTCTCCAACGTTACAGGCCATATGTTTCTTTCTGCCCTGCCAACTATACCAACTTCCTGCCTTGCCAAAACAAAACTTATCTTCAATCCATAGTTGATGTCCGGGTTTGGCATCTTCCAGGAAGACCATTATCCTGACAACAGATTCGGGATCGGCAACTTGTTTATTTTTCCTGTACGTGGGATAGTTGTCCTTATGCCAAGGCAATATCATGCCTGGGTCATACATACTGAGACTGAAAACTAATTCCTTCAAATCAAAGAAATCAAAGGCCTTTTCGAATATTGGGTCGAGTGTTTCTGGTATGTACACTCCGAGATTGTCTCCGTATATCTTGTAGTTTTGGTCCTCTGTAGAGAACCCGTGTGTCTTATCAGGATGTCGGTACCACCCGGAATCAACAAAATTGTCATTGTCCCAGAATACAGGTATTGTTCCGCTTTTACCATTCCAGTCAGAGTATGAATACTTCATATGATATACTCATAATTATCTACATAATGAAGACGATTGGTTTTTTTGGTGATAGTTTTTGCGAGAGTAGAAATCCAGACTCTTGGTGCGTACTATTGGCCAACAGACTTGATGCCAAAATTGTGAATTGGGGCAGGGGAGGAGCCAGCATTTGGCACACATTCATGGAATTCGAGAAAAGAATCAATACCAAACTCGTGCCTGACATCAATATATTTTGTTGGACCGAACCCTATA
>Ga0255759_10001954_pt1 | contig 18511 bp, 20 predicted proteins | sample 101ome_20_FD_179959 | JGI IMG/M metagenome (GOLD analysis project Ga0255759, IMG submission 179959) | Coastal salt marsh microbial communities from the Groves Creek Marsh, Skidaway Island, Georgia - 101404AT metaG (version 2) | ecosystem: Environmental > Aquatic > Marine > Intertidal zone >...
AAATAATAAATTAAAAAAATAATTGTAAGCCCTATAAATAGATTAATAAAATGTTGTCCTTTAAAAGTAATTGGTGCGCCTGACATAATTCCTCTAAGTTTTAAGAAAGCTATAATTGAACCAGAGAATGTGATTGCTCCAATTGCAGCTCCTAAAGACATTTCAATTAAACTCGCAAGTTTTATATTTCCTATGCTACCAAGATTGAATGCTTCTGGATTTAAAAATGCTGAAATTGCAACAAATACTGCAGCTAAACCAACTAAACTATGAAATCCTGCAACAAGTTCTGGCATTGCAGTCATAGGGATTTTAAATGCTATAAATGCACCGATAGATCCTCCAATTACTAAAAATATCAAAACATAGATAAAGCCAGAACCAAAATTTCCAACTGACAAGAAAGTTACAATTATCGCTATAGCCATACCTGCAATTCCAAAATAATTACCTTGTCTTGATGTTTCTGGAGAAGAAAGACCCCTAAGTGCTAAAATAAATAAAATTCCAGAAATTAAGTAAAAAGTTGCAGAAAGATTAGCTGACATAAATTTATTTTATTTTTTCTTTTTCTTATACATTTGAAGCATTCTTTGAGTTACCAAAAATCCACCAAAAATATTCACTGCTGCTAAAATAATTGCAAGAAATCCAAATATACTTGAGGTTTCAAAAATTTTATCCGAGTTACTTGCTAAAGCTGCAATAATTGCACCTACAATTATTACTGAAGAAATTGCATTTGTTACTGACATTAAAGGTGTATGCAAGGATGGAGTTACACTCCACACAACATAATAACCAACACATATTGACAAGATAAAAATACTCAGTCTAAATATAAAAGGATCTATTTCCATTATTTTACTTTTGTTTTTTCAATTATTTCGTCTTCAAGATTTATATTAAACATCTTTTTTTCTTTATCATATAAATTGCTTATAAAATTGTACATATTTTTTGCGTAGAGATTTGATGCAGAAACCGGAAGTTTATTTAAAATATTTTGTTCTCCCATAATCTTTACTCCATTAATATTAATAATCTCATTAACTTTTGTTAATTCAGAATTTCCCCCTTGGGAAGCAGCTAAATCATAAATCACAGATCCATTTTGCATTACTTCTATCATTTCCTTTTTAATTATTATTGGTGCTTTTTTACCAGGTATTAATGCTGTACAAATTACAATATCAATTTTTTTTAAAGTCTCTTTTAATAAATCTTCTTGTTTTTTTTTAAAATCTTCAGATGCCTCTTTTGCATATCCACCCTCTGTTTCTAAATTTTCAGCACCCTCAACAGTTAAAAATTTTCCACCTAAACTTTCAACCTGTTCTTTAGAAGCTAATCTTACATCTGTAGCATAGACTATAGAACCCATTCTTTTAGCTGTTGCAATAGCTTGAAGACCAGCAACTCCTGCGCCAACTACTAAAACTTTTGCAGCTGGAATTGTGCCGGCAGCTGTCATCATCATTGGAATTGCTTTTTGAAAATATGCAAATGAATCTATTACTGCTTTATATCCAGCCAAGTTTGCTTGGGAAGAAAGAATATCCATAGATTGTGCCCTTGTAATTCTTGGCAATAACTCAAGGGAGAAACAATTTACATTTTTTGAAGATACTTCTTTTAATTTTTTTTCATTTAAATATGGATTTAGAACGCCAATTAAAATTTGGTCTTTTTTTAGCCTAGTTAATTTTTCATCATTTGGAATGTTCATTTGAACTATAGCGTTTGAGTTTGCTATAACTTCGTCATCACCATCTAATATATTTGCACCTTCTTTCAAGAATTCCTGATCATCAATACCAAGATGGGTGGCGTAATTTTTAATTATATTTATTTCTAAACCTAAAGATTTATATTTTTTTACAATATCAGGTGTGATTGCAACTCTTTTCTCTATTTCTCTATTTTCTGAAATTGAACCAATTTTCATTTACAATAGAAAAATTGCCATCAAAATTAATATAGTCGATATAGCTATTGAACCCCATAATACAAATTTAGTAAAATTATCCCAAGTTTTCTTATGGTTTTCGTTATCCATAAAACTACTTCTGTCTTGCTTTAAATTTAGGGTTTTTTTTATTAATTATATAAACTCTTCCTCTTCTTCTAACTAACTTAGAGTTGAGGTCTCTCTTTTTTAAAGATTTTAAGGAACTAGCAATTTTCATATGGCACCACTTATACTAAATTTAAATAAATTAAAATATTTTTTTTGTCCAAGTTTTGGGCGTTTTCTCATTAAGAATTTCAATCTCATAATTATATTCAAAAGCTTTTGGACCTCTTTTTTTAATAAATTTGATTAATTTATCTAATGATTGGTCTAGATTAACTGATGTATTGTAATTTAGTATTTTACGAGCTTTGTCAGATGAACAATTTGCATATTTAACTTCGTTTGGTCTATCAGGTTGGCTAATAGCACCTTTATTAAATTTTAATTTATTTGATATTTTTTCAAACAATTGGTTTATTGTTACAAAATCCTCGTCGGGACCAATATTAACTATTTCTGATTTGATATTTGGATCTGTTATCAATTTATCTAAACAAAAAAGACAGTCATCTATATCAGAAAAAGATCTTTTTTGCTCTCCATCTCCATAGATTATTGGCTGTCTATTTTGGAGAATTAAATTAATCATAATTGATGCTACATTTCTGTATGGATCATCATATTTTTGATTTGGACCGATAATATTATGAGGTACAGCAATATTATATTCAATATTATGAGTTTTGGATAATATTTTTAAAATATTTTCAGCAGCAACCTTTGATACTCCATACGGATCAACTGGTTTTACAGTATCTGTTTCTTTGAATGGAGTTGCAATATCACCATATCTTGCCATGGAAGAGCAATATACAATTCTCTTTACTTTATTTTTTATAGCAGCTGTAAATACTGAAGTTGAACCAGTTACATTATTTGAACAAATTAAAGTTGGTGAAAAAGATGAAAGACCTTCATGAGCATACGCTGCCGCATGACAAACTACATCAACACCTTCCATTGCTTTTGTCATGCTTTCTAAATCTTCACAAGCAATTTTAAAAAAGTTAATATCTTTATTTACATTTTCTAATTCACCACCGACTAAGTTGTCGTTTCCTGAAACTTTAAATTTTTTTTTTAGATAAAAATCTGCTAAATTTGAACCAAGAAAACCAGCAACACCTGTAATGAAAATATGCATTTTGTATAGCCTGGCAATGTCCTACTCTTCCATGTCTTAAGACAAAGTACCATCGGCGCAGAAAGGCTTGACTTCCGAGTTCGGAATGGGATCGGGTATTACCCTTTCGCAAAAATCACCAGGCAAATCCTTATACAATTTAAAAATTTCTATTCAAGCTTTAAATTTTTTAAATTTAAGTATATTTTATTAATGTTTTTAAAGCTTTAAAAGCATCACTAAACTTAATTTTTTTTCCATTTTTATAATCGCGTCCATTATAACTTATTGGAACCTCAATTATTTCATAACCTAATTTTGATACTTTTGATGTTACCTCTGGACAAAATGAAAAATCATTCTCCTCTAAGTTAATTTTATCAAAGACTTCTCTAGAAAAAACTTTATAGCACGTATGTGCATCTGTAAGTTTCTGCTTATTTAAGATATTTGATATTATTGTTAATACATGATTACCAAATACCCTTAATTTTGATGTAAAACCTCTCGCTGAATATCTATTTTGATTCAAAACTCGAGACCCGTAAACAACTTTTGTTTCTTTATTTATAATTGGCTCTATTAACTTTTTATAATCATTTGGATCATATTCTAAATCGGCATCTTGAATTATAATGATATCACCTGAAACAAATTTTTTTGCAGTTTTAATAGCTGCTCCCTTGCCAGAATTTTTATCATGAAATATAACACTTATATCTTTATGATTTAAAAAATTTAGTCTAATGATTTCTTTTGTTCCATCATCAGAAAAATCATCAACTAAAATTATTTCTTTTTCAATATTATATTTTAGATTTAGAATTTTATTTACTATTTCCAAAATAGTAGCTGACTCATTATAACAAGGAATTATAATGGAAAGTCTCATTTATTTTCTTAAAGGATTTAAGTAATCTTTAATTGTTATATCAATTCCTTGTTTTAAGCTATACTTTGGTTTCCATCCGTAAGATTTTGCAACTCTAATATTTAGTAATTTTCTTTTAATACCATCTGGCATTTTTTTATTTTTAGTAATTTTAATATTTAAATTAAAATATTTAATAATTTTTTTTGCATAATCTATTATTCTCATATCCTTTCCAGAACCAATATTAATTAGCGTGTGTTTAGTTTTTTTTTTCATAAAAAATAGACATGCATTTGCAATATCATCAACAAAAATTACCTCTCTTTTTGGTTTTCCGCTCCCCCAAATTTCTATATTTTTTTTTTTATTTTTTTTTGCATTGTAAGTTTTTTTTATTAATGCTGCTAAAAAGTGTGAGTTGTTTGTGTCATAATTATCATTTGGGCCGTAAGAATTACATGGCATTAAACATTTATAATTAGTCCCATATTGAAGATTATAGTTTTCACACATTTTTATTCCTGCTATTTTTGCAATTGCGTATGGTTCATTTGTGTATTCTAATTTATTAGATAAAAGCATATCTTCAGTAATAGCTTTATTAATATTTTTTGGATAAATGCAACTTGATCCAAAAAAAATTAAATTTTTAACTCCAGCTAAATATGAACCATGAATTATGTTGTTTTGAATTTGTAAATTCTCGTAAATAAATCTAGCCCTATATTTATTATTTGCATAAATTCCACCCACTCTTGCAGCCGCAATTATTACCAGATGTGGTTTTATTTTTTTTAAGAAATCAAAAACTTTTTTTTGCTTAAGTAAGTCTAACTGAGATTTTTTTTTTATAATAATATTTTTGTAATTATTTAATTTGAGTTGATTTAAAATTGCAGAACCAAGATGACCTTTATGGCCAGCTAAAAATATTCTTGAATTTTTATTTATCATTATTTTTTAACTCAAAGTTTATCATATCATCAATTAATTGAGTTAAAGATAATTCAGGTTTCCACTTTAAAATTCTTTTTGCTTTTGAGTAATCTCCTTTTAAATTTTCTACCTCTAATGGTCTAAAATATCTTTTATCAATTTTTATGATCGTTTTATTGTTTTGATCTATTGCATGTTCATTTAAACCTTTGCCTTTCCATTTTAGTTTAAAATTAAGTTTTTTAGACACAATATTTACAAATTCTTTTATTGTTTTCTGTTGATTTGTTGCAATCACAAAATCATCCGGTTGCTTGTGATTTAATATTCTCCACATTGCTCTCACATAATCTTTTGCGTGGCCCCAATCTCTTTTGGAATATATATTTCCAAGATATAGAGTTTTTTGTTTTCCTTGTTTTATTTTGACAAGTGCTTTTATAATTTTTTTTGTAACAAACGTTTCACCTCTCATTGGGCTTTCATGATTAAACAAAATTCCATTGGATGCGAAGATATCATACGCTTCCCTATAAATTTTTGTAATATTATGTGCATAAACTTTAGCAGCAGCATAAGGACTTTGTGGATCAAATAATGTATTTTCATTTTGTGATTTTTTTTGTGTTCCTCCATACATTTCGGAAGTTCCAGCTTGATAAAACTTAATTTTTTTCTTATTTCTTAAACTTCTAATGCTTTCAAGGATTCTCAATGTTCCAATTCCATCAACATCGCTTGTATATTCTGGGGTTTCAAAAGATACGGCAACATGAGATTGAGCTGCTAAATTATAAATTTCATCGGGCATAATTTTAGAAATTAATGACTGTATCAAAGAACTATCAACGAGATCACCGTAATGGAGAATTAATTTTCTTTTTTTTATATCTGGAGCTTCATACAAGTCATCTATTCTTGAAGTGTTAAAACTTGACGATCTTCTAATTACTCCATGAACAATATATTTTTTTTTTTGTAAATATCTTACAAGGTAAGAACCATCTTGACCTGTGATTCCAAATATAAGCGCTATCTTTTTCAATTTTTTTTCCTTAATGATATAATATTACTTAAGTTCTGTTTTTTAATATCCAAAAAGGATCTTACAACATTACTACCTTCAATTTGTTCCCAAATATCATAAATATATCCCTTGAAATTTAATGAATTAAACTTTTGATCCACGTATGGAAGAAAAATTAGGGATGAATATTTATCTAAATTTTTAGAATCTATTCTTTCAAGATTAGGTATTTTATCACTTATATAATCATCATAAAAATAGACTTTGAAATTATTTTTTATCAAATAATCACTTAATTCAAGAACATAAGTTTCTTCTAATGATGGAGTGTTAGCTTTATAACCAATTCCTGCAAAAATTATTGTCTTAATATTTAAATCTTTAAATTTGATTAAATCATTTTTTAAAAAAGTTAGGATTTGCTCATTAGTTTTAGAGGATGCATCTGCAACATGATAATTTATATTTTTTCTTTTTGAGTCAAATTTTAGAGCTTCAACATCTCGAGGAAGGCAAGGTCCAGAAAAAGGTCCTCCAGTTTTAAGGTATTTTTCGCCTATTCTACTGTCAAAACCAATTACTTTTAAAATATTGGATACTTTTATGTTTTCATTAGAATTGCAAATCATTTTTACCATGTTTGCAAATGATATTTTCAAAGTTAAATAAGAGTTAATAAGCAGTTTTACATATTCAGCTTCTTCTAAATTAAGATCTGTAATTAAATTTCTTTTATAAATTTTGTTATATACTTGTGACAGTTTATTTTTGGCTTTTTGGTTATCATAACCAACAAGTATAAAGTCTGGATTCTCCAATCCCTTGATTACATCACCTAAAGCAACAAAATATGGATTATATATAAATGAAAAATCAATATCTTTTTTTAATCCTCTTTTTTCCATGTATGGGATTAGCTCATTTTTGAATGAACCTGGCATAACTGTTGAATTAATATTTATTACATATGGTTTATCTATTGAATTGTTTTTTAAATTTTCTGAAACATTATTTAAAACTTCAATAATATATGAGTTATCAAAATTTCCTTTTCTGAGGCTGGGTGTTGGTACTGTGATAAAACAAATTTCTGTACCTTTTAATGCATCATTTATATTAAATGTATAATTTAAATCATTATTATTTTTTTTATATCCTTCCAAACCCCTTTCAAATTTAAGATATTGTTTTCCATTTTTTAAATCTAATAGATGCTTTTCATTCTTATCATAACAGTTTATAGATAAACCAGATGAAGACAAAAATTCTGCCATTGGGTAACCTAATTTACCTAATCCTATAACACACAATTTCATGGTAAAAAGTAAGTATTATATTTCATTTGTTGTGGCAACTAGAAATGATGATCATGGAGAAAATATGTCAAATAAAAATCAATATTTTATTGATAGGTGGGCATATCTTGCTAATAAATTTAATCTTTCATGTGAATTGATAATTGTAGAATGGAACCCTCCAGAAGAACGTCCTAAATTAATAGATCAGCTTAAAATCCCTAAATTCAATAAAGATCAAGACATAAGGTTTATTACAGTACCAAACAAAGTTCATAAAAGATTTAAAAATTCTGACAGGTTAAATTTCTTTCAAATGATAGCTAAGAATGTGGGTATTAGAAAAGCTAAAGGAGAATTTGTTCTTTGTACTAATATTGATATAATTTTTTCAGATGAAATTTTTGAATTTTTTTCAAAAAAAAAATTGAATTTAAAAACAATTTATAGAACAGATAGATATGATATTGATTTTGACAAATTTAATGAAGTTAAAATTAGTCCAAATGAATTAAATGATAATTTAACTTTTATTCATAAATCTAATTTTTCAATAGATATAAAAAATAAAAAAAAATATTATGTAAAATTTAGCTTAGGTTATATTTATAATCTGATTTATGAATTCATAAAAAAAAAATTAAGCAATCATAATCTTAATAATAATATTCCATTTAACTCGAAAAAATTAGGACAAAAAACAAAATTAGAAAGACTACAATATCTATTTAAATACATTAAAAATATTTATTTCAAACCAAACATTCATACTAATGGGTGTGGGGATTTTACGCTTTGCTCAAAAAATATTTGGTTCGAGTGCGGTGGTTATTATGAATTTGAAGGTTATTCTTTTCATATAGACTCTTTATTTTTATGGTCGGGATATTTTAAAAGATTTCATTTTAAAATTTTACCTTACAAGATTTTTCATATAAACCACAAAATTGGCTCAGGTTTCTCATTTGGAAGTAATGAACTTGAAAATAGGCTTAATAAGGCTAGGATACCTTTTATAAACAATTACGAAGTTCCGAATTACATAAATTTAATTAAAAAAAAAATTACTCTTAATTCCGAAAATTGGGGTAAACATTATGACTAATTTTTTAAGGAAAGTAATAAACAAATTCATTTTTTTTTTAAGACCATTATTTAAAATAATATCACCATTAATAAATTTTTTGACTGAAATAAATTTTGAAAAAAATCTTTTTAAAATTCAAAGAAGCAAATGGTCCTCAGTACCTGGTACTATTTATAAACGAATAGAAAATTATGACCTATTAAAGCTAGATGATATTGAATTTATTGAAAAATATAATGAAATGATCAAAGAGGACAATAAATCTTATAGGGCAATTTATAGAGAAAAATATTTACTAAATGATTCAAAAAAAATACTCGATTTAGGTTGTGGGATTGGTAGAGATGGTGTTTTTCTTGCAGAAAAAGGATACCAAGTTACTTTTGCTGATGTTGTACCATCAAATATTCATCTTGTACAAAGAGTCTGTAAATTAAAAAATTTGAAATGTAAGTTTGTGATCTTAGAAAAAATTAATGACTATGAAAATCTTGGAACATTTGATTTAATTATTGCAATGGGAAGCCTTCATCATATGCCTATGAAAATAACAAAAAAAATAATAGAAAAAATGTCTAAAAATTTTGAGAAAAATAAAACAAAGTTTTTAATGCTTGCATATCCTTTTTCTAGGTGGAACAAAGATGGGTGTCTACCATTTAGATTTTGGGGTTTAAAAACTGATGGTTGGGCACCCTGGACAGAGTATTATGATAGAAAAAAAGTATCCTTAGTGTTTTCTAACAAAATAGAAATTATCGATGAACTAAAAATAGATGATGAATTTATAATATTTTATATTCAATTAAATTAATAAATTAAAACTGCTACTTATTAAACATTATTTGCAATTATAATTTTGCTAATTTTTTTTATTACTTGTAAATTAATACCAGAGTAAATTGGTAAGCAGAGAATGGTTTTGCTTATTTTTTCAGAAATAGGGCATTTTTTTTTTGTATTATAAAATTTTAACTTATTTAATGATGGATAAAAATACCTTCTTGAATCAACATTTATTTTATTTAATTTTTTTTGAATCTTAATTAAATTTTTTTCATTTTTTAACATTACTGGCATATAAGAATAATTATTTGAAAAATCTTCATTTCTTTTTTGAAAGATAACTTTGCCTTTGAGTTTAGTTTTGTAGGAAAAATAAACTAATCGCCTTTTTTTTATTTCGCTATCCACTTTAGATAAAATTGAAAGTCCAAGTGCCGCATGTAATTCGCTCATCTTTGAATTAGTTCCTAAAACAATTGGATAGCTATTCTTGTTCACTCCGTTATTTTTTAAAATTTTAATTTTATTTATAATTTTTTTATTCTTTGATAAAACCATTCCTCCCTCAGCTGTATGGAACAATTTTGTAGAATGAAGACTTAAAACCGAGGCATCCCCGTAATTGTAAAAATTATTTCTTGATTTTATACTTTTAACTCCAAAACAATGTGATGCATCATAAATAACTTTTAGATTATTTCTTCTAGATATTTTCTGTATTTTTCCAAGATCACAAATATTACCAAAAGTATGGGTAATTAAAATTGCTACTGTATTTTTATTTATATTTTTCTCAACTAAATCTGGATTAATATTTAAGGTATCCTTATCTATATCTACAAATTTAGGTTTTAAATTTGCCATTATAATCGAATTAACAGATGTTATCCAAGTAAATGGTGATGTTATTACTTCTTTGTGATTTGAAAAATTAAAACTTTTAAGTGCAAGAATTAATCCATCGGTTCCCGTTGATAATAGAGCAATATCTTTTAAATTAAAATACCTCTGTAATTTCAACTCTAATTTTTTGTGAAATAGTCCATTATTAGTAAAAATTTTTTTTGAAAAAATTGATTTAATAAAATTTCTGTAAATTAAAAAATCTGGTGTTATTGGTCTTGTTAGAAAAGTTTTTTTCAAAATTATAAATCACTAAAGTAAGCAATTTCTTTTTTGTTAATTGCTAATTTTTTTAATTGCTTCTTATCTATCCATTGGTTCCTATAACAAATTTCGGCTAAACTAGAAATAATTAGATCTTGTCTATTTTCAATTATTTCCACAAATTTTCCAACATTATTAAAATCTGATATTGTCCCACAGTCAAACCAGACATTTCCTCTGGGAATTTCATATTTATCTAACAAACCTAATCGTAACAAAATATTATTAAGATCTGAAATTTCATACTCATTTCTTTTTGATTTTCTAATTCTGTTAAGATACTGCAACACATTATTTTTGTAAAAATATAAGCCAGTTACAGCAAGTGCCTCTTTTGATATTTTTTTTGGCTTTTCTTTAATATAAAATTTTTTTTTATTTTTAAATAACATCCCATATTTATTTGGGTTAGAAACTTCTTTGCAAACAATAAATGAATTTTCTAATTTGGAGATTTTTTTTTTTAAATTCAAAAAGAAATTATTTCCATAAAAAAAATTATCACCAAGTAATAAAATGAAATTTTCTTTTCCAATTTTTTTTTTTGTTAATGATAGAGCGTTAATGATGCCTTTGGGTTTGTCTTGAATTACGTAAGTAAATTTAACACCATATTTTTTTCCATTTCCGAGGAGTTTAAAAAAAAGTTTTTTGTCAGATCTATTTGTGACTAAAATAATTTTTTTTACTTTGAGCAAAAAAAGTACAGATAAAGAATAGTATACAAGAGGTTTATTGTATACTGGAAGTAAATGTTTATTAACCACATCTGATATTGGTTTAAGTCTTTTTCCTGAGCCTCCTAACAATAATACGCCAATCATTTTTTTAATTTATGATCATTATAATTAATTAAATCTAAGTAATTATTCCATTCATATAATTTGTTATACCAATCTAAAGTTTTTGATTGTTCAACAGATATTTTCTTTGATATGAAATTATTTAATAGTTTTTCAATTTCATTCTCTAATTTATTTACTTTAAAAGATGATAACTTTTTTAGTTTATCAAAATTGACAAAGTAATCTCTATTATCTTTTGAACCATATAAAACAATTTTAGATTTTTTTTTATACCTTTTGAGTATAATTTTTTTTACTAGGGAGGCTAAATCTTTAAGTTTAAGGTTATATTCTTCATGACCGACGTTGAATATTTGTCCTTGGATCTTTACAATTTTTTTTTCATTAATTATTTTTGCAATCACTTTGTTTACAAAATTTATATTTATAAATGGTCTTTGTTGACTTCCGTCTCTTAATAATGGAATTGTACCTTTAAAATATCCCTCGTATAACATATTATTTATTGCTAAATCTAATCTCATTCGATTGCTGAAACCAAATAAAGTTGCAAGTCTTAAAACTGTAACTGAAAAATGCTTAGAGGATAACTTTAATATATCTTTTTCAGCTTTAAGATTGTTTTTTGAGTATTCCGTTAGTGGATTTGTTTTAGTATCCTCATAACACATTGTATTGTTTTTTCCATAAACGCTACAAGAAGAAATTAATATATATTTTTTAATTCCAAATTTTTTTGCTTTTTTTGCAAGCTCAAATCTCCCAAGATAATTTGTCTCTTTAGTAGATTTTTTAAAAAGTTTGCCAGATGGATCATTGGAAACAGCAGCTAAATCTATCACACAATCTACTTTTTTTTTAAAATTAAAATTGTTTATATTTGAGTGAAAAATTTTAAGATTAGGATGTTTAGTTAATTTATCAAAGCCAAAGTAAAAAGTATCAACAACAATAACTTGAATTTTTTTTTTCAGTAAAAGTTTAGTAAGTTCTGATCCTAAGTAACCAGCACCTCCTGTTATCAAAACTTTTTGTGTCAATTTAAAATACTATTTATGTTAAGTTTACTTTTCTAGTTAATTTTTTTTATATTTGAAATATAATATATCAAAGATAATTTTTATTCTAAATTTAATTTATAATTTAGTTTAAAATAAAAACTTTTAATACTAAATTAAAAAGATACATGATTGATTTTTCAAAATTTTTCTTTAAATTTCTTAAAAAAAAATCTGATCTAATAGTTCCAGTACACAATTCTTTTAAAAAAAATCTTCACGAAGACAATATTAATCCTAGACAAAGTAAATTTTTAAAATTTATTGAGCAAAATGATTTTAAATTTAATGATGATTGGATAACTTATAAGACAAATTCAATGTTAAATATATTCGACTATTATAGATTTAATCCAAATAAAATTCTTGAGATTGGTGTTCATGAAGGTTTTTCAACAATTTTTTTTCAATATGCTTTTGATAATTTTGAGTCAGATATTGTCGATACTTTTCAAAATAATAAGCGCAGTTTATTTGAGAGAAATTTAAAATACATAAATCATAAAAGGATAAATATTTTTGAGACTAAAAGTCATATTTTTTTAGTAAACAACAAAAAAAAATATGACTTTATTTATATTGATGGTGCCCACGGTTACCTAGATGTTATTGTTGATCTATTATACTCTTATCAATCTTTAAATACTAATGGTATTCTTTTCATGGATGATTATGATTGGAAAACTTATAATAAAGACTCATCAGTTAGACTTGCTATTAATAATTTTTTAGATGTGATTAAGGATACATATAAGCCTTTACATTATGGACAATTTGCTGCAATAAAAAAAACAAAAAATATAAAATTAAATCAACACAACTTCTTTGAATGAAAAAAATAATTTTTGTAATGCCGCCTAAAGAGTGGTTTCATGGGATCGATTATATTGAGTCTGATAGAATAGTGGAATATTTTAAAGATAATAAGATTTTTGATGTTTATAAATTTTATCATATTCATCTTTTTTTTAAAGATAAGCTTAAATTTAAAGATTTTTTAAATATTTTTTATATTTATTTTTTTTTTAAAATAAAAAAACCAGAATACGTTTTTGCTTATAATGCTGGTTATATTACATGTTGTAATTTTATATTTAAGAAAAAAATCATCAACTTTTTCTCACAAATATTAAATATAAAATGTATTTTAAGATGGGATCATATCAATGAACAAATCCCAAATATAGTAGAAAATATTTTAAGCAAGTCTAAATTTTACAACATAAATGATTATAAAAAATTTTTCTTAGATAAGATTAATAATAAAAATTTTTATCATTATACTTGGCAAAATGATGAATATTATTGTAAAAATAATTATTTGGAAAACTTATTGGAACTTGGGAGTTTAAAATTAAAAAAACTAAGTTTTTTTTTTACACATAAGACACTAAAAGATAAAATTTCATTTAAAAAAGTTAATAAAAATAGAGTAAATGCTTTAATTGGTTATATTAACAAACCTTCTAAACCAGGATTTAATATTGAAAACATACTTCCTATCTTGAAAGACAAAAAAAATTTTTTTTATAAGCAATATTACAAAAGCTTAATTGATTATTCAAATTATGAATATTCAAAAAAAAAAGTAGAAATTTTACAGATTGAAAATATTCAATTTCATGGCATCAATTTAATTGAGAGTTCTGGAAAAGTAACCAATGCAAATGATTTTTTTTCAGAGATTTCTAAATTTTTTGTAATTATCAACCCAATTAGCCCAATGTCACTAACTATTACTTCTAAATTTTATTTAATTTTTTTAAATGGAGGATTTTGTATCAATGAACTGCCGCCTATAATACCTGCAAAACTAGATAAATTCAAAAATTTTATTTTTTATAAAGATAAAAGTGAATTAATTGAAAAAATTGAGTATTTAAAAAATAATCCGTCGGTTTATTTATCTATTAAAAAAGAAATATACGAAATTTCCAATAATTTAAAAATTAATCGACGTAAAATATTTGAAAATGAATTTAATAAAAAATAAAAAATTTAAATTACGTCTTTAAAAGAGAAATATTAATATTGAAATATTATAAAATTATAAATGATTTAAGTTTATTTCTTTATGAGAAAAAATAATTTAAAGTTTAACTTACCTATTTGGTTAATATGTTCGGATAGATCCGGATCAAATCTACTTTCAAAGATACTTGATAATCATAGCAAAATTTGCTCACCATCTATGTCAAATATAATTAGATTTTCTGATAAAATCAGCTCATCATCTTTGTCGATTACGAAGAAAAAATTATTAATAAATAAATTATTTGATAATAAATTAGGTTTTTGGAAACTAAAAAACCTTAAAAAAATAAGTTTTTCCAATAATATTTTAGATTATATTTATCATATTTTTCAAAAAGAAATAAAGCTTAATAAAAAAAAATTTCTTTTAATTAAAGAGATTGAAATTTATAAAAATTATGAAACTATAAAAAAAATATCAAATCACCCTAGATTTATATTTCTTACCCGAGATCCAAGGGATATGGCCTTATCATGGAAGAAAACACCAAGTCTAAGAGGTAGTGTCTTTAGAGCTACAAATTTATGGTTAAATAATCAAAAAGATTTTATTAACTTAAGAAAAAAATTAAATAAAGATCAATATATTAATATTCGATACGAAGATCTTGTCAAAAATAAACAAGTAATTTTAAAAAGCATATGTAATTTTTTGAATATTAAATTTGAAAAAAATATAACAAATTTTTATAAAAAAAAGGAGATTCAAAAAATATCTAAAACTCAATGGTTGTTTAAAAATTTGTCAAAACCAATATTCAAAAATTCAAATAAATTTTTAAAAGAATTAAGTAATAATGAAATTATGTTTATCGAAAATAAAACTTCTAAATTTTTAAAAAAATATAAATATAAATTCTATAAAAAAAAAGTTAGTCAAAAAAAATTAAAGATTATTGAAAAAGAGATAATTGCAGAAAATGATAAACTAATGAATAAAGACGAGTACCTTAAGCTTCCAAAAAAAGAAAGGGCAAGATCTGAAAAATTAAGTAGAATAATTAGTGAAGTTGTTAACTTAAATTAAAAATGAAAATAGCTATAATGCAACCATATTTTTTGCCTTATATTGGGTATTTTCAACTCATTAATATTGTAGATAAATTTGTAGTTTACGATAACGTCCAATATATCAAGAGTGGATGGATTAATAGGAACAGATATTTATTAAATAATAAAGATAGATATTTTACTATCCCTGTTAAAAAATTCTCTAAACAACAAAATATCATAAATATTGAAATATCAAAAAATTACCAGAGAGAAAAAATTTTGAGACAATTCTACAATGCCTATAAGAAGGCTTTATGCTTTGAAGAAATTTATAAACTTTTAAATGAAATTATAATGTTTCCAAGTCAAAATTTATTTGAGTACACATTTTTTTCAATATCTACTATCTGTAAATATTTAAATATTAATACTAAAATATATATATCTTCAAAAATTGATTACGATAATACCCTGAAGTCAGAGAATAAAGTCATTGATATATGTAATTCATTAAATGGTACAATCTATATAAACCCCGAAGGTGGAAAAAAAATTTATAAAAAAGTAAATTTTAAAAAATTTAAATTAAATTTAAAATTTCTTCATACAAAAGATTATAAATACAAACAATTTGATACAAAAATTTTTATTCCAAGATTATCAATTGTTGATATGTTAATGTTTAATTCTAAAGAAAAAGTAAAAGAAGTAATTACTAATAATTTTTTTTTAAGATGATCTTAAAATTTTTTTTATGATTGGAGGATTTCCAAATAAAAATTTGTTCCTAAAAAAAAGAAAACTTATATCTTATAAAAAAAAAATTTCACTTAATGCAAGATCAAGTTTATCAATAATATTAAAATATAAAGGTATTAAAAAAATATTAATTCCTTATTATATTTGCGATGTAGTTTTAGATACATTAACTAAATCAGGTGTTAAATATAAATTTTATAAATTAAATTCAAATCTTAAACCTGATTATAATTATTTTAAATCAAACCGAGATTATTCTATTTTGTTGTTACCTTATTTTGGCATTATAAAATTAAAAAAATTAAAAAATTCAATTTTTGATTTATCTACATCTTTTTTTTATCCAAAAAATAATATTTATTATTTTGACTTAATTAGAAAATTTTTTTTTGTCAATTTAGGTAGCAATCTAAATCAAGAGACTTTTACACCTTTTAACCAATCTAAAAAAAAATCACTGATATTCAAAGCTCCAAGAAATTACAGCGAATTTTTAAATAATGAAAAACGACATGTAATTTCAAATTATGATTATACAAAAAAAATTTCAAAAAATTATTTTTTTATAGATTTTAAAAAAATAAAGAAAAAACGGGAAAAAAATTTTTTATTTTTTTTTAATCATTTATCATTTACAAATAAAATTAAAATTTCCTTAAAACAAGTTTGTGGACCATTATACTATCCATATTTATGTGAAAATGGAAATTTGTTAAGAGAGTATTTGATAGATAAAAAAATTTTCGTGCCAAGGTATTGGAGTGAAATCCTAAGGAGAGCAGATATATCAAATTTTAAATTCGAAAAATATTTATGTGAAAATTTAGTTTTATTGCCAGTAGATGAAAGACTGAATATTGATGATTTAAAAATAATATTAGATAAGTTAAATAAGTTTGATAAAAAAATTTTTCCTATTTACTAATTTTATAAGATTTTTTATCTATTTATTCTGTGTTTATCGATATATATATTTGCATATGAGAAAAGAAGATGCTGATTTTTTTTTAAGAAATGGATATTTTGTCTTAAAAAATGCTGTAGATAAAAAATTTTGTGAAAAAGTAATTCATAATGCTAAGGAAGTTTTTTTAGAAACATTTGGCAATGATTACGACAAAAAATTTTACCATATAAAAGTTCATACTGGTAATCATCATATAAAAAATTTAAAAAATCACGGTAATTTAAAATACAATTTTTCAAAAAAGAGTAATGATATATTTAATCAAGTAGCTAATACAAATATTAATCACATTATACCAGATGGAACATGTATAGCCTCATTTAAATCAAGTAATTGTGAAATTAATTGGCATATAGATGGATGGGAACATCATTTTTTAACACAAAATCTCCATTCAACATGTGTAATTGCTTATACAGACACTAATGAAGGCACATGGGTTGCACCAGAGTCTATTAATATGATTACTCAATTATTGTATAAGCATCAATTTATGTTTCATTCTGAACTTTTTTTAGAATGGTCACCTATAATTAAAAATATTATAGAAAAATGTGTGGATATTAGACAAATACCATTAAAACAAGGTGATATGTTGATAACTCATCCTTTTTTATTGCATGCTGCTAATAATAATAAAACTCAAGACATTAGAGTTATTACGAATTTTCATTTATATAAAGATATAGACATAAAAAACCCAAAAACTTTAGTGGAGTTAAAAATAAAAAAAGATTTAACAGAGTTAAACTTAAATCCAGAAAATTATAAATTAGATTTTAACAATAATTTACCAACTTACACTCCCTGGGTTTATAGAAAAAATGATGATAAAGAATATGAAATATTAAAAAGTCAGCTTATCTATTTTCAAAATAATAATATAGTTAATAAAGACGATACAAATCTGATGAAAAATAATTTTAATGAAAAGAACATAAAAGAACTAGATGAATATAACAAAAATATTTATAAGATAAAAAAAAAGTTATTTGGGCTTAGACCTAAAAATCACTAAAAATATTATCAAATTTATATTTTTCGTTTAGTTTTAATTTATTAAATCTAATCTAAATCACGATTGAAGTTTTTTATTTTTTAAATGAAAGACTTTGTTACATTTATCTAAATTTTTCTTGTTATGAGATATAATTATAATAGTACTTTTCTTTAAATTCAAAATATTATTAAAAATTATTTTTTCATTTTCTTCATCTATAGCATTTGTAGCTTCGTCAAAAATTAGTATTTCTTTTTGATCATAAAAAGCCCTTGCAAGAGCTATTCTTTGTCTTTGTCCTGAAGAAATTTTTCTACTATGAGAACCAACAATATAATCTAAACCTTCTGAAAATTGATTTAGAAAAGTATCAACTCGAGATAATTTAAGAGCTTGATTTAATTTTACTTCATTGAATTCTTTTTCAGAATTCATAATAATGTTATTTTTAATTGTATCTTCAATCAAAAAGGTATCCTGGGAAGTAAAAGTAATTAAATTTTGAAATTTTCTAATGTCAGA
>Ga0255759_10001964_pt1 | contig 18445 bp, 14 predicted proteins | sample 101ome_20_FD_179959 | JGI IMG/M metagenome (GOLD analysis project Ga0255759, IMG submission 179959) | Coastal salt marsh microbial communities from the Groves Creek Marsh, Skidaway Island, Georgia - 101404AT metaG (version 2) | ecosystem: Environmental > Aquatic > Marine > Intertidal zone >...
CTCAATCACAATCAGATAAACCAGATCTTATTATTTCTTTAATTGATATAAAACAAGCATCACGTCATTTAATTCACTCAATTCAAATGATTCAACAAGGCTACCCATTAATCATTGTTGTTAATAAGCTACATAAAGATATTCACATTGACCAAATGATTAATCTTAAAAACTTAGAGATGGAACTAAAAGTACCAATATTAGCAATTGATGCACTCAATAAGACAGAATTAAGTTCTCTAAAGCGTTTAATTAAATCGTATAATTATATTTCTTACGATGTAAATCAACTGCATCAAAATTCTATTTCAACTCAATTTAAAAGTATTGAAGGTATGCTTCAAAAGGCTGGTTACAGTGAATCCTTTGATAAGTCATTTGATATGGACAGAATATTTTTAAATCCAATTTTTGGTCCATTAGTATTTATCGGGGTTATGGGGCTCTTTTTTTATAGTATTTTTTCATTAGCAGGTCCATTTATGGATATGATTGATAGTACATTTGCTTTTATTAATGACACGCTAAAACACTGGCTTCCTAAATCATGGTTAACGCATTTATTAACGGATGGAATTATTAGTGGATTGGCTGCTGTAATTATTTTTATTCCTCAATTAGCCCTTTTATTTTTTGGAATAGGTCTTTTAGAATCATCAGGATATTTAGCTCGTGGTGCAGTGTTGATTGATAAACCATTATCATGGATTGGTTTAAATGGACGTTGTTTTGTACCCTTATTATCAGGCTATGCCTGTGCAATTCCTGCAATGTTATCTACACGAAACATTCAGCAAGAAAAAATTAAAAAAATCTGTTGTTTTATCATTCCTCTCATGCAATGTTCTGCACGATTACCTGTATATGGATTATTATCAGTTTTATTATTTGGAAATAATGCATTAAAAAGCAGTCTTTTGTTAACAGGAATTTATGTGTTTAGTTTAGTTTTAGGAGGGCTTACAGCTATTCTAATAAACCCATTTATTAAAGGAAAAACTACGAGTCAATTTAATATAGAGCTTCCACAATGGAGAGTGCCTATCTTAAAAAATATTTGGTTACAAATGATTCAGCAAATTACTTCATTTATTAAAGGCGCAGGTCCGATTATTGTGATGATTGCCATTACTTTATGGGCTATATCGGGTTTTCCATCTGAAGAACATTCACTTGCAATGATGCTTGGAAAGTGGATTGAACCATTGTTTTTACCAATGGGTGTTGATTGGCGTGTTGGTGTTGCTATTTTATTATCATTTGCAGCGAGAGAAGTTTTTGTCTCTGCATTAGTAATTATGTTTAGCCTTGCTAGTAATGAAACTCAATTTGCAAGTTTGTTATCTCAAGCTACGTTTGCTGGTACAGATCAATTAATTTTTACAAATGCATCAATTGCAGGGTTAATTTTCTTTTTTATGGTAGCAATGCAATGTGGGGCAACTTTAGCAATTGCAAAAAAAGAAATGAAAAGTACTCGTTTTGCCTTAACTCAGTTAGGTGTTTATATTGGTGTAGCCTATTTTGGTGCTATTTTAATTAATTTTATCTTTTCATAAACGTTTATACAGATACTTTTTATAAATTCATATCATTTGAGTTGATTAACAAATTTAATTAAGGAAGAATTATCTTTGGATAAGGGAGGTAAATAAGTATTTAGAAAAGATCGTTTCCACCATCCTTGGGATAAGGACTCTGTAAATTCATAATGATAGCGATCTACTTTTATGAATGTAGGAGGGGTTTTTAAAAAGGGATTCGCTTTAATTAATGAAAGTATTTTAGGATCATTATGAAGCAGTTTATAAATAAAATGGACCAGCCAAGGGTGATAGCGATAATCTGACATTGCAGCAAACCATAACTGCCAATCTAAGCGATAATGATAGGGTGAAAAAAACGGAGGCATTTGATTACTTAAACTAGGTTGCCCTTTAAATTGGTAAGGAATCCATTGAGTCTTATCTGAGATTATAGAATCTGTCGTTCCAAAAACAACAAGTTGATAACGAACTTTACCAACAGATCCAAAGGCACCATAGGTGTTAACTAAATGCAGAGAATTAAATGAGGCATTCATTTTTTGCTTAGGATTAATTAAATTTTGAATTGGAGAAATACTTAAACAAAGAATGACTATATATAAAATAATATGAGATATTAAATTAATATTTGTATAACGATAGATAGAAAAGGTATTAAAAAAAGATAGTTTTTTAAAAAAATAAAAGCGTTGATCATCAAAGGCAGGAATACATTGAACAATGGTAAGCCAATTCAGCCATGATAGATTTCCACTTAAAATTAATGTCATTTGAAATGCAATGATGATAAAAGCAGCACTATGCCTAAACAATCGAGGACCGAAAAGAAAAAATGGAACAATGATTTCAACAACATGATTAATTAAAACGCCAAGTTTTAAGATTGGTAGGGGGAGATGATGAAAAAACCAACTAAGTGAATTTGGAATGGGCTGAGTTTCAAAATGATATGTCAGTGCCGTTAAATCTTTCCAAACATCATCTCCTCTAAGTTTTATTAAACCAGCACCAAACATATTACGAAATAAAAGCCATAAGATGAGTATAAATATAGCTGGGGAGGGTGGCGTGTTTTTTGAAAAAGGTTTCCAGGAAAAGACAGGGCACAAAAAAATTGCTAAAAATCCAGTTTCAAGTAACATTGTTTCCCAACCAAAGCTGTAGAATTGTTGGCCAACATGAATTATAGACATATATATAGCCCATAATAAAAACATTGCAATAGCATTCGTAAGCCCTAAACTAACTAAAATCGAAATTATAAAACCAATACATCCTGACCAAAATAAAAAGGAATCAGAGCTATTAAACCAAAAAATGCTTGGTAAATCCCAAAACGATTTTTGGATAGATATTAAATTAAGAAAATGCGATGCCGGGGATAAGCCTTGGGACCCAAGTAATGCTTCCCATTGATTCAAAAATACTAAGAAAGCTACACAATAAATAAACCCTAAGGATCTAAGAAATAAAAAATGAGTTATTGTTGTTGAATGATAACGAAATGATCCAAAAGAAATTTTCTCTAACATTAAATTTAGTATAACCTAAATTAAACGGTATGAATTAAAAAATAAATTACTGAGCAGTGGGGTAGTTAATTCGGGCGCGACGTTGCATCTTTAAACCTCCCGAATCATCTTCAAAAGGACATAATCCTGCTTTTTGAGATAAACATTCTTCTGGATCAATTTCTGGCACTTTTCCACAAGCATCATGACTAGCTGTTTTTCCAAAAAACAAAACACCTACACCAAAGCCTACAAACGATATACAAACTACAATAAATGTTGCAATTAATGTTTCCATAAAATAGTTATACCACAATGGTAAGTTTATATAAACAGATGAGCAAGACGACGTGTATTATTGAGTGCAATCATGATTACATTCTCCATAAATATGAATGGATTGATAGGTAATCGTGAAGTTAATAGAATCACAGTGATTTTTAATTAAACTAAATAGAGCATCATTTTTCATTTCATGAATTTTTCCACAATTGTTACAAATCACATGAGCATGATTGATTTGAGGGTTAGAAGGCTCATAAAAGACTTTGCCGTCTAACGTAGAAATTTTTTGTAATAAATTTGCATCAAGTAATTGTTTTATAAGCCGATAAACAGTTGCTCGTGAAATATCATGAGCTTTTGTACGCAGGTGATCAATAAAAATTTCAACTTCAAATCGATCGGTTAATTTAAATATCTCTTCGGTAATAAAGCGCTTGGTTTTTGTGTAACGACTTTCGTTCTTTTTTAAATAGGCTTCAAAGATATCATGATAATTTAATTGGTTCATGTAGATGCCTTTGGTAGATCTTTAATTCCAATATCGATGGTTTTAATATGAATCATGAGTTGATCTATAATTTTTCGAATAAAAAAGATAATATGAGCCGATGGCTTATTTGTATCATAAAGTTGACGAAGATCGTAAATTAATGATTTAAACTTCTCATGCTCGGCTTTATGAAGCGCATAACCTATATAGTCATTATTTTTCATAACAGTTTCTTCTTCGTGAAAGTGATCAACTGAATAATGTTCTAAAAATTGAATAATTGGGTTTAGCTCTGTACGCCGGCAGGATAAAACTGCATGATCTAGCATGCTTGTTAAATTAAAAAGTTCTTCATGATGTTCATCAATATGAGCATGACCTGTTTCAAATTGCATGAGATTAGTTTAGCGTACAGGTAACAACACATTCAAGATGATAGGTATGAGGAAACATATCTACGGGTACAAAACGCGTTATGTTATACCCAAAATCTCTTAATAATTTTAAATCTCTAACTAACGTTACGGGGTTGCAGGAAACATAAATTAACTGGTTACAGTTTAATTCACATACGCGCTGAAGTGCTTTAGGAACCATTCCAGATCGGGGAGGATCAATAATTATACAATCAGGATTAAATGAATTAAATTTTAAAATATTTTTAACGCGTCCTGTATAATAAGTTACATTATCAATCGCATTAAAACGCGCATTTTCTTCGGCATCTTCAATAGCTTCTTTGATTTCTTCTATACCAATCACATTAAACTTTCCTTGACTTACATATTGCCCGATGGTTCCCGTACCACAATATAAATCAAGTAACGTATCACCAGAATTAAGTGAACACGATTCCTTAATAATGTCATAAAGTGTTTTTACTTGAAGACTATTTGTTTGAAAAAATGATAGTGGCGATATTCGAAATGTAAGATCTCCAATAGTTTCTTTTATAATTGTATCTCCAGCTAAATGAATACACTCAACAGAGGATGGAACCCCTGTTTGTTGTGTGAATTCTAATAAATTTACAGAATTTACATTGGTGAATTTTTCATATAGTTTCTGAGCGTAATCTGAAAAAATAGGTTGATTCGTTCGCGCGACAAGATTAACCATATATGAGTCAAATGCTTTGGAGTGTCGAATCATTAGATGACTAAGACACCCGGTTTGTTTACGAGAATCCCAGACAGGCAACTTAGAATCTTCAAAAAAACTACGAGTAAACTCAAGAATTTTATTTGATTCATCAGACATTAATAGACATTCTGTAACAGGAACAACATCATTAGGATTGCGTTGTTTTTTGAGACCTAATTCAAGATGTGTTGATCTTGAAAACGCAAATTCCATTTTATTACGGTGATATTGTGTATGATCACAAGGTACAATCGATTCAACTGTAGGCAATAAAAAAGGCGCATCATGAGAAATTGTGTCCATAAGGCATTCTTGTTTTAGTTCAAGTTGCTTTTGATAATTAATTTCTTGAAATTGACAGCCCCCACATTCATGCGCATGCTGGCATGCGGAGTCTTTTCTTAAGGGAGACTTTGTGATGTATTCTATAACTTTTCCAAAAGCATACGATCGTTTTTTTCGAGTAGTTATAATGGATACAATGTCTCCGGGCACGGTTTTTGGAATAAAAACAGCTTTATTATTAAGATAGGCAAGACCATACCCTCCGTTTACTAGCTTTGTAACTTCTACAGGATCACTTGGTTGTTTGGGATTCATAATGTTTCTTAAAACGAATGATAGATTCAGATCCTGGAATTTTTATTGATTGGGAATTAATTAAGATATCATTTCCGCTAAGATTGAACGATTTAAATTGAAAATGAGTATTAAAAATAATAAAATCAAATGGTTTTGGTTTAGAACTTGTGAGCTCTATTATTGTTTCTGTTTCCGTTTGAGTTACTGTTATAGAAAATAGGGAATTATTTATTCGATAATTTTTAATATGCCATGAATGGTTGATTAACCAATCTACCGGGATTGCAGAAAAAAGAGTTAAATTTTTATCTGTATATGAAATAACTGTTTTTAAGATATGATCAGCAAAAACAATGCCATGTTTAATGGTATGACCATCCCCCTCACTGCCACCAAGCGTCATTGGATGAATTGAATCAGGATATGTATAAGTTTGAGTGGTACATGATAAGAGTTTAACTATAAATGGGTAAGTATCTGTGGGGCTTAGTTGAGCAATTAAGAGTAAATAATCAAGGTTATCTTCTAAAGGAAATCCAGAAGGATTAATCATAGAGAAAACGAGATCATTAAAAATAAGATGTTTTTGAATTTGTGAAAGGGTAGATTCAATACGATTTTTATTTGTTGGAAAATATTTGTTATAAAGATATAAGGTTTTGATTAAATCTAACGATATATAGTGATGTGTTGATGCGGGAATTGCGTCTTGGAAGGATATTTTATCAGAAAAATAATTGCATAATGAATCAACTGATTCTGATAAAATTATGCTGTATTGAGATAATGATAGATTATTAAATGTATCGATTGATGAATAAGGAAGTTTTTGTGATAAATATTTAAATGATTGAATAGACCCGTATAATCCAATGATATCTGCTAAATATATTATTGAGTCAGAGGTGTTTTTTGAATATCGAGGTGGCAGTGTTTTTATGTGTATATGGCTATGTATTTTAAGTTGCTTTAGCCCATTAGATATAATTTTAAATATTAGTTTATACATTTCTTCAGTAATAGTAATTAGATTTTCTTGATATAAATAAAGTAAGTTTTCAAACCAAAGGTTACAGTCAGCATAATTTAAGCGTTTTGATTTTAAATTAGCATTAATTTTTTGAAGATATTTATATGTAAAAATATTTTGAAAAATAGCGGGTTTATAGCCTGATATATACATCATTCTCATAAAAACTAAATGATCCCAAAGAGAATGGTTGAGTTGCTCATAAAATCCATGTTTGAAATAGGTTGTATGAATAGATGAAAGTAAAAATGAAAATTGAGCTTTTAGAAAACTATTTATTTGATCATTAGGTAACTGAATATCAATTTCTTGGCTTAATAAATCTGATTTATAATAACTTAATTCTTTTACAACTTTATCAAAAGAAAATGATTCATACGTTTCTTTAACAAACTCAATTGGAGACTGTTTTTGTATAAAATTGGGATAAGCGGAATTAAATGATTTTGTACTACAAGGTGCTTTAAAACTAATTGATTCTGTTTTATTAGGCGGTATTACAAGCCGATACTCTGCAAATGCAGATGCTTTTTTTGATTTACAGGTTGTATTAAAGATCATTTCTAATTTATTAAAATGCTCACTTACATCACCATCCTGATGCGATAAGCAAACAATGTTGTCAGGCTTTTTATCTAAAATTAGGCCTAATTCAGAATTAACCATAAACATGCCATTTTGCAAAAATTGAATTGACTCCACATCAGAGACTCCTTCAAAATCGAATGGACGCAAGGCTATATAAAAAGAAAATTTAATATTTTTCTTTGTATTATTACTAATACTGTAGTTGCAATAGATAAAATCAAGATTACCTGGAATTTTTGAAAAAATCACATGAGATTCAATATCCAGTTGAGATAACGTAAAAGACGTTTTTATGCTATTTGATTGAGTAAGATATTCCTGAACAATATCATCTTTATGTGAGGGAATAAAAAGAGAATTGGAATTACTAATCCAAAAATCTATTGAAAAAGGTTTGTTTTTTACGTGAATTAGTCCCACCGGATCAACAATTACGGAATTACTTGAATCTGGAGAACTGAGATAAGTCCAATTACGAAATTTGGTATTTATTAGACCAAGGTAATTGGTATCACTAATATGAGGATTTTGATGTGATTGAAGTTGTTTTGAAACCCAAAATGGCCACGAGCGGTAGGTGAAATTAGATATCAATTCAGAATTTTTGATACCTTTATGTACAATCATTTCCTTAAATTTAAATGAATCAGGGTAATGACTTTTTAGAAACTTTTTTAGTGATAACCTTAAGTTAAATGTTTTGCCCATGTATTAAAGAATACAATGTGAATAGGGAAATGAGCAATGATTTATGCTTCCGTATCTTCTTGTTTTTTATTTACAATAACATCAAAAGCAATAATACGTCTGTTTTTGATATCTTTAACTATAAAATCAAAGTGTTTATATGATATTTTGTCATCTTTTTTAGGTAGAGATCCAATTTGTGCAAGAATAAATCCAGCAACGGTATCATAATCTTCATCTTCAGGAAAAGGAAATCCTAAACTTTCTGATAATTCTTCGATACGAACAGCAGCATCAATAATATAGCGTGAAGAAGTAAGCTTATTAATGGCCAATTTTTCATTATCATATTCATCCTGAATCTCACCTACAATTTCTTCAATAATATCTTCCATAGTAACTAAGCCTGCAACACCACCATGCTCATCTACAACAATAGATAAGTGAAATTTCTTTTTTCTCATTTGTTGAAGTAAGGATTGAATTTGTTTTGATTCTGGAATAAAAATCGCTTCTCTCATAAAATTATGAAGCAACTTTGATTGATTTGACATATTTGCATAAAGCAAATCTTTTGCATAAACAAATCCTACAATATTATCTATTTTTTCTTCGTAAATAGGAATTCGAGAATGACCTTTGGAACGAATAATATCAATAGCTTCAGCAATAGAGCTAGAACGTTCTAGACAAACCATATCTGTTCGTGGGGTCATGATTTCTCGGACAACTTTATCAAAAACATTAATAACACCATGAAGCATTTTTTGTTCTTCTTTTTTTAGAATACCTTCTTCTTGACCTAATTGAATTAAAAGTTTGATTTCTTCCTCTGTAAGCTGTGATGATGTGTTGGTTTGAATTCCAAAAACATTGCTTAATATTGTCGATATAGAATAAAACATCCAGATAAATGGATATTCAAGAAAATATAGATAATAAATAATTGATGATATTTTGAATGCCCATTTTGAAGGGTTTTTCATAGCAAGTGTCTTGGGGGTTATTTCTCCAAAAACGAGTAGAATAAAAGTAACTAAAACAGTAATAATACCTAACATTGCAGCAATATTAGTAATGCCAAAAGATTTTAAAATATCAATAAAAAACGCTGTTGCAAATGTAGTAGCTGCAATATTAGCTAAGTTATTTCCAATTAAAATGGCTGTTAAAAGTTTTTTTGGATGTTTTAAAAGATATTCTATGTGACGAGCATTTGTTTTTTGATCTTCGATAATTGACCGTAGTTTGATGCGATTTATAGCAGTAAAAGCTGTTTCGGCTGCAGAAAAAAATGCAGATATAAAAATCAAAGAAGAAAATATAAATGTTTTTACAATAAGAATATCAGTCAATATAGTATAACCTTCCAACGTTTAGGGGTTTTTAAACATTCGGGATTAAAAAAATAGGTTACTATAGTAATGCTTAATAAAGTAACAAGCAATACAAAAATATTAGAACTATACTCATTAAATAAAATCAAGAAATTTAAAAATATTAAAACGCTTATTTGAAACATGAGTTTTTTAGTATAATAGCATTTTCTAGATAAATAATTAATTAGAATATAGTTAGGCATGACTATTAATTATCATCAATTAAAGTTAATAAACGATTCTGTTCATCTAGCATATAAGTTTTATCAAAGGAATTTGTATCAGTATACCCAATAAGATGCAGAATTCCATGTAAAATTAATTGTTTAATTTCTGTTTCAAATGGAATATCAAGACTTAAAGCATTACGCTTTGCTTCATCGATGCAGATATAGATATCACCTTCAGGCTGAGTCATTGTATTAAGGTTAAATGTCATAATATCAGTTTCAGTTGGATCATCTAAGTAGTCTTTATGAAGAGCTTTCATATAATTATCATCAATAAAGGTAAATTCGATACTACCATCATGAACATGCTTTAACTCTAGTGCTTTCAAAATAAATGATTCAACATCAAATGAGAGCTTTATAGGGTAGTGATAGTTAATTGATATAGTTATGCTCATAGGTTTATTACTTAGATAAAGGATCTATATCCGTTTTAGGGGTGGATTTAGTTTGTGAATTTAATTTTTCTACTTCTTGTTCATAATCAACACGATTATGCTGAATTCCTTTAAATAAATATAAAAACGTTGATTTAATCATAAAAATTTCATTTAAACTTAAGGGACATTCTGAAAGTTGCAGATCATCTAATTTTTCTTTAAAAATTTTATTAATCATATTTTCAATCTTTTGAGGACTTCCTTTTTCAATTGAACGTGTAGCTGCTTCAACAGAGTCTGCAAGCATGAGAATACCAGCCTCCTTGGTTTGAGGCTTAGGTCCAGGATAACGAAATTCATTGTCAGTGGAAGGGTTGTCGCCTTCTTTTGAAATTGCCTGGGTATAAAATACCGATAATAAAGACGTTCCATGATGTTGTTCGATAAGATCTTTAAGAACAGCCGGTAGTTTATGTTTAAGAGCTAAATCAACCCCTTCTTTAACATGAGATATAATAATCATTTTGCTCATTCGGGGAGCTATGGTTTCGTGAGGATTAATTTGTGAGAATTGGTTTTCAGAAAAAAATACAGGGCGTTTTAATTTTCCGATATCATGAAAATAACTACCAACACGACATAAAATATTATTAGCACCAATAGCCTCAGCCGCAGCTTCAGAGAGATTGGCAACCATCAAACTGTGTTGATATGTTCCGGGTGCGTCCATCATCAAACGTTTTAATAACGGATGATTTAAATTTGCTAATTCAAGCAACGTCTGATTTGTAGTGATTTTAAATAAAAATTCAAAGTAAGGTAAAATTGCAAGCGTAATCATAGCTGAAAATACACCATTGCCAAAAGCAAAGAGTGTATTATAGCCATACCAGGCATAACTGGATTCTTTACTTAAAAGCCCAATACCTAAAATACACAATACATTAAAACAACCAATAAAATAGCCTGACAAAAGCAAATCAGACCGCTTATATGCATTAAATACTGTAAATGTCGCAAAGCAGGTGTTTAAAAATAAAAATACAAAAACATTAAAATCCATTTGAAACATAATGCTAATAAAAAAGCTAATTAAGGTGCCAGTAATCATAGAAATATTTGATGAGACAAGAAAGGTTAATAGCATGGAAGAAATAGAAATAGGAATGATTAAGTAGAAAGGAACAGTTACAGGAAGAAATGTAGAAAATAAGCTAAGTCTTCCAATTAAAACCATGAGGGATAAAACCAGTAATGTTATTGAGATATATTTTAAAGAATAGGCTTTTTTATAAAAATGATGAATAAATCGTTCTAAAATAAAAATTCCTAGAAAACAAAAAATAAAAATTCCAAACAATTCAATATAACTTGCTTTACTATGATACATATTTAGTGCTTTAAAGACTTCAATTTGGCTTTCGCTAACACGTTCACCTTCATAGATAATTGGTTGACCTTGTTTAAAGACTGTTTTTTGTTTCTTTTGAGAATTAAGCGCTTGTTTAATAATTAAATTTGTTTGTTCTTGATCGATAGTTAAATTCGGCTGGATATAATGAATTACTATCTTAAACGCACTATCTCTTAAATTAGCATCATAAGAATTAAGGGTTTTGTAAACGTTTGCTTTAATATTTGGTTTATTAATTTGTTTAATTCCATTAGAAAGTAAGATGTTTGTAATAGAAAGAGAATCACTTTTTAGTTGTTGTAAAATTGCGGGTGAAGTTTCTTTTAGTAGTTTTGTTTCCGTTTCAGTTAATACCTGAGAAATAGTAATGCTTTGTGTTTTTGTCGAATTAGATGCAATATCATCAAAAAATAACTGAATATTTTCAATAATGGCATTGTTGATTGTCTGGTTAATTGAATATACAGGCGGAATAGATTTTCGAATTTCTGTTTGAGCTTTTATATTTTTTATTCGATCTTGTTTAGATTCATATTCAAGATAGCGAGGCGACGTTATGGTGCTTACGGCAATATCATTGACTTCTAAATCAATGTTTTTAGGAATAAACGGGCTGTATATAACACCGGAATTAAATAAAATACAGGCAAGTAATAGCCCGTATATAGCATAACGGTTAAATTGTTTATTATTTATATAAAATATTCCAGAAAACATTATCTATTTTTTTAAACCATGTCATTTGACGTTTTGAAAATTGTCGCGTGTGAATCTTTATTAATTCTATCATTTCATCAAGGCTAATTCTACCATTGATATACTCAAAAGCTTCCTGATACCCAATACATTTTAGAGCAGGAAGTGTTGGCGAATATCCTACACTTAGCAAGCCTTGAGCTTCTTCAATTAGACCATTTGAAATCATAGCATCCACTCTCGCGTTTATACGGTCAATTACCACATTTCTATCACATGTTAAACCTACGATCGTAACATCTTTACGTGGGCTAGGGTGTTGTTGTTTTATTTGAGACGGGATTTTTTTTGTAATTGTATAAATTTCTAAGGCTCTTACAAGCTGATGAATATTATTGACATGAATTTTGGAAGCAGAGTTTGGATCAATTGCATTTAGCTGGTTCCAAAGGGCATTTTTATCTTGAGCATAAGCCATCATTAATGATTCTCGTACCTGAGGATCGCTTTCGGCTTTAGGAAAATTATATTGATACAAAAATGAGCGTAAAAAAAGGCCATTACCACCACAAATAATCATGGGTTTGTTCGTTTTGATTTGGTCATTACAATAGTGAATAAAATCCATCACAGAGTAGGGTTGATCTGGCGTATGCGTATCAATAAGATGATGTGGAACTTTTTGTTGATCTTCTTTAGAAACTTTAGCCGTACCAATATCCATGCCTTGATATACTTGATAGGAATCTGCAGAAATAATTTCAGCTCCATGCTTTTGAGCTAAAGATAAGGCTAGGTCTGATTTTCCTATAGCTGTAGGGCCAATAATATACAGTATTGGTTTATCAAATGTTACATCAAAAAAATTCAATGTTTTAAAATCCTTGTTTTTCGGTAATTTTACATTAAGTAATCAATATACACTAATTGTAATTATTTTAAGGAGAAATATCGTGCAATCAAAGAAAAATCAAAAACAAGAATCATCCAATGAGGTATTGATACTGGAAGGTGTGTTTTTTATTCGTGTTGATGCGATAAAAAATCAAGCTCACATTGCTCAAGAAGCATTAAAAGAGATGAAGACGTTTATTTCTAAGAATTAGTAAATTAAATTTTAAAACGTTAATTTTTTATTTTTTAAACAAATTTGGCAAGTTAATAAACACATTATCAATAAAAAATCCAAAAATAAGTGCTAATGTAATTTGTGCTTCTATATGTGTTATTACAGAATTTTTATCAAAAAATGCAGGTATTAGATGATCTATAATAAGAGCTGATACCAGTATACTAAATGGATAGTTAATCAAATAGGTTGGAAATAAATCTATAATTCTTCTATCAGGAAAAACGTAACCTCTTACTTTGCAGTCATTAATAATACTTCTAGCACTAGCTAAGAAAAATCCTATACTAACCCAGCATAATATTTGCGGGGTTACTAAATTCTTTACTCCAGAAAAAAGACAGGGTAATTTCAAGAAATTTAATTTAGAAACTAAAACCCATAAAATTAATAATGTAATTATAGTACCAATAAACTTACCTAATAATCTTGGGTAGGAATTTATATAACGTTTTTTAAACAAAGGTATATACAAGTATTTAAAGCAAAATGAACGCTTCTTGCCCTTATTTGAGCATTTTATATCTTGGTCATTTGAATTAACATCAGCTTCTTTATTCTCAGAAGAAGATTTTTTTTCCATTTTTTTTTAAATCAACGTCAGCTTATTAACAACTACAGATAACGCTGATAATGAAATAGAATCAACCCCAATTAACGATGACATATCCTGTTTGTATGATGTTAGATTCGAATTATAAAGCGATTTGATAAACTCTTCCGTCACACCTTGTGATTCATGACATTGAGTAACGCAATGTTTGATTATTGCTAATTTCTGTTGTGATAATATCTGATGTAATAACTTATGTTGTTCTACTTCCCACGTGGAAACTAATGTTGTGCTATCTAACATGGTTAATAATTGCTCAAAATCAAAATATGTATAAATAGTATTAATAGACTGAAATAAGTGTTCTTGTTGAGATTTTGAAATAGATTGATAAATACTATAAAAAGGAATAAAGTTACGCGCACTTAAATAGAGCATCGACGGTGAATTATCGAGCATTGTAGCGTTATTAGCTAAGAAGAGCTCATGGGTTTGATAAATAAGATCAAAATTTTCAAGAGAAAACATAGGTTCTTTTAATAATAAAGCATCTAAAACCATATAGTTTAAATAGCCTTCTATAGCAATAAGGTCATGATATTTTTGTGCATACGATTTTTTTTCAGATAAAATTTGTTCACGTTTTACATCACAGGAAAAAAGTTGATTTAAACAATAATAGGCATTGGCAATAACATCAATGGGTTTGCCACTGACTTCTTTCATAAAATTAATCGAAAGAATACCCGCATTATTAATGCAATAATTTGTTAGAGCGGTGGCTGTAATTTCTTTGCGCAAGGGGTGATTAAATAGTTCTTCATAATAGGTTTTAGAAATATGATGTGGGAAATAAGATACATATAAGGTTTCATAGATTGGGTGGGTGAGGAAATCACTACGTAATAAGTTTTCAGATACGTCGAGTTTTACCAACGATTGTAACTGCGCAAGTAATGGGCGTGGTAACGGCAATTTTTTCTTATCAAGTTCATCAAACTCAGAAGGCTTAGGAATAGCATCTGTTTTTGGATTAATTATTCCGTTTTGTATCAACTGATTAATCAGTGTTTGGTAAGGAAAAATCGTTTTTTGTGATCGAATTTCTTCCATAGAAATAAGTTGATGCTGTAATTGATTGTTATGTAAAACCAAATCAATAACATTATCAGCAAGTTTCTTTAATAGTTTTGAACGCTGTTTTTCAGTTTTGAGTAATTTTTTTGATAAAAGATGTTGAAGAAATATTTTTAAGTTTACTTCATAATCTGAAATATTAACTCCAGCAGAATTATCAATAAAGTCTGTATTTAACTTAACTGCATTTTCACTTAAATAAAAGCGAGCATGTTGAGTGATAGCCAAATTAGCACCTTCGCCAATAATCGTTGCTTGGCATTCATTTGCATTAATTCGAACAGAATCATTAGCTAAATCACTAACAAATGCATGCGATTGATCATGTCCTTTGATATACGTTCCTATACCTGCAAACCATAGTAATTCTACGTTACATTTTAAGATAGCGTTAATTAGCTCAGAGCCATTTAAACTATTTGATTTAAGACCAAGCATTGTTTGAGCTTCGGATGAGATAACAATGTTTTTTGCAGAACGATCATAAACACCGCCACCTTTACTAATAAGAGTGGGATTATAATCTTTCCATGTAGATTTTTCTAAATTAAATAAACGCTGTCTTTCTGTCCAACTTTGTAAGGGTTTTGGATCCGGATCAATAAAAATATGGATATGATTAAATGCTGCAATCAAGCGTGTTTGTTTTGATAGTAACATTCCATTGCCAAATACATCGCCAGACATATCGCCAATACCAATACAAGTGAAGGGCTCTTTATCGATATCTTTATTTTGCTCTTTAAAATGTAATTTAACACATTCCCAAGCACCTTTAGCTGTAATTCCAAGATCTTTATGATTAAAGCCATTACTTCCACCTGATGCAAAGGCATCATCAAGCCAAAACTGATGGTCATGGGATATATCATTAGCAAAATCTGAAAAAGTAGCCGTTCCTTTATCAGCAGCAACTACCAAATAAGGATCATCTGCATCATAACAAAGAACCTTATTGGGTTTGATGATACCTGATTCTGGTGATGTATTATCAGTTACAGATAACAAGCCCTTAATAAATAATTGATACTGTTTTTTTGATTCTTCTAAAGGATCACTATCCGCAAGACTTTTTTTAATTACAAAGCCACCCTTTGATCCGTTAGGAACAATCACAACATTTTTTACACGTTGCGTAGATGCTAAGCCTAGCACCTCGCTCCGAAAATCATTTAAACGGCTTGACCAGCGAATACCACCACGAGAAACCATGCCAAAACGAATATGAATTCCTTCCATTTCCGGATGGAAAACAAATATTTCTCGAAATGTCTTTTCTTGGGTTGTAATAATCGCATTTCCATCAATTTTTAAGCTTAATAATTGAGATGATTCAAGTTCATGTTGAAAATAATTTGTTCGAAGCGTATGTTTAATTAAGCTAAATAACCATTTAAAAATAAAATCTTCATCAATATCTGAAACATTAGATAAAGAGTCAAAAAACTGCTTTTCTCGTACATCACATTGGTTAATATGACTTGATGATGCTTTATGGGAATCTGTAAACGTAAATTTTTCGAAAAAATAATTGATAAGATACTCTGTTGGGAGCTGATGTTTAAGTAATGTTTTATCAATTTTATCTTTTGTATAGTTCGGTTTTAATTGAATTAGATAATTACGATATGCTTGTAAAATAAAAATATGTTTCCAAGATAGCTCTGTACAGCTAATAAGTCCATTAAGAGGATCATTTGGAAGTTTATGATTGAAAATAGCTTTTAATAAATCTAAAAAACGTGGTTTAAAACTCTCAAAGTCTGGAGAGTAGGTAGCTGTATCTAAAAACTTTATTCGAAAGGCATGGATATAACCAATCATCTCAGTAAGTGATCCAACGCGTGTTGTAAGTTCATCAAAGAAATAAATATTTAAGTTTTGAAAAATTGGAATGAACTGAAATAAATCAATTTTTTCATAATGATAAATATTAAGTAACGATGCTTTGCCTGATAGTAAGGAATCTTTAAATACAAAAGGAATTAAATTAAATTCTGTTTCCTTTGTTTTGTTTGATTTTTCAAATAATTCAATATCAATAATGGTATGTTCGGGGGTGCGTCTAATTTTATGGTGTTCTGGAAATAAATTATGGTAGCTTTGATAAAGAGATTCACTTTTTCTTTTTGAAAATTTTTTGTCTAGTTCTTCTTTTAAACGTTCATCCCATGATTTAAGTAAGCTAACAACATCGCTTTCTATTTTACCTAAGTCTGGATGAAAATCTGGCATATTAGGTTGATCGAAATAAATATGTAGTCGCGCATATAATTCACCTGGAATTACAAGATAGTCATATCCTTGATGAGGTATGTTTTCTAATAAATAAAAAAGTATTTTTTTAATAGTTTGCTCAGAAAAAACATTGTTGGGAATAATGCCTAATAAAAACAACTTAGATTTATCAATTTTGCTTCGCGTAAAAAATGCAATATCATTGGGATTTGTTATAGATAAAAGGTTTTCAACAATTTGTTGTAAATTTTCAGTAGGTGTCTTAAATAATTCAATTTTAGGAACATCATTGAGTAACCGAATAGTTTGGTTGTATTGATGGCTTCCTTTCCAAAAGCGTTTGTTTTCGATGATTTTTTTGATTTTTAATTTTATAATCGGGGTTTCTGTGTTTTTTGCAAGTAAAGAACTTCGTTTTAAAAGACCAATAAAATTGTAATTAATCCATTTATTTTTTCCTGCTGGAATTTTCAAGCTTACTCTCATCAAATTTTCAAATCGTTTAACAGGGCTTTTAAATCTAAGTGAATCAATAACATATGGCGAACGATAATTGGCACGTAACTTAACCTGATCTTTTGTAACTTCTAATAATTCTGATTCTGAATAAGTAATATAATCTTTTGCTAGTATCCCAAGTTGTTGAGATTTATTAACCGATATCTGGGTTCGTTTTGAGGTCTCTTGAATCGTAAATTCAGCATATCCAAAAAACGAAAAATTATCACTTGATAACCAATCAAGTACTTCGACCCATTCTGTATGAAAATCAATCTTTGGCGTTGGAACTTTAGCTACATCACTTTGTACTGCACTTAACTTTTGTAAAATAGCATCATGATCTCGCGTAATACTAGAAACTGCATAAAGGCGCTTTAATATTTCTGATTTTAGATCATCAATAGATACAGTTAACGTATCAAAAGTACATTCTATATAGCAAACAGAGTAGCGCATGCTTTCTTGATTTGGATAATCAATTAAAACAACTTTATTTTTTTTATTAATATAAACAGATAAGAGTGGATGATAGAGTTTTGTAATTACCATATTAAATTGTTTAAAGACATTCTCTAGAGTAAAAATAAGATAAAAAGCATCGGGTGAAATAATTGATATTTTTAATTTATTTTTAGTAATGGGAGAAATAGTTAATTCTTTTTTTTCAGAGGATTCAATTACGCGAATAAATTGATTAAATTGATCTTCGATAAAATTATGTAGGTTTGCTACAGTTTCACTTTGCAGAGACTTTGCAGGCAAAGATTTTAAATAGCATTGGCTAAACTGTGATAATAAAGGATTATCAGAAAACTTTTTTGATAAGGTCTTTTCAAGCATTGCTTTATGATCATCAATTTGATCTTGTGTTAATTTATTTGTCATAACTATTGTATATTTTACAGCTTATTTTATCTTTTACCAT
>Ga0255759_10001974_pt1 | contig 18386 bp, 15 predicted proteins | sample 101ome_20_FD_179959 | JGI IMG/M metagenome (GOLD analysis project Ga0255759, IMG submission 179959) | Coastal salt marsh microbial communities from the Groves Creek Marsh, Skidaway Island, Georgia - 101404AT metaG (version 2) | ecosystem: Environmental > Aquatic > Marine > Intertidal zone >...
CTTTCAAATTCTACTAATCAAAATATTGAGGAATAGCTATTATGGCAATTGGAAAAATAATCACAGGCCAAACATTTGGTAATTGGCTAACAACCACAAACTTGATGATTGATGAGATTAATAATGCATCAAGTTCCTTTGCGCCTGGTAATTTAGTCCGTTGGGGTGCAGGTGGTGCAGTTACAGTAAACACACTAACTGCTACTACAATTCGTCTGCAAGGTGGTATGACCGTGAATGCTATATCAAATAACTATAGCACACCGGTTGACGACCGTACTCTCCTCACTGCAAATGCTATTCACAATTTACTTCTCGACGCTGACAAAACAACAATAAAAAATACACCAAGAGATAATGTTGCAAATACATGGGTAACTGCATCCTATTCAAATGTTGTTGTATATGTTGAAAGTGGTCAAGTTGCCGAGTTTGCAAATAGTACAGTCAAACTATGGGGTGATACTGTAATTGATGGTGACCTCACTGTAATGCACGATTTGATTGTTCAAGGTACAAGGACAGAATTTGCAACACAAACAATGATTGTTGAAGATAACAACATTCAATTGAATTCTTCCTTGCTTAATAAAGCTGGCGCAGGTATTGATATTCTTGGATCAAATGCATTTATAAGATTGGTAGATACTGGTACAAGTTATCCAGAACATTTGATGCACCAAATTGAATTTAATGAAGGTGGTTCTGGTAAAGTACTTTCGAGAAAAGATCCTTTACCAGCTACTACTTGGACAGAAAGAGGTTCAATGAACATGAACCTCAAAGATCGAATGACAATTGAATATGATTGGCCAGCCACAATGCCACTTGGCGCAAGATATGAGGCTGCAAATTTAGTATTAGCAGTAAGCCGGACATCAGACTTTGCAAATGCAATTTATAATTCATCTGATCCTGCGTGGACAAGAAACCAAAATGTACTCGATGTATCATCTGGTGAAGTACGATACGGATTGGTGATTAGTGGTGTTCAATACTGGTATCCGAGTTTTGCTGATTATAAAGAAGCTTGGGCGAATACATCAAATACAACAGATAAAGCAATAATTGAAATTGATCCAGATGTAACAGGTACAATATATTATTGGGTTGCACAACATAAAGCAAACGAAGATCTTGTTTCGACAGTTTACATTGGTCCTGATGTAAGTGATAACAATATTAAAAAGATCATGATTGATAAAGATTTGAATCCATCAACCACTACACCAGTTCATGGACCAAATCCTGACCTTGAAATGTTTGCAAATGATGTTGTTACATTTAACATGAGTTTGTCGACAGCAAATACAGATCCAATTGTAATTTCAAGACAACCGTACTCTGCAAATAGCATTGCTCCATTTATCATGTCAACCACTTCAGGTTGGGATATTAGATACGAAACATTTAGTGATGCTGCTGGTACAATGTCAACTGGTGTATATAATAATTATTCATCATGGCAAATTGCCTATAGTACGATGACTAATCAACTCGGACAGATTACATTCCGACCATGGCAACCTGGTGTTTATTATTATGTTTCAAGAGGTAATACAGCAGATCCAACATTAAATCTTGGTGGAAGAATTACAGTACTACCGAGAAGTGAAAACATGGGTGGTAGCATTTTGGTAGAATATCCAAAAGGTACCACAATCTATAAGACAATGACAAACCAAGGTGGTGCGAATACTTCAAATGTTTGGAACACAAATGGTATGCCATATGATCCAATTACAATGGATGCTGGTGATACTCTTGTTCTAAAAGACATTGCAAACACTCCCGGTAGATGGATTAATTCAAACAATTGGATTGCATTCTCTCATAGCCTGAATTCTCCAGGAGTACCAATTAGCTATTACGATGATGTAACTCCTGGTATTAAAGCACATGTAAAATATCTTGTTGGTGCTACAGAATATAAAGATCCATATGAATTTGGAAATGTAGTAAACTCAATTTCAACAACAAGTACTGAAGTTCACTTCACACCTATGCAACCAGGTAGTTATTGGTACTTTGCAAATAATCAAATTGATAGTAGTAATAATTATACTTATGGTGTAATTACTGTAAACACACCAAGAGCAGGTACACCCGGTGCTTATTACATGAGTACCGATGATGAAGATATGGTAATTGAAAACCCATTGAGTTTTGAAGTTACCAAAAATCATTATACAACAATGAAACTTGATGGAGATATTGCAGATTTCTCCGGTACGAAAAGAGGTGTTCAATTACCAGAAGATAGTTTTGCTGGTTCTGTTGTTGCTAATGGTACAATTCGTTTCAATCAACTTGACCAACAATTTGAAGGCTATGCGAGTGGTGAATGGCGTGGTCTTGCCGGCGGTAAAAGTGTAAAACTCATCGACTTAAACAAAGACACATATGTTCAAGTTCAGGATACTAGTGATGAAATTCACTTAGTAACAAACAACTTTATATCCTTTGTAACTGATGGACATATCGCAGACTTTAAAGGCACCAAGTGGGGACTTCAATTACCCATTGATTCAAATGATGTAAGAGCATCATCAAATGGTGTCATTCGCTATAATGCAAACGCTTCAATGTTTGAAGGATACACATCAGGTGAATGGCGAGGTCTTGGTGGTGTAGTTGACTTAAATCAAGATACTTACATCACAGCCGGTGATTATGATGATCGTTTGTACTATGTTGCAAATGGTTCAAATGTTTCACAGATGACTCGAGAAACAATGTGGTTTGAATCAAATAATTATTCAAACACTGTTCATAGTTTGATTCCTTTACATTATACAGAAAGAGAAGCGGTAATTCGAGTCGAATCAAATCCAACTTGGAATGTAGGTGAGTATCGTATTAGTGTTTCTGGTAGTACAACCGCAAATAATAATAATGTAATTTCATATGAAGGTGGTAATACAAGTGTTCTAATTGAACCAAGAGGCGTTAAGATTGACTCAACTGGATATTTCCAATTACCAATGGGTGAAGAATACGAAAGACCATACAATGCTTCAAATGGTATGATGCGTATTCTAAGTGATGGACTTCAAATATATGATGTCACTGGTAATACACAAGCATATGATATTCCAGAAATTTACATTGATGGTGCATGGAAGCCATTATCATTTATTACAAATGAAATGTCTTATACTGTTACTGGTCCGCCACAATCAAATGTTATATTCAGTAATTTATATACACCATTTGTTAAAGAAGAGATTGATGTATACATCAATGGTTTGAGAATTCAAAAATCTGACTACTCATTAATCACAAAAGCAAACAATGAATATGAATGTATTGCTACATATGATCCAGCATCAAACACATATTATTATGCTCCTAGTTTACCACCAGTATTAGATCGTGGAGATAAACTAACAATTAGATTTGATTTCAAAAATGAGATGAATACTGCTCCATTGCACATTGAAGATAATCATAGTGGTGCAATGGCAACATCAATGATGGGTGTTGAATTGGATATTGATAATAATTCTTATATAAATGTAGCAACATTCCAATCTGATTGGTTAAATCAATGGCACGGTGCTGGTAATACAGCAAATATTGTATACACTGCTTTGCTAGACAATATCACAGTAAAACTAAACAGTCCAGATTCAAATGTTGCGAATGCTACAGATAATACTTGGTGGACAACAGGTAGAACTTCATATCAAAGTATAGTAAACTTTGCGACTCCAAGACCAACAAATCAGATCATTACTGTTGAACATAAGCCAGCAAGAATGATTGGTGTTAATCGTATTGATGCAATGAGCCGTTCAGAATTAATTAACGGTTTCCCATATCGTGTTGCATTTGCTGCTGGACTTACTGTTGGTTCTGGACAGACATCAACTTCAACTAGTACCGGTGCTTTAATAATTAACGGTGGTGTTGGTTTGAGCGGAGATTTATATGTGGGTAGAGGTGTAACAGAACTTTCTGCTGCCGGTCTTAAAACTAATATTACTGATATTGATTCACCAATGGATAAAATTCAAAAAATGCATGGTGTAGAATTTAACTGGAAAGGTGATGATAGTGATTTAATGCGAGGCAAAGAATATGGTTTGATTGCAGACGAAGTTGCAAAAGTTGCTCCAAGTTTGGTAACATTTGAAAATAATCAACCACAAGGTGTAAAGTATAGCAAAGTTGTTGCACTACTTATTGAAGCAATGAAACATCAACAAAAAGAAATTGACGAACTAAAAGCAAATATGCCTAAAAAGCGTGGCCGTAAACCCAAAACTCAAGGATAAGTAACATGTCTGAATCATCAATTTTAAGTTATATTGATTCTGTAGTCTCAACTTATGACCCAGGAAATGATGAAGCCGAATTCAAAGGACTGAATATCACCCAAGGGGCTTCATTAAAAGATGCTGACTTTGCTGGAAAAGTTGATATTCTTGCCGGTGGTAAATTAGCAGTTGATGGTATCGTGTATCCTAAACTTGATAGAGCATCAATGAAGGATGGTGATACTTTAGTTTGGAACGAAAATTTTTCTGACCAAGAAGGAAACGCAGGTGGAGCATGGGAAGTCATAAATCTAATTGAAGCAGCAACAAATATTAATACTGTTGGTGGTGTTGTAATTGACGGTGCTGCTCCAACAGGTACAGTAGTAATGCTTGATACAAATGTGAGTGGCGCTCCTGGATTCGTAGCAAACAAAAGCCAAGAATTTAGATTTCTTGACGGTAAACCAGCGGTAACTCCTGAACAACTAAAATTGACAGATAGATTATTAGTTTCAGTTGACAAGCCAGGATCAAGTAATCCTACTTTATATAAAATGTCAATTTCATCACTATTTCAATTTATTGAAAAATCAAACGCCGACCTTAGTTCACTTCGTGGTCTCGGATCAAATACGATCTTAAACACATTGACAACTTCAATTGAAGTTGGTGTTGACGATGGTACGATTACACGAATGTCTGGATTTGATGATGGTGGATTTGTATTACATGGCGCATTGAAAATGAAAAATGATTCTGATGGAGAACGTTTATTCCAGTCAGATGGTGTCACGCCTATAAAAACATCTTCAATTGAAAAGGTGTTGAATGGTTTTGATATAAAGACTTCTGAAGATAGTCTTTTAAAATTAAAAATTGTTGGACCAAATCATTCACTTGAAGTTTCTGATAAAATTGTTATAGGTACAAATCAACTCAAAATAGATACTCTGTCAAGATTTGAATTAGAACCAAATACAAGAGTACAGTTTAATGAACCTGGTGGCGGCTTGACAGAAATGTATATGTTTGATCAGTCTCTGAACAGAGGAGCAAGCGTAGTGTTTAATCGCCTTGCACTCACTGATACATTTAATGTTGAAGGAAATTTTACCGCAAATAGTTCAGCTATTAATTTGAATGGTGTAGTAAACTCATTAGATTTTACAGCAACTGCAGTTACATCGCCAGTTGGTAACTTTGATTACCTTGAAGTAAAAAACTCTAACTTTTTTCCATTCGGTACATCAGTAGTTAATTGGTTTAATCCAGCAGGTGGAAATGTTCTTCGCATCAATGAACTATCAGATGTAAGTGTAATTTCATCAAATACTACCAGTGTCTTAGAACTTTCAACTCTTGATCAATCAGCCAGACTTAACAAAGAAATTCTATCTGACGCTCATGTAGGAGACAATGGATATGGCGTAGGTAATTTAAACACTTTTCTAGCTACTGAAACTGCCGTTGTGGCTGGTATGACGATATCACCTACAAATTGGACACCTAATATTTTAACTGTTCCTACTGGCACTCAAGGCGGAACAACAACTACTATCGATGTTGATTATGCTTCAGCCACTGTAAAAGATAATTCTTTAGCATTGGTTGAAGATATGGAAGTAGGATACATGTGGTCGGATCAAATTGCAAGACCGTACATTCATGGCGGTGTGTTGTTGCAATCACTGAAAAGCAGTGCTTATTGGAATCCAACAAATGGCGCACAAGATGATCGTTTATTGGCATCAACAAAAATACCTACGTTTGCATTGCAAGGAGATTCGAAATATGCATCTTCTCATTCACAAGATCAAAATAAAACTTATGGTGTTGATGCTACTTTAGATGGTGGTTATATGGTTGATTATACATCACTTGTACCCATACTCGTTGCCGCAAATCAAAAACTAAAGGCAATGGTAGATGCACTTGAAACAAGAGTTGCAGCACTTGAGCCGTAACATAAATATGGAAAATAAAACTTTTCAGCATAGGATAAACTAAATGGCTTTTATTAATCGTAGTTTCGCAAAAGATGAATTATTTGTGAGAGTGGGTAAAGTATCTGCATTATCAATACCAGGTATGGTTGTATCTGGTATTGATTGTCAATTAACTCTTGGTGATAGAATGACCACAAATGGTAGTGCGTTAACTGGTGGTCCAGCACTTGCTATGTCAATTGCAGCAACTTCTAATCCTGGTCAAAGAGCAATTGATATTCGTGATAACGAAGAAAAAATGAAAAACAAAGTCATTGTATTTGATAATGGTGCTGTTAAAAATATTACAAATGTTTTTTATACTATTTCAGGAAACCTGCAAGTATTTACTGAATTCACAGTTCAACCACAAAATGTGACTATTCGAACAGGTACCGGATTTAAACTTCACGATACTATTTTATCAATTAATGATAGTGAACAAATACTATTTGGTAAAACACACCCTGACACTAGTATGCAGGGACCACATGATACTGGTATTGATCTTAACTTTGGTAAGATTCGTAATGTTGCATTACCTACACATGCTCATGACGTTGCAACAAAGCAATACGTTGATAGTCTTAAAGTAGGTATCTGGAACCATATTGAAGTATTTGAGGGAGATGGTTTTCAATCAATCTTTGATATTACTGTACCTATTTCGATTTACAATGCACTCATCAGTGTTGGTGGTGTAATTCAAAAACCATTTGTCGCATATGAATTTGAACAATTTGATGGATTTACAAGAATTAACTTTTTAGGTGATCCACCTCCAGCAGAAACAGACATTACAATTCGTGCCTCAACAGCAACAAATGTTGAAATGAGCCCATCAATTGAAGAAATTTTTCAAGCAGTAAACAATCAAGATACATTCTTGCTTGAAAATGAGGTACTTGATAAATTTGGTTTGCTAATTTCAATTGACGGTGTTGTTCAATCTACATTAAACTATGAACTTATGACAACACCTGCTCAAGTTACCACAGATCCTAATACTGGTAATTTAGTCTATAAAGGTAATGAATATAAGATTCTGAAGTTTGCAGAACCATTATCACAAGATGCAATTGTAAGAGTTTTGAACATTCGTGGTAAAGGATTCCATGCACATACAGGAACACAATTGTTCGTAAATGATACTACATTAGTACCTAAGAAAACTGTCACATCTTTCAATGATGTAGCAAATACTGTATACGATATGGTTTCAAATTCAAACAATACAATTAATGTATCTCATGATATGATTGCACATCGTGGTGGACTTCATATCTATGCAAATACTACTTGTGATGATTTGTATATCAACCTACCGCAAATGGGTGGAGGTTATTCACCAGATCAACATCTCGAAGTTAAAGTTGTAAAAAATACACTAACTCAAAATGTTTGGATCAATGCTGATAGTACAAACTTTATGAACTATGAAGGTGTGCTTGATGGACATCCTGGTGGTGGAGTTGTTTATAATCAAGATATAAATGTCCCTGCAGTTATACATTTAGAGTGGGAAAGTTTTTACAAAACTTGGTACATTAAATATGGAATGGGATTGTGGCAAGTAAATGCAAATACTGTTAACTATCCTGCTGTTACACCATATTAAATAAATATAATATAATGTTTTTGCGATTTGAAGGTCAGTTATTTAACTATGAGAATTTTCAGTTTTTTAATTTTAATGATAGTATACTAACATTAATTTTCAATGGAAATGTTGTATCGCAGATACAGCAAACTGAAGATGAATATAATCACTTTATTGATATTGTATGTTCATCTAAAGCAACTAATATTATTATAATAAATAATGTTGGAATAAACATTAAGAATATGAGTTGTGCGAGAGCAGAAGATGATTCAGTAAGATTATATTTTGTCGATGGTTCATCACGATTAATAAAAGATATCTCATTAAACGAATTTGAAGAAAAAATTTTAGAGTTTTAACATATGTCACAAGTATTTAATTTAAGAGGAACTCCAATTGAAAATGTAGCTGAACTTAGAACAAATGTTATTATGGATGATTCCGGTACTTTTAAAATTATGACGTTCGATACCGGAACAAAAAGTGTGACACTACATAACCTTGATAGTATCTTTACCAAATCAGGACGACAAGTTACAGTCCAAAATATAAAGGTGACTTGATGCCACAGATATTCAATTTGGGTGGAATTAAAATACAAAAGGTGACTAGACTTCAGGTTGGCGTATTAAAAGATTCTTCTGGAGATTATCCAATTCTTGAAACTGTTTATGATCCTGCAGATATTCATAAAAAAGATTTTGAAGTTAAACAAGTACATAGTTTTAATTGGCGAAATGTCAGTCAACTTATTGCGAAAAATGGTACTGTAATAAATGCTGAAAATATTGATGAAGGACTACCAACATTCCGTGAAGGTTGGCTTGCATCAGAAACTTACTTAGAATTTGAAGTAGTTGAATATGATGGTAACTACTATCAAGTACCAGCCGACACAAATAACATTCCAGGGTCCGATGGTCCGCCGGGTGATAGTTCCGGTGTTGCGCAAAATGGTTGGACAAGATATTATAGTACAGAAATTTTTGCTGAAATTTTAGATTCAGGTGAATGATAAACTATGGCAAAAGGTATTTTAAATCTTGATGGAACTACGATATTCCGATCAAATAATGGTATCATTGAAATACCACCTGAAACTTTTATCAAAGGAATAAGTGATTCTTTTGATGTGTATATAAGTGCCGCTTCGTTTGATAACGTAACGAACACATTAACATTAGAAACAAATAGCGGCAATACTTTTCATGTAAACTTGAATACTTTATCAACAGGTATTGTAAGAACAGCATCAGAAGACGCCACGGCTCTTGCTATTGCTTTAGGATAATAAAACTGTAAACTTAATTACTAAGAGAACAAGATATGGCAAATCAACAAATTTATAGAGGTGCAACGCCGAATGATAATACGGGTGATAACCTAAGAGAAGGTGCCCGTAAAATTAATGAGAACTTCAATGAGTTGTATAAATGGCTTGGTGGAAATGGTAGCACAATTGCTGCCGGACAAAAAGGTGATCTAACTCTTGGTCAGTTAGCGGATACTGATGCAATGAATGCAGGTGGTACTAATCAACTGACAAAATCAAAAGGATTTCCACATGAGCAAATTTTACAATGGAATGGAAGTTCATGGACACCAACCGATAAGTTGTCCGGAAATGTTGTTGGTCATCTAATTCCTGAAAGTGGAAACACTTACAATATTGGTGCTATTGGTCATGAATTGAATGACCTTTGGATTGGTGCTAACACATATTTCCAACCAGATGCACTACGATTGTTTTCCGATCCTGCAACACCTGGTGCGAGAAGATTAAAACTTCAAACAAGTGAAGATCGAACGTTTACAGTTTTATCTGATGTAACAACACTACAGACTGCTCCTGGCTCTTGGGGGTTAAGAACACAAGGTACTGATAGTATTACTCTTGACCAAGCAAATTGTGTGGCTACAACAATTGGCGCTACAACATTTTACTCATTACCTGGACTTGACTTAACAAGTGGACCTCTTTGGAAATTCCTTGGTAATATTGTACCTGCATTAACACTAAATGGAAATACATATCCATATCAAGCTGATCCTGCTCTTCGTGGTGGAGCTAATCCACATTGCTGGTATATAAGTGCGATTAATCAAATCACACTTGCCAATGGTACTCCTGCTCCGGGACAACTTGCCAAAATTACAGACGAATTAACATTTAATGGTACACACGCACTACTTGTTGAAACAGAAGCAATTGAAGGTATTGGTGAAGTAGTAGTTAATAATCTATCTCAAGAATTAAAGAATAAAACAATTATTGCTGCTAACAATAATATTGTAATGAACATCGATGATCTACATGATGTTGATACAGTATCAAATGTTGCTTGGCAAGGTGCATCGTTGATGTATGATGCAAACACTAAATTGTGGGCACCAGGTAATGCTGCAACTGGTGGCGGTATTGCTGGCACAGTTACTGGCGATTTAATTCCAGGTACATCAAATGTATTCTCACTTGGTACAGCAACTAAACGTTTTACTGATTTGTGGTTGACTGCATCAACATTACACATTGGTGATGTTGCAATTAGTGATGGTGGTGGTGGAATTTCAATCAATAAGCCAATGATTTCACCATCAGAAAGAACCATTTTCAAACATCGTTATAGTGGTTGGGCACAAGGCAATATTGATACTAGTACGCTAATACTAAACGGTGAGCAATACATTACTCTTGAAGATTTTAACCTTGGAAAAGATCCAAGTGATCCTGCTGCACCAGGAACAGAATTAAAGTCAACTGTCTTGGGTGGCAATACTTATTATGCTATGCCCGGTGTTGATGGAACTAGTGGTCTAGTTGGTCCATATGACTTAATGAATAATTATGAATGTACGATTACACTTGGTAATAGTACATGGTCAAGAACAATGACTTATGTCAATGATGCAAGACCTGGTGGTGCATTTGCAAATTCATTAAGCCATACTGATGGTCCTGTTTGGACATCGAACGATATATGTGCAATAAAACTTGGTGTGAATTCAACTCTTCTTACTGATTTGACAAATTGTACATGGGTTGAATATGAAATGAAAGAAACTTATCCAAAAAGTGGAGGTGAACAAATCACAGCAGAGGGTGAACAAACTCTCGAAAATAAGAAGTTTAAAGGTACAACAGTCTTTGAAGGTGATTTAGTTCCAGAAGTCGATGAAGGATATTCACTTGGTACTCCAACTAAAAAATGGAAAGAACTTTACGTTAGTGGTAGTACAATTCATTTTGGTGATGCTTCAATTTCAGCAACAAAAGAAGGTATTGAACTTAGCGCACCAATTGCAAAAGTTCGTGACAAAACACTAGCACAAGAAAGCTATGTTTCAATGGGCGGCAGAGGTGATTTTAATTTGGGTTTGAATGGTGGTATTTCTGCTATAAGTCCTGACCTTGAAGAATTTAAACAAACAGATATGCAATCGGACTATCTACCAAAAGAAATTGATGGTAAGAAAGTTGATGCATATGTAGATATTACAAGAAGATTATTAGATGCTCCTCCAGCGACTTGGACACCTGAAATCGTGTACGAGAAAAAATTTGGTCTATGTCCAGGTTATTGGAAAGGCGCTCAAGATGATTTAGAAAGAACTATGATTGGAAATGCAAGAAAGTTTAAAGGTGATCTAGCACTTGCAGATCCTAGACAAGGTGACATTTACTTCACAGCCTCTTACAATCGTAAAAATCGTGGAAAGCCAGATGCTGGAAGAGATTCAAATACTGGTGAAAATTTGAATCAATATCAAATGTGGCTCTCAACTTACTTTGAACGCCATAAAGTACCTGGTCTAAAAAGTCAAGTCAGTGCAAAAGTACTTGAATCTAAAGGACATTCAACATTGACAAATGAAGCCGGTTACTTATATGAACTTGAAATTTATGAAGTACCATTTCAATTTGTTGGCTCATTAATTTCATTTCGTGAAGGTATGAATGCTTATCGAGGTGATTGGCGGAAGTATGTACAACAATCTGACTATGATTTCTTTAGTCCAAAATTGGTTGCAAAATGTAACTTCATGGAAAACGGTAGTTTTGCTGCAGACCTTGCTGCACCCCAAGATTTTACAAACTTGGGTGGTAATTTAGATAACATGTTCTGGTTTGAGAATCCAAATCAAATAACTTTCCGTGATGGACGTTCCGGTAATATTAATGATTTCTTTGATCGTTATACACCTACCTTTGATCCAAACACGAAAATAGGAACAATCCTTGAAGCTAGATTGAAAGTTAAGCTTTTCGATACTATTGATCCAATTCGATTACCCGTTTATGATACACCATCATATCATTTACAACAAGAATGCATGAGTAATCCAGCAAAGGCCAACACTTATCCTGAATTAAGTCATGGTTGGTTCTTAAATTATTCTGATTCTCAAGCCGCTGGTGTACCATTTTCACTTGGTTTTAATGTAAAACATAATGTTATTGCACCAAGAGATGGTTTCAATACAGATCGAAGTCAATCCGATCCTTTCTGGTCTTCGTATGCTTGGCATCAAGAAGGTGCTGCATATGGAGCATCATATCGAAGAGGCGGTAGTTACACAGATCCTTGTGCTAATTTTGATTTCAGAATCAACTTGGTTGATCCAAAAAGTCAAGGTGAGCCTGTAACAACTGATGGTGTACAAACACTGAAAAGTAAAACCTTCACGGGTACAATTGGTATGGAAGATTCCAAGCTTATACCACTCAATGGTAATACAGCAATTGGTACGTCTGCAGATCGATTTGGAAATATTTTCTGCCAAGCCATAGATGCACGGGTATTAGTAACATACAATGCTGAAACTAGTAAGCCAAAAATACTCCAACATTATGAACTAAACAACCTTTCTTACTTAGTACCTCAGAGTGTATGGGACGCAAAATATCAACATATGGCTAAGAATGGAGAATCAGGACCTCCACAATCTACTGATGGAAGAGGTGCGCAGAATATGATGTATTATGATGGTACTTATCTTTATATTTGTACAGGACCTGCCGCTAGTGATTCAACTAAGTGGGCCTGGATAAGAACATCAATGTCAGCATCTTGGTAACCATTGTACTTAAATGAACAACTTTAAACTTAAAACAAAGTCTAATATATCAAACATCAATCCCGATGCAATTTACACTGTACCGGGATCGGTGAATTCGATCATTGTATTAGGCTTAATTCTTTCAAATAAATCCAGTGGTATTATAACGGCTACGATTAGTCTTCAGTCTGATACCGTTGATGGTGAAACAAATTCAGATGTAGTGCTACTGAACGAGGTATCAATACCAAATGGTAGCACACTTGAAGTTTTCGCCGGACAAAAACTTGTTCTTCAACCCACAGACCAACTATCAGCAATCTGTAATGTAGCGAACGGACTCGATGTAGCTTTAAGTATTTTAGAAATAAGTTAAATAAATGAGTAAGATACTCTCAATTGCAGAAATTCAGAAAAGTATTGCTGACAATTATTCTGGCGGTTCTTTCAAAAACATTTCATTCAACAACACTGCAATTGATGGTGGCGTGATTGGTGTTGATGATTTAACACCTGCTGAAATATTTGCTGATAATACAATCGCAAGATTTGCCGTTACACAAGCTCCTGTTGATGGAAACATTTTTGTTTTTGATGACGAACATCAATACTTTGTCAACAAAAATATTAATGAATATATCAGCACAACTTTCATACCAGAAAAACTCACCGATTTAAACATTGAAGATGGTGTGGCAAATCTGGCTCTTCTTGCGGATGGCGCCAATACATTTTCATTTCGTCAATACAGTTATAATGATCTACTTGATGTTCCATATATTCCACAATCAATTTTTGATTTAGGTATTGTTGCGGGTAATGCAAACTCTGTTCTTGTAATGTCACAGAATGGACCAGCATTCACAGAGAGAAGAATACCAGCAAACATTTTTGAAATCAACATTGATGATGGCTCACCAAACACTGTACTGACAACAGATGGTACAGGTAACGTTTCCTTTCGTACAATCAACTACAATCATCTTGACAATTTACCAACACTTCCAACTTCAATTCTTGATTTAGGAATTACTGATGGTGTTTCTGGTTCGGTCCTTGTCACTGATGGAGCAGGTAGTTTCAGTTTCACAGCAAGACCAATACCACAAGATTTGATAGACCTTGGTGTTGTTGATGGTGATGCTGGAGAAGTCCTAACAACAGATGGTGCAGGTAACTATACATTTAGTCCAATTGATGCATCAAGTTTTGTTTATGACTATTCAAATCTAACAAACACCCCGACAATTCCAGCATTGCTCACGGATCTTTCAATTTCTGATGGCAGTAGTGATTCATATCTGATGACAGATGGTGCTGGCAATTTTGCATTTAATTCGATACAATATTCTCAAGTTCAAGGTACGCCATACATACCGACCTCTCTGCTTGACCTGGGCGTTTCTGACGGCTCTGACGGCTTAGTTTTGACAGCAAACGGTGACGGTACTTTTGAGTTTCGTCCGATGGGTGGCACAGTTGATTATACAGACATTCTAAACAAGCCATCTATACCCGGTGACTTGTTTGATATTGGTGTGAACAGTGATGTTGTTGAAACAAATACAGTTTTAAAAACAGATGGCGCTGGCGAATATTTCTTTGCAAATGTAATCTATGATGAGATTGAAGGCACGCCTTACATACCAAACAAACTTGCTGATTTGAATATTGTACATGGTACAGCAAATACACAAGTTCTAAAAATTAGTGGAAATACATACGCATTTTCAAACGTACATTATACTGAAATTGAAGGTACTCCATTTATACCAACATTGCTGACAGAACTAAATATAGAAGATGGTAACACCGCAAATTTAGTGCTGACTACAGATGCCAATGGCACATTCACTTTCAATTCAATTGATTATCAAAACTTAGAAAACAGACCAGATGAAGAACTTGCAAAGAAAATGGCAGTTCTCGAAGACGATTCATTCATAAACGCAATAATATTTGGTTGATTAATGGCTAATAAACTTTTATCAAAAACATATAATGGTGGTGTAAATTATACGAATGCACTTGATGACGCAACTGTATATACCGTGCCATTATCAAATACTACAATTATGATCGGTTTTACGATTTCAAATTTGCACAATGATTTAATCTCTGTTTCTGTTAAATTGAAAGATGATGATGCTGGACAAACAGTACACTATTTGAAAGATGTTGTAATTAATGTTGGTTCATCACTTGAAATCATGCAAGGAAATAAAATGGTGTTGAATGCAAATGATGAAGTAATGATTAGTTCAACAGTTGCAAATTCATTTGATGCTGTATTATCTCTTGTAGAGCAGACATGACAAAAAATTTTAACATTGCAAAAAATGTTATTGATCCTGTAGAATCATATAATAATAAAGAAGTTTTAGGATTTGAACAAATTGATTCAAACAATGTTTCAATTACAACAACTACGATCAATTCTGCAGAAGTCAATGATATCGATGCAAACACTGTACAAATCAATTCACTCAAAGCAAATACAGTTGAACTTCTTGATGGTTCAATTAGTTGTACTGATGTTGATATTACAAATGAATTAATTGTAGATACTGTCAGGAATCTTGCATCACCAGAATTACAAGTAGTCAGTGATAACATACGTTATGAAAATACTTTAAATGGAACAATCTGGAAAATTTCAGAAGAAGGGTACGTCACTGTACCATACAGACCATATTGCCGTGTCTACTTCAATGGGGGTTTGCAAGAAACAGAAAAAAAGGCAGTCTCTGCACCGCTTTCCGTAAAAGCAACAAACCCAGCTTGTTATAATACAGCAACACATCGTTTTATTGCACCTGTTGATGGTCTATATGCCTTAGCGGCACAATGCACATTCAAAGCAGCACCAACGATCTCAATGTTACGATTAGTAATTAATGGTGAGAAAAAAGGTATTGGATATAAAACTGGTGTGATCTGGACAACAGTTTCAGTAAATGAAGTTTATAATCTAAAAGCAAATGATTATGTTGAATGGTGGTACTTAGGTGATCCTCAAGGAGGTAATGACTGGTTCTGGGCTACACATTATCTAATTTAAAAGAAAAGAACTTATGAAAACATATACCGTTGAACTTACAGATACAGAAGATAAAGCATTATCATATGCAGCATTAAGCCAACAAGATTGGATCGATAACGTTGTAAAGAATCGTTGCCGAATTGCAATTGATGAAATTGTAAAAATTACAGTTGATAAATGTCTTGAAGTTGGTAAAACAATTCCAAGTGACCGAGATCAAATTGTACAAATGGCCTTTGCTGAAGGTTGGGTAAAAACTGCAGTTGAAAGAAATGCAGAGGCTGAAGCCGAAATGGCAAACATTACACCAGAATGATGGAGAAATTGAATGCCATTTATTGGAGCGCCGTCACCTACAAGATATCTTGATAAAGTTTCAGACCGTACAACTCACACTGCCGATGGTGTTCAAAAATCATTTGCTGTAAAGTATGATGAAAATCATGTATCCATTTTTAAAAATGGAATGAAGTTGATTGAAACTGTTGATTACTTAGTTGAGCCACTTGGTCAATATGTGACACTGATTCAAACACCACTTGCAAATGATATGATTGAGTGTGTTGGTACAACAGAAGTTACTGACTTATCAAAAAGTAGTTACTATCGTGAAAGTTTCAAGCCAAGTGCAAATGACCAAACAATCACACTTGAAACAAATATCAACAACAGTTTTGATTTAAATGTTTATTACAATGGCATTCGTTTAACTGCAAATGATTATACAGTATCAATCACTACAAATGAAATTACATTCATTGAACCACTTCGTGAAGATGATCGTATTGAAGTAGAACTATTTGCACCAGGCTATCGTGTTCATCGTGACACACAATCTTTCCGTGACCTATCAGATTTTGATCCTGTCTTTGAAGAAAATCAAACATTAAAAGTTGGCTCTGACGGCAATTTCTATTTTGCAAACACAAACGTTTCCGTAATCACTGATATTGATTCTGCAAATACAGAAGTTGGTCAAGTGCTTACAGTCAAGCAAGATGGTACATACAATTTTCAGCACAACATAGGATTCATTGAGATTGAACCATTCACACATGAAATTTATTTCAATGGTGGTTTCAATGATCAAATTACTCTGCCACATACTGAAAGAATTCCAATTGAAGCAACTTGGGTATTTGCTGATATTTTTCAGACAAATAATAAATCTGATCACACAACATCTTCATTTACAAGAAATCAAAGAGGTTCTACAAAAAATTGGGTCGATTCACGAGGACAGCAACCATCAACTCAGTTTGGTAATATTGCAAGTGAACAATGTTTGACAATTGTATATACTGGTGATAGTGATGGATATTCACCAAACTATGGAATGTGGTACTCATCACAATGGATACCAATTAAAGAACATAAGTTTTGGATCAACAACTATAGTAACAGTAGCAGTTACGGCTACTGGTTCATTGTAGTGAAAGGATACAAGTTCTAAAGGTCATAAATGGCAATACGAAGTAAAGCAAGAGAATTTGCACGTTTAGCAAATCGATTAAATGCAGTCATGGATTTGACAGATAACAGAGTTTATCTGAATGATGTTGACTTCGGCTCAAATGTTGATTCAAGTCAAATTGAAAATGCTGTAAGTAATTTATTGTTTTTAGATTCAATGAATGATGTCAATGCAACTGCTACAGCAAATCAAGTACTAACTGCAACTGGTGATGGTGCTTTCTTTTTCGCAAACAATGCCGCAAGAGAAATACACACTATCATGGATCTTGGTATTCTCGATGGTACAGATGGTCAAGTATTACATACAGATGGAGATGGATCATTTACATTTCAGACACTCACAGAACATCGACTATCAAACCTGAATGATGTATCAACAACATCAGACTATGGACAATATCTTACAGCAAACGGTGATGGAACATTCATGTTCACAACACCGATTGAACCAAAACTTTCTAGTTTAACTGATGTATCAACTTTAGCATACAACGGTCAATATCTTACAGCAAATGGTGATGGCTCATTTAAGTTCACAACACCTACTGCACATCGTCTTAACAATCTAATTGATGTAGATTCTACATCAACAAAAGACCAGGTTCTCACTGCAAATGGAGATGGCACATTCTTCTTTGCAAACAATGCTGCAAGAGAGGTAAACGCATTGACTGATCTAAATATAACAGATGGAACCGCAGGACAAGTTCTCAAAACAGACGGTGAGGGTGGCTTCTATTTTGACGATGAAGACACACTCAATTCAATCATATTTTCAATTGCACTTGGATGATATAAAAAATGGCAGCATTTAAAAGAAAAGCAGAAACGGCAACAACAGATGGTCAAGTAATTTATACCACACCTGCCGCAAAAACTGGTCTTGCAATTGGTATGATTCTAGCCAACCGAAGTAATGATCCTGCGACAGCATCAATTGATATCAATGGAAAATA
>Ga0255759_10001983_pt1 | contig 18352 bp, 24 predicted proteins | sample 101ome_20_FD_179959 | JGI IMG/M metagenome (GOLD analysis project Ga0255759, IMG submission 179959) | Coastal salt marsh microbial communities from the Groves Creek Marsh, Skidaway Island, Georgia - 101404AT metaG (version 2) | ecosystem: Environmental > Aquatic > Marine > Intertidal zone >...
GCTTTTTTCTTTTACCTGGTTTAACTGCACAGGAAAATGTTGCAGAAGGACTTTTATACCAAGGAATTTCTAGATCAAAGAGATTAGAAAAAGCAAAAGAGGTACTGGACCAAGTGGGTTTAGGAGATAGATTAACTCATCTTCCAAAAGAATTATCTGGCGGACAGCAACAAAGAGTTGCAATTGCTCGTGCATTAGTTCAAGATCCTGCATTTGTATTAGCGGATGAACCAACAGGCAATCTAGATAAAGAATCTGGATTAAACATTCTCAATATCCTAAAAGATCTTAATAATCAAGGAAAAACAGTAATAATGATTACCCACAATCAAGAACATGCAAATATGTTTAAAAAAGTAATTGAGCTAGTTGATGGAAAAATAGTAAATCAATGAAAAAAAACAGGCTTAAGATTAAAGATTTATTTTTTGTTGCGCTTTATGGAGTCAGAGCAAGAAAAGGGAGAGCAACACTCACCTCAATTGGGATAGGTATTGGTATTGCAGCAATAGTAGCTGTATCTGGAATTTCAGCATCGGGAAGGGCAGATCTTCTATCAACTCTGGAATCCCTCGGTACAAATCTAGTCAAAGCATCACCACAAGCTGGTTTTTTTGGGACTCAGGAAGAACTTCCAAAGGGCGTTTTGGGTATGGTTGAAAGAATAGGACCTGTTCAAGAAGTTACTTCAACCACACAGACGGATCTTTTAGTGAGAAGAAGCAATTTTATTTCTGAATTTGAAGGTGGAGGTATTTCAACAATAATTACTAGTGCTGAACTTTTAGATGTCATTGGTGGTGACCTAGCTGATGGAAGGTTTATTCAAGATGGGTTGTCTGATATTCCAGTAACCGTTCTGGGAAGTGTGACAGCTCAAAGGTTGGGCATTAATAATTTATCTAAACCAACAAAAATACTTATTGAGAATGAGTGGTTTGGTGTAGTGGGGATTTTGGAAGAATTAAAAATACACCCTGACCTAGATAGGTCTGTATTTATTGGATACGGTGTTGCAAAAACTCTTTTTGATATTAATGAAGAACCTACAACTATATACCTTAGAGCTAATCCAACTTTTATTGAGGATGTGGTTGAAGTGCTTGCTCCATCAATGAATCCTGAAAACCCAGACCAAGTTGAAGTGACTCGTCCATCCGACGCACTTGAAGCACAACAAGCAGCTGAAGAAGCTTTCACCAATTTATTGTTAGGACTTGGATCTGTAGCTTTACTTGTTGGAGGTGTAGCGATAGCAAACGTTATGGTTATGTCTGTCCTGGAGAGAAGAATGGAAATTGGTGTTAGAAGATCTATTGGTGCTACTAGAAGAGAAATTAGATACCAGTTTTTATTGGAAAGTATTGTTTTGTCAGGAATAGGAGGTTTAGTTGGAGTGCTTCTCGGAACAGCTATAACCCTGGGTTATACTAATTACACAAATATTGTATTCTCAATACCTGTATGGCAAATATTTGGAGCAGTACTCTTAGCATTATTAATCGGAGCTATTTCTGGTGTATATCCAGCTATAAAAGCATCAAAAATTCAACCAGCAGAGGCAGTTCGAAAGTAAAAATCCTAGTCTTTGTTGCGGTGTTTGCTGCATGCACTATTGGTGGAGAAGAGTCTCAGGGAGTTGTAACTATTGAATCTACTACTGCCACAACAGTTGTTGATGAGGAAACAACTTTTGAAGAGGGTGTCCTCGAGTTTGCTCAATGCATGCGAGAAGAAGGTATTAATTTTCCTGACCCAACATTTGATATAGATGGAAATCCACAGTTCGATAATTTAGAAATTGAAAATGAAGAAGAATTTGAGAGTGCTTTTGAAAACTGTGAAGATATTTTGAGAAATGCTCTCCCAGAGCAATTTGATTTAGATCCAGAAGTTGAAGCGGCTTTAGTTGATGCTTCTCTAGAATTTTCGCAATGCATGAGAGACCAGGGGATTGATTTTCCTGATCCTAAACCTGGCGAGTTTGGATTCTTTGCGTTTAGAGATGCTGATATAGACTTTAGTTCAGAGGCAGTACAAGAGGCTTTTGAAATCTGTCAGCCAGAAAATCCGTTAGAAAACTTAGACGAATAATATTTGATACAATTGTTATGTGAAGATATATATAACAAATGTTTTTGTAGATGATCAATAAAAAGCACTTAATTTTTATACAAATATTCTCGGTTTTGAACTTAAAAACGATGTTCCATTGGGTGAAAATAGATGGTTAACAGTAACAAGCAAAAATAATCCTGATGGTGTTGAGTTGTTGTTAGAACCAAGTGGACACAGAGCAGTTGGTCCATACAAACAAGCTCTGGTTGAAGACAATATTCCTGCAGCTTCATTTAAAGTTGATAATTTAGATACAGAATACGAAAGGCTAACAGCATTAGGTGTGAAATTTACACAAGAACCTATGGAGTTTGGAAATGTAAAAATGGCTACTTTGGATGATACTTGTGGCAACCTAATTCAAATTCTAGAAATGATTCCTGAAGCAAAGACATAAATTAATAATGTTTTATGACGAAGGTAGTGGTTGGGAAATTATCAGTGCCGCTGTCCTAACGGTAGGTGCACTAATTTTCCAAATATGGGCTAAATACGATAAATGGAAGAATCCTGAAAACTACGAATTCGATTGGAAAGCAGCATTAGAAGAGGAATAGTAAAAAATAGTTATAAATAATCTAGGTATCTAGTTATATTGTTAGTAGGTAATAAGCCTGTTACCTCAGAAGAGACCTAGAGAAATCTAGGTCTTTTTGTTTCACAAGGTAAGATATTTTTAAATTCCTGAATCAAAGTATTCAGGCTGGCTTACACCGATAGTTCTCCAACAGGGCTTTTCATCACATAGAGTTTTTTGAAACACCCAAGTGATAACAAAATAACTATTGTTTTGAGCCAATACTTTTATTTCGTAGTGAACATTCTCTTCTGACTCAAAGATAGTTTCATAGGAGTAATCTTTTAAATCAATAATGGAGTCATAAGGTTCTGAGGCAAGCATCATTGCAAACCTCTCTTTTGGTCCTGTTATTTCTTTATTGTCCTCATGGGCATAGCCCCAAATGATATCTACAGCTTTTACTGGATCATCGGAGAATGTTTTGTAAATGTTAAAGATATCAATGAGTATTTCTTCAGAAGTTGACGATTGTTTAACAATAGTTTGTGTTGTGTTTGTGTCGATATTTGATTCGGTTTCTATTTGTATAACTTCAGTTGTTTTAGAACAAGAAATAATTATTAGAAAGAGAAAAAGTTTTTTAACCACCGATGAGAGAAATTACTAGGTACAAATGTAAGACAAATGCAATAGCTAGGAATCCAAAAAATGATTTCTTTTCAACTTTATTCACAAACAAATACTAGTAAGGTTTAAATTTATACATAAACCAGGTTACTTATTTGCCTGTTCGTAAGCCTGGCTGTAAAGAATTAAAGTTGGTGCCCATAGACCTACATAAATCGCAAGTTGAGAATCATCTAAAACAATATAAATAAGCACCGATGCTATTACAGACACCATGCTTGCATATAAACCAAGTTTTACCATAATTTCCTCTCTGGTATTAATTATACTATATAAATTTGTTAAGATGTAAATATGCTAGAGACATTAACCTCATCACCTTTATTCTTAATACTCTTATTTCCAGTAGGTACATTAACTATATTTGTTATTGGTTTAATCCGTGTAGACATTAGGGACTTAAGAGGAAAACAAACAGCAGGTCAAAAGCTTGCAATTGAAGAAGAATAGTAATTTGTCTTACTTGACTGTTTATATGTAATTATGGACAGAGAAAATCTCGAAAACTTAGATGAGGAATCACTATTTCAAATTCAAAATACAATTTCTGAAATCATAAAAGAGCGAAATTTTAAAAAAGGTGATATTGAGGCAATTATTGATGATTCATTTAATATAGCTTTTCCAAAAATCGACGGCCTAGGTTTAAACCCGTGGGTAGAGGGATCAATGTTGGTGTGTCCTGGAGCAAGAATAGATAAATCACAGACAAAACATATATGTAAGTTTGTAGCTGTTGGTGAGGATTGGTCCTGGGAGTCAAGCAATATGATTAGTGATGTAATTAGAAGAGATCAATCATCCAAAAAATTTAGGCAACATTCAATAACTTTAATCTCACCTTATGAAGGAATGACTGTAGATGTAATTATGCAAAAATCACAAAATGGAAAACATTTAGTTGACAGTGTTGAATCTTATATATTTTCTAATGGCTCTCTAGAAAAGACAATGTCTAACTCGTCTAGATCAAGAGACCACTAAACAAATAAAGATAAGGCCTGCCATCCAAATAGGTATATCAAAAATATAAAGATTAAGATTAAGAAGACAAAAGTAATTCTTTTAAATAAAGAATTTTCAAGAAAAACTCCTTCATCGTTTGATTTTATCCTTGCTCTCAAAAGAGTAACCAAACGAGCTAGTGGGAAGTATTCATTAGTTTTAAGATCAACAATGTAGGAATCTTTATTCTTTGAAAATGTGTGTATACCCTTAAAATGTGAATTTTTTGGAGGTATGACACTCCCTACTACCGACTCTCTAAATTCACTTGGAGATAGAGTCTCAATTTTATTGAATACTATAGACGTGCCATATTCGGGATAACAATTTTGAGCTGGCCTAATCAAACTATTTCCTTCTTTGAATATGCTACCCGCACCCCTCGCGTTAGTAATATTTATTTTTACTGGGTTAAGCTCATGTTGATTCCATTTTTCTAGTGGACTATTGCTATAGAAGATATTTAGATAAGAGTTGCTCCCTTTAGAACCGTCTGTTGCAAATATGTACCAAATTCCATTAGATTCAACTATTGTTGGATCAATTCCTGAAAAGTTCTCTGCTACGGTATTAACTGATATAAGATCTTTACCATTGATGAGTTCATAAATTACAATTTTATTACTTTGTGCCCCCTCAGGTATAACATAAGTTTTGTTTTTATATTCAAACAAGCAAGGATAAGATAAATGAAAATTATCTTTAGTTTTAATTTCTATTATTTCACTAGTATCGAAACTATATTTTGATAATTTTCCTATTCCAAATAAATAGTTAAATTTTTCAAAATATAAACTGTTTTCACTTTCAGAATAAAAAGGATCTGCGCTGAAATCCCACGTCTTATCATTAAATATTTTTGATACTTTATCTGTGATTAGTTTGTTGTCATCAAAAATATTTAGAACTCTTGGATATTTATATAAGCTCCACGAAGTGTAGTAAAACAACAAAAAATAGATTTTTTTTACAACATTAGCAATACTTGAGCTTCGTTCAGCCTTACCTTTAGTATTGAAATTTGGAAAATCATAAGGATTTTGATTTTTGGAATCGTTGAACAAATAACGCAAGGAACTCAAATGCATTGTTATTGTTTTATTTTTACTAAACTTTGCAGACTCAGTCCAAGAAGAGTTGATTTTTGTAGAAGTGCTTTTTTTAACCTTATATAAGTATGTAGCAGTGACAGCTTCTAAATCTGTAGCATCAATAATAGAAAACTCAGTTTTTTGATTTCCACTAGTGTCTGCAAAAAAGTATAAATCATTGTTATATTCAAAGTTTATTTTTTCTTCAGAAAGCCAGATTAGATTTCCATTAAATTGAGAAGTTTCAGAGATATAAATTTTCGGAACCTCATAAAAAATCTCAGAGGTGGTAATTAGAGACAGCCCTTTACAAGCAAATCTCTTAAAAGAGAGTCGCAAAGAGTTTTGCTTTTTATTAAGGATATAAAAACAGTCAATTTTTTGTTCATCATACAATTTCGAAATCAATAGAAATTTCCAGTAACTAATTGTTTCGCTGTCTATTACTACTGAGTATTTATCCATTAAAAACTAGTTTATTTAATTAAATGAACTATTTAAGCTAAATGTTTTTTATGCCATCTTATTATATGGTCGAACCTTTGTTTTCTATGAATTGGTGTTCCAGATCTAGAAAGCTCATGGCTTTCACCTGGAAACCTTAACATAGCCGTTTTTACACCTCTTTTTTTCAAGTTTGTAAACAGTTGCTCCGCTTGCTCTATTGGACACCTATAGTCTTCTTGAGAGTGAATTATTAAAGTTGGTGTTTTTATGTTTGAAGCATATGTGATTGGACTCTTTTTTCTATAAAGATTTATATTTTTTGACATGTCATCGAGTAAATACATTTCTGGGAAACCTATTCCAATGTCAGACGTTCCAACCATAGTTTCCCAATTGAGTAACGCACGTTCAACAATTGCTGATTTAAAAGTATTCGGATTATGACTGATGATCCAAGACGTCATAAATCCACCATATGAACCCCCCATTATTCCATTTTTTACATTGGTTATTCCCATCACTTTTTTCATTTTTTTAAACGAAGTAAGAACATCATGCATATCATTCACACCCCACTTATTTCCACAAACGTCTCTTAAGAATTCATGACCTCTTCCTGAAGAACCCCTAGGATTACAAGCTATCACATTAAAACCTGCAGAGGCGTAAGTTTGAAACTCATCAAAAAATGTAAATCCATATTGGCTTGCAGGCCCACCATGAATGTTTAAGATAGTCGGTTTATCTTTACCAACGAATATTCCCCAAGTATCAATTTCTGATTTACCTGTTTCAATTCTTTCATATACGCAATCCCTTGTTTTAATGTTTTTAACAAAAAAATCGTTGGCTTTCGATATTTTATTTAGCTCTCCATCGATCAGCTCAAACACCTCGTCTGGATTTGAGAATGAATTTGCTATAACATATGTACTCTCATCGCTAAATGCAAAGTCTTTGATAGTGATGTTTGCATCAATTAAGTCAATTTTTTCAGTACCATTCCGCAATAGTGTTTTTCCGGAGTCTTCGTATAGATAATAGAGAATAGATTCGTACACCTCTGCTTTAACTATATTTCTATCAAACAATCTATATTTAAATGAAACTTTTCCTGACTGAGAGAATTTTAAAATTGTAGTATTGGTAGGCCATTCAAACCTATTCCTTAAGCCGACAGCATGAAGTTCGCCCTCATAGTAAAACAAATTTCCCATCATGCCTTTTGTAAATATATCTACAATTTTTTTATTTTTTAAAGATCCAATTCTTTCCTCAAGCATTGTTCCTTTTGAATTGTGCTTGTCATAAGAGAAAGTAAGAACACCATTATTTTCTACCAAAGAATCAATTGAAATAATATTATGTTTATCACCGTCCACAACCTTTTCAGATTTACCAGTTTGAAGGTTAACTTTATAGATATTACCTCTTTTGTTATAGATGATCCCTCTTGTATCAAATCTAAAAGGAAGATTCTCGTAGTACATAGGCTCTGAATCTTTTGATTCAATATTCTTAAATTCCTCACTCCACTCACTAGTAATCACAAACAGAAACTTTTCATTATTACTCAGTAGATAGTTATTGACACTTCCTTCAATTTCAAAAATTGAGCTGACAGACCTTCCTGACTGCATTTCAATCATTGAAGATGCTTTTTTAGACTTACTTTTATCCTCAGTAGACCTATTTGTTTTTACATAAAAAATGTCATTGGTTTTCTTTGCGAATTTTGGATTACTGAAGTTATTATTACCTGACTTAAATTTTCTCCAGTTCCCTTTGTTCATTCTCCAAAGTTCACTTACATAGGTATTAGTCTCAAAATCCATACGAGTACTTTGCACAATTAAGTTTGAATCTTTGGCTACAAGATTTGATAGAGTGTTGAACGAATTTAAATTTTCTGGTTTCATTTGCTAATTCTATTTGGAAAATCTGTCTGCAACAAACGTAATTATGACTGACGATACTAAAGCAATAGCAAAAGTATTAAGATCAGCTAAGCCATAGATATCTGTTGGAACAAATAAGCCTCCAGGATTTTCTTCTAAATTAATAAACAAATATCTGTAAAGAAACACTGAAATAAGGGAACCAACAAAAGGCAGCACAAGCAGAATATCTTTACTCGTTTTTTTAATCCTGTAAAAAGCAGGAAAAACAAGGCTTGTTGCTAGAAGATCAGCAACTAAAAATACAGTGAAAATATTAGTTACTCTTGTTGAAGCAAAAAGCGCCAAGATTATAACTAATAAAGTTATATTATTAGCTTCTCTACTTCCTTTTTTAATCAAGTCAATTGATATGGTAGATGAGATAGCATTTTCCAATGTATCAACACTTGATGTTACCAAGAGAGTTGCTAGGGAGATTAAAACCAAGACAGTCATGGAATTCAAACTCAATTGATTTATAAAGCTTAAAGTGGGAATTTCCAAACCTTTCCCAGCACCAACAGCACCCGCAATTCCCAATAGAAGAATTGTTATAAAAACCCCAAATCCTGAGTAAATACTAGCTTTTTTGATTGTTGTTTCATTCATAGCTGAGAAGGTTCTTTGCCAGTAGCCAGTTGAAAATATTTCAGCTGCTGTAACCGCAATTATTACTGCGAGTGCTGATTTTAAGCTGTATGTTTCAAAAGTGTTTAATCCACCGAGCATTGCAAAATCTGCAATTTCGCTGATGCTATTTTGACTAAACCAAACACTAAACAAAAAGGTTAAAAGAAGTATTATTCCAATCCCTTGAATTTTATCAGTCAGATAAGAAGCTTTAAATCCTGACTTATTAAGATACAAAAAAGTAGTAGCTGCAACTAATGCTGCAACCGCAATACCTGAAACACCAGAGATTGCCTCAAATAAATAACTTATTGATGCGAACTCAGCTATCAAGAATGCACTCATGTAAATAACAGCTACTAAAGAAACAATTTTTTGTGCTACAGATCCATATTTTTTTTCAACAAACTGAGCCAAAGTAACACCATTAGGAAGTAGTTTAGAAATTTTTGGGCCAAATATATATATCAAAACAAAAGGAGTTGCAGCTGAAATTGCGTATCCATAAATATCATATCCAAGTCCATACCATGCAACTTCAGCTGGTGAAGTTAATATCCACAAACCCATGCCACTTGCGTAGAAACTCATAGTCAACCCAAAAGTTTTTTCTGTCTTATCAAGTACAAAGTATTCGCTATCAACTGTCTTAATATTTCTAGTAATAAGAAATACCATTACAAGTAAGGATGCAATTACCAAATAAGCTATATTTGTATTCATAAATAACCACCTTTAATAGTTTGTAATGGGGATAAAAGTTATGATTTCCCTTCGTTGGAATTACCCAACAGGTTCATACGGTCGGTTTTTACAACCCTCTCAGCTTTTGCTCCCGCTAATTTAATAATAGCGAAAATTGTCAACAAGAGTTATCTTTTTGAGAGCATTAGTATTTCAAGAGTGAAATCATCTACGAACACACCATTGCAGCAGCCAACATTACTCCAAACCATTGTTGCTATTTTTATTGCTGCATTTATGTGGGGAATGGGCAATGTGTTATCTAGAAGTCTTCTCATAGAAGGTATTAACGAAATTTATCTTGTTACGGTAAGGGTTTGTTTGATTGGGTCTTTGTTATTTTTATACTATGCCATTTTTATTAGAGAGGGATTTCAATCAACAATTTTTAAAGAAGCAACCATAACGGGATTCTTTTCTGTGTTTTCAATTAGTTGGTTTTTTATATTTGCACTTCAATATATTTCTTCAGGCCTTGTGACCCTTCTCATAAGTTCTGCACCAGTATTTACTGTAATCTGGATAAAGCTACTTTTAAAGGATGAAGAGATTTCAAAAACCAGATACTTATCAATACTTGTAGGTTTTGCAGGTATTGCATATTTATTTTTAAGACAGGAAACTGGGCTCTTAGATGAAGGAAGCATACTCCTTGGAGGAACGTTGGCGTTTTTTGGAGTTCAGTGTATTTCATTGGCAACAGTGTTAAATAGAAAGTACGCACCCAAATACAAAGTTGTTACCTGGTTGACCTACCAATATCCGTTGATGATTATCGCATCATTAATTGCATATATATTTTTTGATATTGAGGCTGAAACATTAAATTTATCTCAAGCTTTGAGGATAGTCGCTTTAGTTATTGCAAATTTAAGTGCATTTACAGCTTTTACCTGGTTAATAAGGAGAGTTAGCGCACTACAAGTTGCCTCTGTTGACTATCTGGTACCTATTGTTGGAGTGACTGCTGGTGTAGTATTTTTAGGAGAATCTTTTAATACAAATATCTTTATTGCCGGGATTTTTATTTTTATTTCACTGTTGCTAAATACTAAGGAAGAATTTTCAAGTTAAATTAAGCTCTTCCTTTACTTTTTTTAGATCTTGCCATGTTAGCCATTTAGGTTTACCTTTTTCTTTTGACGGGTTTCGAAGTAAGTAAGATGGATGAAAAATAGGCATGTATTTCATACCATCTCTTACTATCCATTCCCCTCTAATTTTTGATATTGGTTCAGTCACTTGAAGATAAGACTCTACAGCAGTTGAACCTGCCAGCACAATAACTTTTGGTTTAATAAGTGCAATTTGTTTTTCTAACCAAGGAATACATTCAGATACTTCATTTTTGTGTGGTTTTCTATTACCCGGCGGTCTGCATTTAACAATATTTGAAATGTAACAATCTTTGTTTGTATCAATGCCAACTGATAAAAATGCTGAATCTAACATTTTTCCAGCCCTTCCAACAAAAGCAACGCCTTGCTCATCTTCTTGCTGACCTGGCCCTTCACCTACTACAAACAGTTTTGAGCTTGGGTTTCCTCGACCAAAAACTACATTGTTCCTTGTTAGAGAGAGAGAACATTTCCTGCATTTAATGCATTTGTTGTTTAAAGTTTGAAATTTTATTTGGTTAACCATTGTATAAAAATACTAGCCATTTTTCATCAATTGAACACCCTAGGATATTAGGTTCCTAGGGATTTTTGTATACCAACAAATCAGGGAGCGTTTGTTTTAATTACTAATTTTATTATCTACTAGAGTGTTAAATTTTTAGTAAACAGATTTTAAACAATAGGAAACTCAAGAACAGACATAAAACGAGAAAACCCTTGAAAACTCCGCAATCTGTTTCCAGATTTCCTGCCTCAAGGGTTATCTCTTGTTACTTCTTGTAATGATTATCTATAAAGATTTTCTTCACAAAAAGTACTCTTAATATATATCTCTAAATAATAGAAATCAAAAAAATTATGTGGAATTTTTCCCACTCTCACGTCTCTTCATAAACATAGCTGTAATAATTGCTATCGATGCAATCCCCAGCAAAGCACTCAGAAATGTCGATACAAAATTATTATTGATAGTACTTATTCCGTAATCTTCAAGTAAAAGCACTATGCCATCTGTTTCCTGAAACCCGAATTCTTCAGCAACAGATTCTAGGCCATCCGGGGAAGAGGATGCAAATGGTGTAATTAGACTCAGTAATAAAATCAACATAATGAACAATCCATAAAAAGAAACAGCTGTTGTATTTTTACCTTCCCTATCGTAAGCGTATATAAGATCTGGTCGAACTCTTATTAGTAATCCAACAATTAGAGCCGTGATTACTCCCTCGCCAAATCCAATTAAAAAGTGAACTGAGATCATTGCTATTAAGACTGTCCCTACTGGTATAGATATAGTTCCCCCTAATATGTACTGAACCATAAAGGCAATTGATGAAAACACAACACTAACAATTCCAGACAAAACGCTGACAATTATTAATGATGAGGGAGTTTTGCCAATAAACTTTATCCAATACTTTACGACGACCCAGGCGGTAACAGAGGTTACAATTGCCATATTCATGACATTTATTCCTAACGCACTTAGTCCACCATCTGCAAATAGAAGAGACTGAATTATTACAACTACTGAAAGACAGATTAAACCGAGTCTAGGTCCAAGAACTATGACAGCCAAAGCTCCCCCTAACAGATGGCCACTAGTTCCTGCCGCAACAGGAAAATTTATCATTTGTAAAACAAAAATTAGAGCTGTCATCATTCCAGTAAGAGCAATAAATTTATCAGCTATTAACGAACTTGCAGATCTTATGTATGCCCACAAAGTTCCAAAGCTAATAACTCCAGTTGCCGCAGAAACAGAAGCATTTATAAATCCATCAGGCACATGCATAGGAACAGTTTAATAAAAATTAAACTTATTGCAAACAATTTGCAATAGTACTAAATTATGTTATTGTTTTTTAGCCACTTATGGAGTTCACTAAGCACAAATGGTCTGGTGTCTTGATTTAAAAGCTCATGCTTAGAGTTCTGTACAACAACGTATTCTACATTTTCTAGTTTACTCAGCTCACTTGATGATGCGATAGGAACGATTGTATCATTTTCACCATGAAATAAAATTGTTGGAGTTTTTAAATTGTTTATATTTTCATTTACAAAAGTTTGAGTATTTATTGCTTCTCTTCCATACCTTGCTGTCATAGATCTAAATACCAACGGATCATTAAAATAATCGTTAACAACATCATCATCAGTTGAGAGATTTTTTTTGTTAACACTTGATGGAATCCTCAGTTTTGGAGCTATTTTTGCTATTCCACTAGAAAGCTTTTTAACAAAATTGGGATAGTTATCTCCTAAAGTTGGTGCTGATAAAATTAAATAATCTGGATTAACAAGGCCGCTTAAAATAGAATATAAAGCCACTTGTCCTCCAAACGAATGTCCAAACAATATTTTTGTGTCGCAAGATTCAATTTTTCTAAAGGAATCTCGAACTGTTTTATTAATTTCATCCCAAGATTCTAAATCACCTTTTTCTATTGCACCTTCGCCATGTCCTGGCAAATCAACTAGGTGAGTATTTATGCCTAGATTTTCAAACCATTCCGCATTTAGCCTGTGTCTCTCTTTATGCTCAAAGAAACCGTGAAATAATATAAGTCCTGTTTTATTCATTGCAATTAATATTTATATAGAATAAATACTAATGCATTTGGACTTCATCAAAACACCATTTACAAATAATCCTTCCATGCAAAAATATTCCGGAGATTTAATAAACAAGCTACCCAGTTCTAAATACATTAAAGAAAAAATAAATCAATTGTCTTTACGAGAATCTGAGCTATATGGGGAAACTGAGCTGTTTCAAAAACTGCAGTTACTAGAAAAAGTTTCCACTTTATTAGAGATGAAAAAATTTGAAACTTTAAAAGACCTTTCAACGGAAATCGAGGAAGATATTGCTGTAATGCACAAGGGAAAGCTGGAAGCAATAAGTTTTTGCTTTCCAAGTGGGTGGATACCAACTAAAGTTTTAGGACAAGATTTTGCATTTTTACATGAACCAGTTGCAGATAATGATTTATTAATTAAGTCGAGTCAAAAACTATCAAAATACATGTGCAATCACACAATACAAAGATGGGTCTGGAATGTGACTACAATTGAATCCCTAAGCAACCATCCTTCAATCAATAGGCCTGAACTAACTAGCTTTGATGATTTGTATTTTCGACTTGAAACACAAATATCAGCTCCTGTTGATGAAGATACAAGTCTGTTTCTAGTTTTAGTTGAAGTGTTTCCTTTAAACGAAGTATGGAATACTAGTATCTTGAAAAGTATTAATTCAATGAGTGAAAGTGTTTTGGAGTATAAAAACTTAATTGAAATAAAAAAATATTTAAACAGTTTAAAATTTTAGTAATTATGGATTATGTTTACATTGCCGGACCACTTTTTGATGATCATGAAAGAAGCTATTTAGAGAGTATTGCCAAAATATTTGAAGACAGAGGTTATAAAACTTTTTTACCCCATAGGGACGCAGGTGTAATTAAAGACAAATATACACATGAAGTAAAAGACCAAATTTTTACTACAGATATAGAGGCCCTAGATAAGGCAACCATTGTGGTAGCCCTACTAACAGGAAGAGATGTAGACTCAGGAACTTCGGCTGAAATAGGCTATGCATTTGCAAAAGGTAAAACTTTAATTGGAATTGATGCAAATAATGTTAAATTTTTGAATATTTTTGTTTGGGGGTTATTGGGCAAAGGTGAAAATATTTATAACAGCTTAAAAGACTTAGAGAGGTATCTTGATGAACAATAAATATGTGAATATTTTTATAGTTTTCTTTTTCTCTGGCACAATAGTAAGTTTAACTTTTCGCTTAATCGACAATATTTTATTCAGAAATTCAGAATTTAGCTTACAAACTTGGACATATTCAAATTTAGCTATTTTTTCAATTGCCCTTGTAATCTTATATTTATGGATTAAGAAGAGTAAGGCTTAATTTTCATATTTTGATATAAAATCTGACAAATCTTTTTCTGCTTTTTTGACTTGCTCTATAGAAATTTCTTGATCTCCACTTACAACACAATCAGAGTTGTTGTCATAAAGTTTATTGATGTTTGAATATACATTGAATCGGACTTCTAAATAGTTTTTATATACTTCTTGGTAATCCCAATTTTTTTCCATATCCTTAAAAAACTTGTCTCTGTCACTATCTACATTATTTGGTGATATATCATCTATAAACCTATTTAGTTCAAAACTTGTATTAAAAAGCTCATTAGAAAATTCAATATATTCTGCTTCTAGAACTTCACAAACAGTAAGATTTTCCTCTTCTGGAGTTCTCTGAACTTCTTCCACTACAAGATTTGCTGAACAACATGAAAGAAAAACAATTAATATATATTTTTTCATAATCTGTAGTTAATTATATGTTTAGTTTCTAACTCTTAAAATTAAAAATAAAATAATACCTGTAAAAATGGTTGTTAAAAAGTTTGTACTCATAAGTGGAATATCAGTCAGCACAATACCGTAGATGAACCAAGAAAGAGATCCAAGAAACAGGAACAGGTAAGTCAAAAGTGATAGACCATTAATGTCTCGAGTCTTAATTGTTTTAATTGCTTGTGGTAAAAAAGAAATTGCTGTAAAAAATGCAGCAATATATCCAAAGGCAACTAATTCCATTATTGTAGTGTAGAGACTTTCTCTTTTTGTGGGCCTAGTTAGATTTGAACTAACGACCTCATCCTTATCAGGGATGCGCTCTAACCAGGCTGAGCTATAGGCCCTTACGTCTAATTAACATTAGTCTATCAATAGAAATATTTAAATATTTTTTCATTTACTCTAAAATACGAGGCATAATATTAAAGCGAGGGGATGTAGCTCAGCTGGAAGAGCACCTGCTTTGCAAGCAGGGGGTCGTGGGTTCAAGTCCCATCATCTCCACAATAAGGTAATCTAATTATATGGATTACTTAATAGCAGTTTTAATAGGCCTTGTTGTCTTTAGGTTTTTAAGAAACTCAATATCTTCTCTAGCAAGCATACCTCCAGAACTTGATACAGATGATGTAGTTGAAATTTCACAATCTTTTAGTTGCAACAAGTGTGGTACTCAATTGACTATTAATCGACAGTCTGTTGTAGCTAATGAACCACCTAAGCACTGTAAGGAAGAAATGCAGCCTTTAGATTGATGAATTTCTCTAGAAAATTACATATCAATCGTATTGAAAAAAAAACTCAATATGAGTTATTAGTTATCGGTGGAGGAATAGTCGGAGCAGCAGTTCTTGAAATGGCATCTGCCAAAGGTATTGACTCAATTCTTTTAGAAAAAAATGATTTTTCATCAGGCGCATCAAGTAGAAGTACAAAACTACTTCATGGAGGAATTAGATATTTGCCACAACTTGAATTTGGACTAGTAAAAGAGAGCCTTAAAGAGCAAAAAATCTTGAGAGAGTCATTAGGCAATTTATATAAACCCTTAAAATTACTTGCTCCAATATATAAAAACGATGGGTTTTCAGATTTGCCAAAAATTTTTCAAGCTAATTTCATTGCTCCATTAGCTTTTAAAGCTGGATTGACATTTTATGATTTTTTAGGATCAAGAAAAAAAGACACTAGACATAAAAACATTTCTAAAGAATCTACTTTTAAACTATTTCCAAAACTCAAAAAACATAATCTGTCCAAAAGTTTTATTTTTCAAGATGCTCAAACGGATGATTCAAAATTAGTTTTAACTTTATTGAGAAATGCGACAGAAGTTAACGATGCAACAGCATTAAATTATGTCAAAATTACAGATATATCAAAAAAAGATTCAGGATATGATGTTACTTTTCAAGATTCCATATCAGGAAAGATCTATAAATTAGAAGCAAAAAAAATTATTGCAGCTACAGGAACACATAAGCTTCCTGGTGATTACAAAAATGCATCATCTTCAATAAAGTTCAGTGGTGGGGCACACCTTATTCTTAAAGGAGACCCTTTATGTATAAATGAAAATGGGGTACTTCTACCAAGGACAGAAGATGACAGAGTAATGTTTGTACTTCCTTGGTTCGGCAATACTATAGTAGGGACTACTGATACAGAACATTTTTCAGGGACTTTAGATAGACCGTATGCAAATGATGAAGATAAGAAATATTTAATTAGACATGTAAAAAAATACTTTGACCTAGAGGCGGTAGAATATATTTCATCTTGGTCTGGTGTAAGAGCTTTAATTGATAGCAAGGAAACTAATTCAAAAAATATTTCAAGGGGCCATTTTTTTAAAGAAATTGACGATAATTTTATTCAAATATCCGGAGGAAAGCTTACAGGATTTAGAATAATTGCAAAAGAAAGCCTTGAAAATTTTTATACGTTTGATTTCAAATTGGATAAATTAAAATTTGTTGACGAAATTCTTGAATTAAAAAATAAAATTAACGGTGAAGATATTGAGTTATGTATAAAACATTACTCAGTTGTAAAACCTTCGGATTATCTTTTAAGAAGAACGCGAATAAGCTGGTTTAGCTCAAATGGCGGCTTGGAATCTTTTGCAAATTTAAAAAACCACTTTCAAGATGAAAACTCTTACAATGACACAATTCAAGAGTTAAAAGATGAAGGTCTATTAGATTAAATTATTAGTTATAGTTAGTCGTCATTAAAAATCCACCGCCGATTAGCGCTAGACCACTCCACAAATACCATTTTGATACAGAACCAGGCAGAAGTGTTAAGTAATTAAAAACTATTAACAAAACTCCAATAATCATCAATGAAGACATGGTCACAACATACCATTTCGGAGAAGGCCCTTTCCCTGAGGACATTTGACTTGATATATTTTTTGATTGTGTAGGCCTGTTATTTTTTGTTCTTTTTTTTGATACTGGCATAATTTACAACTTAATATCAACCAGGATTTATTTCAACAAGATTCTTTGTATTCAGCTTTACTAAACCATCTTTTTGCATCTTTTTCAATATTTCATTCAGTCTATCTTGATCGACGTCCAATTCCTGTTGTATAGTTTTGACCTCCAGATTTCCTTTTTTTAGAAGTAGTTTGATCAAGTTGCCTCTAAGTTCCCTATTAGATCCAGGAAACTTTTCTACAAGCTTTGTTTCATAATTAAAATATTTTTTACAGGTATTTTCAAGTGGACAATCTGAACACAATGGACTTCGAGGCTTGCAGATGCTACTTCCAAAATCCATGAAAGCTTGGTTCAAATTTCTCGAGTTAGTATTTTTTAAAAGCAAAGATGAAAAATTCTCGATGTATTTTTTTGGATTGTCAGTACCAAAATATCTAGAAATAATTCTTTTTATATTAGTGTCTTCAGTTATTACTTTTTCGTTGTAGGCAAAAGACAGTATTGCATTTTCTGTGTAAGGCCCAACACCTGGTAATTGTTGGAAGTCAGGATATAAATCGTCAAATGACTTCTCGGCTATTATTTTTGATGACTCAAACATTCTTTTGGCCCTACTGTTATAACCTAAACCTGACCACATCTCTAATACCTTTTTAAAAGTAGAAGCAGCCATATCATTTGGAGTAGGAAATTCTTTTATAAATTTCTGAAAATATTTATCTGCCCTATCCAGCTGAGTTTGTTGAGAGATTACTTCAAGTAAGTAAACACTCCAAGGGTCGGAATTGTTTCTCCAGGAATATTCTCTTTTGTTATCTTTGTACCAATGTAAAAGTACGTTCTTGAATTTTTTAGTTTTAACTACCAAAACTTAATTCAACAAACCCTTCAGGATCAATAAACTCACCTTCTCTAGGGTTTTGCTCACTTACTCTTCCTCCAGTATCCCCACTTGCTGACGGCAGGAGGCCTATTTCTTGTAATATATTAGATGCCTCTTGATAAGTAAATCCAATTAAGTTTGGTACCTCAACTTTAAGCCCAATTGAAACTATTACCTGAATTACTTGATCAATGGTTACTAGTTCACCCGCACGTGGAATTGTGTGTGACACAAGTCCCACAGAAACATCCTCAGAGTATTCCTCTATAAACTCATATTCAAAGCCAAGTGTTTCAAGAATTTGGATAGCATCAACTATAG
>Ga0255759_10001988_pt1 | contig 18324 bp, 17 predicted proteins | sample 101ome_20_FD_179959 | JGI IMG/M metagenome (GOLD analysis project Ga0255759, IMG submission 179959) | Coastal salt marsh microbial communities from the Groves Creek Marsh, Skidaway Island, Georgia - 101404AT metaG (version 2) | ecosystem: Environmental > Aquatic > Marine > Intertidal zone >...
AGGCGTCGCTTTCAGCATGACCATATTGGTTTCTGGTGCCTCGCTGATACCCAGCCTGGTCATCTGGGTGAGTGCTGCCGCCAATGCAGCAGCCCGGCGATGATCCTCTGCCAATCGATCGACATGATGGTTTAAAGCGTAGATCCCCGCGGCCGCCAGAATACCTGCCTGGCGCATACCGCCGCCCAGCATCTTGCGCCAGCGCCGGGCTTTCTTAATAGTTTCTGCATCGCCCAACAACACCGAACCGACCGGCGCTGCGAGTCCCTTGGAAAGACAGATAGAGACCGAGTCGAAGTGTCGCGAGATCTGCTGTACGGGGACACCGAGCTTGACAGAAGCATTGAAGACTCGGGCACCATCCAGATGGCTTCTGAGCCGGTGTTCAGCCGCGAAGTCAGAGAAAGCGCCGAGGTAATCCAGACTCAATACCTTGCCGGCCTGGGTATTTTCCAGGCAGATCAGTCGCGTTCGAGCGAAGTGAAAGTCATCCGGCTTAATGGCTATTGCAGCGTCCTGCAGATCAATTTCACCGCGCGCATTGAAGGGCAGAGGTTGGGGCTGGATGCTGCCGAGGACAGCGCCGCCACCCGCTTCGTAGCGATACGTGTGCGCCTGCTGACCAGCAATATACTCATCGCCACGCTCACAGTGCGCGAGGAGCGCCAGCAGGTTACTCTGAGTGCCACTACTGACAAACAACCCACATTCTTTGCCCGTCATCTCGGCTGCCAGCGCCTCCAGCGCATTGACAGTGGGGTCCTCGCCATAAACGTCATCACCGATCTCAGCCGTCATCATGGCCTGCATCATCGCCTCTGATGGCCGGGTAACCGTGTCACTTCTTAGATCAATCATTTAAATATTTTTATTTCAGCAACTTAAGGGAATTTTATCAGGTAATTTATAGGTCAGGTTCGGATTGACACCCATCAGGCTGACGACTAATGTTCAGCACTCACTGAACCGCCAGAAAAGCTGCAAGACCATGTACACCGGTATCGTCCAGGACTGCCTGCCCATCAAGACCCTCGACAAGAAAGAAGGTCTGTATTCTTTCACAATCGCGTTCCCGGATGAACTCTGTCACGAACTTGAGACCGGCGCCAGCGTCGCCGTCAATGGCGTCTGTTTTACCGTTACCCAGATCGATGGCCGAGATATTGCCTTCGATGCCATCCAGGAAACGCTGGCGCTTTCAAACATCCGCCAGATTGACGTCGGCACGAGAGTCAACCTTGAAAGATCGGCGAAGGCCAATGTCGAAGTTGGCGGACACATTCTGAGCGGTCACGTCGTTGGAACCGCCGAGGTCCTCGCACGGGAAGACAGCCCGAACAATTGCCGGCTGACCTTCCGCGGTGACCCCGCCTGGCTCAAGTACGTTTTCGAGAAAGGCTTCCTGGCAGTTAATGGGGCCAGCCTCACCGTGGCAGCGCTGGATCGAGAGCGTAACGAATTTGCCATCAACCTGATCCCGGAAACGCTGGCGCGAACCAACTTTGATGTGCTGAAAACGGCCGACCTCGTCAATATCGAAGTTGAGTCTCAGACCCAGGTTATTGTTGAAACTGTTGAACGCGTGTTGAGCGAGCGGTTCGCTTGAGTTAGCGGTTAAAACCGTTAAGATTCGCCGCCATTATGGAACTCCAGCTATTTGACACCTATGAGCGGAAGGTCAGGCCGTTCGAACCCCTGATACCTGGGAAAGTAGGTGTCTATGCCTGTGGGCCGACAGTCTATAATTTCGCCCATATTGGTAACCTGCGTACCTATCTGTTCGAAGACCTGCTGAAGCGGGTGTTGCTCCGCAACGGTTACGAGGTCAATCACATCATCAACATCACGGATGTGGGCCATCTCACGTCTGATGCAGACACCGGCGAGGACAAGATAGAACTGGGCGCAAAGCGAACGGGCATGACCGCCTGGGAGCTTGCGGCGTTCTATACGGACGCCTTCCAAAAAGACCTCAAGCGTCTGAACGTGCTCGATCCCAGCGTGTGGTGCAAGGCAACTGATCATATTGAGGAACAAATTACCTTCATCGAGGAACTGGAGGAAAAGGGATTTACCTACCACACCAGTGACGGCATCTACTTTGATTCCCGCAAACTGAACAACTACGGTTTCCTGGCCAGGCTCGATATCGAGGGTCTGCAGGCAGGAGCGAGGGTCGATCAGGGTGAACGCAAGTTCGTCACTGACTTCGCGCTTTGGAAGTTCTCCCCTGAAGATGAACAACGCCAGATGGAATGGGACAGCCCATGGGGCAGGGGTTTTCCCGGTTGGCACATTGAATGCTCGGCGATGTCCGCCAAGTATCTGGGTGACTATTTCGACATCCATTGTGGCGGTGAGGATCATATCCCCATCCACCACACCAACGAGATCGCCCAGACTGAAGCAGCCCGGGGCACCCGACTCGCCAACTATTGGATGCACGGCTATTTCCTGCAACTCGACAACGCCAAAATGGCAAAGTCATCGGGCGAGTTTCTGACATTGGACGTCGTCGAAAAAAAGGGTTTTTCTACGCTGGCCTACCGCTACTTTTGTTTTTCAGCGCATTACCGAACGCAGATGTCATTCAGCTGGGCATCTCTTGATGCTGCCCAGCGAACCTTGAATCGATTGTATGAAACCGCCTGGAACTGGGGTGATCCCGGAGAGGTTTCCGCTGACTACCTGGCACGCTTTGATGCCTGCCTTAATGATGATCTGAATATGCCGCGGGCTTTGGCAGTCCTTTGGGAACTGGTCCGTTCAGAAGAAGCGGATAGTGTGAAAAAAGCCACTCTGCTGGCCTGCGACGATGTGCTGGGACTCGACATTGCGAACTGGGCACCGGCAGAGATTGAAGTGCCGGATGAGGTCAGCGCGCTCGTTCAGGCCCGGGAAGAAGCCCGGGCAGCTAAAGACTGGGGCAGGGCAGATGAGCTGAGAAAGCAGGTCTCGGACCTCGGTTATGTCATCGAGGACACCAAGGAGGGGGCCAAGATCGCGCGTGCATAAGCGGGCCTCTCCGGTAACCCGATCGAAGGCGCCTGGTCTGCGTGCGTCTCCTGAAAGTCGCTGATCCCTTTGTTGTCGAGTTGGGGGATGTCTTTTCAAGCAGGAAGGTGACATTAGCGCACCAACTCCTGAGAAACGAAAGTTGCATATAAAACAGTAACTTAAAGCGGCTTTCTCTATCGCTCAGAATCTTTATTTCGACTATACTTAGCAACCCGGGACGTCAGGAAACTGACAGGCAACGGTAATATAAGGAACCCTGTGAACGAAACGATGACAGAAATGGCCTTTTTTGACCGCATCAAGGCACGCCAGCGGGCCATAAATTCGCGTCTGTGCATTGGGCTTGACCCTTATATCAGTCGATTTCCAGCCGCTCTGCAGGCATCAGCAAACCCGATTTACGACTTTAATAAAGCAATCATTGATGCTACCGCAGATATTGCGTCCTGCTTCAAGCCACAGATTGCCCATTTCGCGGCTGCCGCGGCAGAAGATGAGCTGTGCGAGACCATCCGCTATGCGCAAGCTGCTGGCGTTCCTGTCCTGCTTGACGGTAAACGTGGCGATGTCGGCAGCACAGCTGAAATGTATGCCAGGGAACTGTTTGAACGCTACGGTGCCGATGCTGTTACCGTTAATCCGTACCTGGGCCTGGACGCGATGCAGCCATACCTCGACTATGCAGACCGCGGCGTATTTATTCTCTGCCGCACCTCGAACCCCGGGGGCGCCGATCTTCAGCACCTGACCCTGGAAAATGGTGACAAGCTTTACGAGCACGTGGCAAGACAAGCTTCCCGCTACTGGAACAGCAACGCTAACGTCGGCCTGGTCGTGGGTGCGACCCGACCGGAGGAGTTGAGGCGGGTTCGGGAGATCTGTGAGGACATGACTTTTCTGCTGCCAGGCGTAGGTGCCCAGGGCGCAGATATTGGCGAAATGATGAGTGCAGGGCAGGGCGGTGGCATGCTGATATCGTCTTCCCGGGCTATCTTATATGCCGGCGATAGCGAAGACTTCGCCGCGAAAGCCCGCCAGGTTGCGATTGATACTCGCGACGAAATCAATCGTAACAGTAACTGATTCTCGATACGGTAAGACACATGAAAAAGCTGCTTCTGACTCTTGTTTTTGCTACCGCCACCGTCCTGCCACAACTCAGTGTTGCAGACTGGCAGGTAGACCCTGCTGGCTCTTACGTCGGCTTCGCCTCCGTGAAGAATGACCTCATTGCAGAGAACCACAGCTTTACTGCTGTCAGTGGCAGCATCAGCGAGGGAGGTGAGGCCCGGATTGAAATCGATCTCGCCAGTGTCGAGACCTTGATCCCGATCAGGAACGAGCGTATGCAGGCGATGCTGTTCAACACCGCCGAATACCCGCTGGCAACTGTTACCAGCGAGATCCCCGTCGCGCAGCTGACGAGCATGACCGTCGGTGACAACATGACTCTCAATATTGACCTTGCGATAAATCTTCACGGTATGGCCGCCAGCAAGACGGTTCCGGTCAAGATTGTGCGCAGCGGCGAGGGGGCTTATGACGTTTCGAACCTGGGGCCAATTATTGTCCACGCCTCACAGTTCGCCTTATCTGACGGCATCGAAGCGTTGCGCAAAATTGCAGGACTGCAGTCGATTGACCTGACGGTGCCAGTAAACTTTGACCTGCGCCTGGTAGCAGCCGCAACCCAATAAGCATGCTTGCACCGCAAGGACACAGCCTGCGGTTGGCAGCAGCCGCTAGATTTCCAGCGAAACCTCCGACCAGATCGGACAATGATCCGACGGTTTTTCCATAGCCCTAATGTCATAGTCGATACCTGCATCCTGACTGAAGGCCAACGCACCCTCAGACCCCATGATCAGGTCAATGCGAAGTCCTCGCCTGGGTTCACGCTCGAAGCCGCGGCTACGATAATCAAACCAGCTGAAGAAATCATGCACGTCAGGGTAGTGATGACGGTATAAGTCCTTAAGGCCCCAACCATTGAGGCGTTCGAGCCATTCCCGCTCTTCTGGCAGGAAACTGGTTTTACCATCCTTAAGCCAGCGTTTTCGGTTCGCATCACCAATGCCGATATCTGCGTCGACCGGCGCGATGTTCATATCACCCATGACAAAAAGGAGGTCTTCCGCAGTGTGATTTGCCAGCAGATAATCGCTGAGATCTGCGTAGAATCTTTCCTTAGCAGGAAATTTGGTGGGGTGGCTGCGATTTTCACCCTGCGGGAAATAGCCGTTTAAAAACGTAATCTCACGACCATCGGCCGCTTTAAAACCTGCGCCGATAAAGCGACGCTGCGCCTCATCATCATCACCCGCAAATCCCTTGATCAGCCGAACGGGATCAGACTTGAAGAGCAGGGCGACGCCGTAGTGAGTCTTCTGGCCATGGTAGGCGACGTCGTAGCCAAGGGCGTTGATGTCAGCAACAGGAAAGTCATCATCACTGACTTTGGTTTCCTGAACGCCAATAACGGCCGGCGCATGTTTATCGACCACAGCCGCGAGCTGATGCATTCGCATGCGAATGCTGTTCACATTAAATGAAACGATCTTAATGGGGATTACCTCGAGAGAAACAAATCAACGGTACCGACCCTTGGATCCTTACGTTCCTCAATATCAAAGGTCATACCTTCAGCCGCGATATAAGAGCCGATGGCGCTGTTTTTAGACTTAAAAAACTTCGCCGACTCAATAGCAATCTCATCGAGTTCAGCGTCAGACCGATCGGGGTCGTGATGGTACATAACCAGGTTCTTCACCTGGGCATCAACAGCCAGTTGCCGGACCTGTGAGATCAGGGAGTGACCCCAACCATGCTTCGCCGGCATGTCTTTTTCTATGTACTGGGCATCATGAATCATTAGATCGGCGCCCTGGCAGAATTCGACCCATTCATCATAGCGGGTCTCTGGCGATCCAGGCGGATCAAGCTCATTGTCAGTAATATAGGCCACACTCACACCGTCCTCTTCGATCCGGTAAGCATTGCCACCGCCGGGGTGATTCAACGGTTTTCTGTGAGCCTGGAAAGACTGCATACCGAGATATTTGTCTACTTCCTGGACCGTCATGATCTTTGACGGCAGATCCTCAGCATGCACCGGGAAGTTTGAGCCATCCATCTGCTGGAGGATGGATTTCAGTGAATGTTCATTACTAACAACGCCCTGGCATATACGGATTTCGCGACCAGGTTGATAAATGGGACCAAAAAACGGGTAACCCTGAATATGGTCCCAGTGGCCATGACTCAGCAGAAGGAGCAGGGGTTCATCGTGCTGCACCATGCGGTTACCTAATTCACGAATGCCGGTACCCGCATCAAAAATTAAATTATTTCCGGTGTTCAGCCGGACATGGACACAAGAGGTATTGCCCCCATATTTGACTGTCTGAGGACCAGGTACGGCAATCGAGCCGCGGACACCATAAAAGGTGACAAGCATTACGTGCTTAGGATCTTTTCCCTGTCACCAGATCGCGGAATTTGTCCAGCAGCGTCTCGTACTTGTAATCGGTGAATTCACCCGCATCAAAATACATGCCGTGTTCCGCACAGGCTTCGTACCAGATATGTGGCTGTTTTGGATCTGATACTTTCTCCATGCGCTTGCCACAACGCGGACAATCCACATCTTCGATCTTGTTGTATTCCTTGCCGACATCAGGGTTACCGCTATCAACGAACTCGGACATCCACTTGCCTTTGAGTTCTTCGGCTTCACCCAGATCAAACCAGATTCCCTTGCAGTTGGTACAACGGTCGACGGTCATGTCGTGACCGTAGGTAATTTCTTCCATAGCTGCATGGCACTTAGGACATTCCATACTGGTGACACCTTGGGGTTAATTCTTCTTCGTGGCGAGGTTCTTGTTCTGTTTGGACCAGGCGCCGTTCAACCTAGAGTATACTCAAGCTCCGACGAAGATGCATTGAGATTGTGACCCGCTGGACAGCGTCTATGACCTTTGTCAATATACCGGCAGATCAGATAGACCGAGGCCTTCGAGGCATTCGTCTGCGTTCTCAGTTTGTAAAAAGTGATGCGTGCTTGTGTAGCAGGTTGCCGCCTCAATCTCGTCTGATATGCCAAACGAATCAATCCTTTTAGCCCGGGCCCACGCCCACTCACCGGCCTTGATTGCGCATAATCTATATTATGTTAAATTATAGATCTGATTGCCTGGTCAGTGTGAATACGCGCCTGCACAACAGTTCTGCATCAACCCTCTTCTGATCTCTTATAATGCCGGGATGACTGCTGTACCACCTGATAGTGATCTCGACGCCTTGTTTGTCGATGACACGCCACTGCTCGACGTGCGTGCACCGATTGAATTCAACGAAGGCGCGTTTCCAGCCGCCGTGAACCTGCCCATCCTGACAGACCAGGAAAGACATGACGTTGGTATTACCTACGCTGAGCATGGTCAGGCGGCAGCAACCAGTCTCGGGCATGCACTCATCTCAGGTCAGACACGAGAAGATCGGATCGAAACCTGGACCAACTACATCGGAGCGTCGACTCATACACATCTGTATTGCTTTCGCGGCGGTCAAAGGTCTCAAATAGCGTGCGAATGGCTGGCCGCGGCCGGTTACAACGTCCCCAGGATCACTGGCGGCTACAAACGGCTGCGAAATCATTTGCTCGATGTTTTTAAGCGCCTGCCGCCGCTGCTGGTGGTTTCAGGCCAGACTGGCACCGGTAAAACCCTGCTGCTGGAGCATTTCAGCAATGCAGTCGACCTTGAGGGCCTTGCGAACCATAGAGGCAGCGCGTTTGGCGGTAAAGTCTCGGCCCAGCCTACGCAGGTTAACTTCGAAAACGCGCTGGCTATCGCATTTCTGAAGCAAGGTAGTGATACAGATGTCATGATCGAAGATGAAAGCCGTCTGATCGGCCGCATTAATGTGCCACCGCTACTCCAGGAGCAAATGAAAGCATCCCCTATCCTGCTGCTAAACGATTCACTGGAGAATCGTGTCGAGCGGATTTACAACGAATATATAGAGCAGCAATGGCGCGAATACCAGGCCGCCTATCAGGATGATCCGCACACCGCGTTTGAGAGTTACCTGCTCAATGCGATCGATGCGATTCGCAAAAGACTCGGCGGTGTCGCTCACGAGGCACTACGCGCTACGATGACTGAGGCCAATGCAGCCCACGCTGCAGGCAAAGGCCTGGATGGGCATCGCAACTGGATCAGGCACTTGCTGACCGACTATTACGATCCCATGTACAACTACCAACTGGAAAAGAAAACAGGCCGCATTCGGGTACAAGGTACCGCAGCTGAACTGATTGACTGGTACCGCGAGCAGCCTTCTCTCGCGTAGAAACGCTAACACCTCAACCCCGGGGCGCACATCATGGAAAACAACCAGAACAATTACCCTTCTCGCTGGCAGCTGCTGCGCGATGTTCTCGCGTTCCAGTTTAAACTGGCACTTGATGGGCTGCGCGATGTTCTCCTGAGCCCGATATCCATCACAGCCGCCTTAATTGGTGTATTCACCAATAAAGACAATCCGGGTAAACACTTTTACCGGCTGATGGAGCTGGGCCATGACAGCGACCGCTGGATTAATCTCTTCAGCGCCTATGGTGACGAAACCACGCCCTCTTCTGACGATCTTGTCCGGCGGGCGGAATCAATGGTGAAACACGAATATAACAGAGGCGGCGTAGTCACAAATCTGAAGAACCAAACGGATCAAGTACTGGACGGGATTCAGAGCAAGCGCCATCGGGATCCCGGCGGGTCCTCCGGTCCCAATCCCTCGACCTGACGTTCAGTCAGCGGCCATTGCTTCTGTCGATTTGCTGAAAACATCGTCTTCAGAGCCACGACAGCCACCTACATTCAGTAGCTCTTTTCCTGCCCGAGAATCTGTTCTCCGATAAAGGATTTAATTAATTCCTGCGATACCGGTGCAATGACCGGTATCATAATTTCCCGAAGGTATCGTTCGACGTGATATTCACGCGCATATCCCATGCCACCATGGGTCAAGACCGCTCGCTGGCAGGCAGAGAGTGCCGCTTCAGCGGCCAGGAACTTGGAGGCATTGGCCTCTGCGCCACAGGGCTTGCCCTGGTCGTACAGGGTCGCTGCCTTAAAGACCATCAGCATCGCGGCTTCCAGCTCCATCCAGTTCACGGCCAGGGGATGTTGTATCGCCTGGTTCTTGCCAATAGAGCGGTCAAACACAACCCGCTCGCGTGCATAGCGCGCGGCTCGATCCAGTGCTGCCTGACCAAGACCAACTGCCTCCGCTGCGATCAGTATGCGCTCTGGGTTGAGACCATGCAGCAGGCACTGCCAGCCCTCGCCTTCTGCGCCGATCCGATCAGCCACCGGCACCACCAGGTCATCGATAAACAACGCATTAGAATCCACAGCTCTTCGCCCCATCTTCTCAATCAGGCGAACCTCAATTCGGTCGCGATCAAGATCGGTATAGAACAGGGTAAGCCCCTCTGTCGCTTTCGCGCATTCCTCAAGGGGCGTTGTCCTTGCAATCAGGAGTATCTTGGTGGCTGTCTGCGCGGTGGTCGTCCACATCTTGCGTCCATTGATGACGTAGTTATCGCCATCACGCATCGCCCGGGTCTGCAAGCGGGTGGTATTGAGTCCCGCATCCGGTTCAGTCACGCCGAAACAGGCCCGGTCCTGACCCTGGATGAGCGGTGGCAGAAAGCGCGCTTTTTGCTCATCCGAACCAAACACGACAATGGGATTAGGCCCAAATAGATTGAGATGGACAGCCGAGGCCCCGCTCATGCCGGCGCCAGATCGAGCAATGGTGTGGGCGAGCGTTGCCGTTTCAACAATACCGAGCCCGGCGCCGCCATATGCTTCAGGCATAGCGATACCGAGCCAGCCGCCTTCAGTGACCGCTTTGACAAAGTCCTCAGGGAAGTCACCGACACGATCTCGCTCAAGCCAGTAGTCTTCACCAAAGTCCAGGCAGATGCGCTCAATCGCTTCTTTCACTGCCAGTTGTTGTTCGCTGAATTCGAAATTCATGTGGAGCCCGCACGCGCTAACTTAGTTGCATGAATACTATAGAAAAGCCAGAACGAAGCCCATTTTTCACCCATTTCTGCAGGAGCATCATCATTCCTGAGTTTCGGGGCTTATTTCCATTGTTTATTCAGTTATTATCAGGACATTACTGGTAATTTTGCACATTCGATCTCAGATGCGCTCCCGTGCCAAATCACCGCATGACGGATCAACAAGCTAACGGCTGTAAACGTTGCAAGCAGCAGAAAAGGTATTTCGTGGACGAAGAAAATTCAGAAAAACGGCGGGCCACCAGGGCGGCACTCGTAATCGCAGCCAGAAATCTGATATTCGAGCGGGGATACGAGCGGATCTCCATTCAGGACATCACCAACCGCGCCGAGGTGTCGACCGGCACCTACTACAACTATTTCGAGACGAAACAGGCCATCTTCTTTGCAGTTGCAGACAGCATGCAGCGGGAACTCGCTGATGAAATCGAAGCAACGCGGGCAGGCATCAAAGATCCCGCCATGATCGTCTCCGTGACCCTCAAATATTACTTTTATCAGTCACTGGACAACGAAGAGTGGCGCGAGTTCACCCACTGCGCTGGGTTGGGTGACCTGCCCCTGTTGCAGCCGTCAGACCAATGCGCTGAAGACATTCAGCGTGGCGTTAAAGCGGGACGCTTCCGGGTGGATGACGTCCACTTCACACAGAATCTGATCACTGGTATGACGGAACATGTGAGTCGGGAGATCAGTAGAGGGACATTGCCCAGATCAGGGGTAGATTTTGCGATCCGTTCAATTCTGCAGATGCTGGGCCTGCCTGACCTCGTCTCGAAAGCACTAACGCAGACCCCATTGCCACCAATGGCCGCACCGCGGCGCAGAAGCCGAACCAGCGGCAGCGAGGTCGCCTCTCTTGCAGATTATGCGACGGGCAGCAACAGGCGCAAATCCAGTTAAATCCGCCCGATAAAACCAGGCAAATCAGCTCAGCCGGTACCGCAGCATGACGCGGGAGCCATCAGCAAGACCACGGCGAAATCTCGGCCCCCAGGTGCCCCACTCTGCGACGTATTTGTCGCCGAACAACAACAGGGCAGTTTCAATCTCCCCTGAATCTTCCTCAATGCTGGCATCGACCAGCACAGACGGCAGGGAGCGGTACCTGCCGTTATGCCAGACGCCTTCATCGCCTGCCCAGAGCCGCGTTCGCGTCAAACCGGTCGCGGGCGCAACAGCCCTCCAGCTGTCAGCAGCGGTGCAGACCAGTGCATCTGGACCCTGCATGACGTACCAGACTTCTGCCTGACACCGGCTCAGGTCGCCGTTGGACTTGAGGGGCGACAGGTAGATAAGCTCGGACTCCGTCAGCGCGACGCGTACTTTGTCAGCCCTGCCCGTCAACGACAAACCCAGGAAAGGCGCTGTCGCGGCAACCGAGAGAAAGGCGCGTCTTCGCATCAGCCAGTACCCGTCTAGAGACCCAGCACCAGTTTGGCCATGATATTCCGCTGGATTTCATTCGATCCTGCGTAGATTGACACCTTACGCGTGTTGAAATACTCAGGCGCCGCCGCATTCGCCACCTCAGAGCCTATAGGCTCCTCGTTCTCACCGGGTGCGGGGTTGCTGAACGGTACAGCGTAGTTACCCGCTGCCTCAACCGCGAGTTCTGTCAGTTCCTGCTGCAATTCTGTGCCTCGGCACTTCAGCAGAGAGCTCTCCGGGCCAACATTCTTCCCTGTGGACAAGCTGCTTAAAATCCGCAGTTCAGTAAACTCCATGGCCGATATGGCGATTTCCGTCTGAGACAACTTGCGGCTGAAGGATTCGTCTTCAGACATTGCTGCGCCGGTACCATTCTGTTCCCGGCCAGCAATATCTCGGATGTTCTGCAATCCGGCTTTCAGGCCATGCGAGTAAGCATTGCCTCGCTCAAACTCGAGCAGATACTTGGCGTAGGTCCAACCCTTACCCTCTTCGCCAATCAGGTTCTCAGCAGGAACCTTCACGTCTTCGAAGTGCACCATGTTAATTTCCTGATAGCCTTCAGGCGGGTTATCAATAGTGACGATGGGCTGGACATCAATGCCCGGTGAATGCATGTCGATCAGCAGGAACGAGATGCCTTTCTGTGGAATCTCTTCGTCACTGGTTCGCACCAGACAGAAAATCCAGTCCGCATGCTGGCCGAGGGTGGTCCAGGTTTTAGTACCGTTTACGACATAGTGGTCACCATCACGTACAGCCTTGGTTCTGAGGGACGCGAGGTCCGAGCCTGAGCCAGGCTCGGAATAGCCCTGACACCACCAGACGCGGCTGGCGAGAATATCAGGCAGGAACCTGTCTTTCTGCTCCTGCGAACCATAAGCCATAATAACCGGCGCCACCATGCTCTGACCAAACGGCAGAATACCCGGCGTGCCGGCCGCAGACATTTCGAGATCATAGAGATAGCGTTGGGTCGGCGTAAACTCCGGTCCGCCGTACTCCGCCGGCCAGTTCAGGCCTGCCCAGCCACGCTCGTACAGCTTCTGCTGCCAGTAGACGTAGTCCTCTCTTCGAAGATGGCGCTGCTTGCGCATCTCCTCGGGATAATTCTCTGCGATCCACTCGCGGACTTCTTTTTGAAACTCAAAGTCTTCTGCGCTGAACTCCAGATCCATCTCAGTACCTCTATCTAATTTCGCTAAAAATAACCTATCAGGCGGCGTTAAGCAGCCCCTTCCACCAGACTGCGACCCACTACTTTCAAGGCCAGTGTTTCTTCAGTGCCCTCAAAGATTGACAGCACCCTTGCATCGAGCCAGTAGCGCGACGCCGCGGTCTCCTCGGCATATCCCATGCCACCGTGGATCTGCATCGATTCGCGCGTTATCCATTCAGACAGCTTGCAGGCCAACAGCTTGACAAGGCTGGCCTCCATCTGCCCCTTGCCCTCGTCCATCAGACGACCGACGGCATAGGTGAATTGACGGGAGGCTGCCAGGTAAATCGCCATGCGGGCGAACTTCACGCGAGTCAACTGGTAGTCAGCCACAGAATGGCCAAACACCTTACGATCCTGGGCATAACTGAGAGCAACATCAAAGGCGGCCTGCATGACGCCGCACGCTCTTGCCGCAGTCTGAATCCTGCCACCAGAGAATCCACGCATAGTGAAATAAAAACCCTTGCCGAGGCCCTGTCCCTCGCCCAAAAGGTGAGACGCAGGCACAAAGAAGTCGTCAAAGAAAAGCTGGAATGAGTGCATGCCGCGATACCCTACCGTCGGTATCGACTGGCCGCTCAATTTGCCGCCACCTGGTTGCGTGACCTCAAATTCTTCGCCGTCAAAGGAGGGCTTTTCGACCATGAACAGTGACAGGCCTCGATGCCCCAGGCTGAGGTCGGGGTCGGTCCGGGCCAGCGTCAGCAGCACACCCGATTTACCGGCGAAGGTGCTCCACGCCTTGGCACCGTTCAGCACCCAACCATCGTCGGTTTTGGTCGCCTTGAGTTTCATCGAGGCAACATCTGAACCGTAGTCGGGTTCTGTGATCGCGATGCCGCACAGCGGGTCACCCATGGCAATTCGTGGTAACCAGTGCTGCTTTTGCTCTTCTGTACCACCTTCCATTAGCGCCCGCGCCATAATTTCCGGACGTGTTATCAGACTGCCTGCACCGCCAAGTGACGCGCGCGACAGCTCTTCCGTCACAACGATCATGCCGAGCGAGTCCTCCGCATCGTCGGGCAGCAGACCACCATAGCGCTGCGGCACGCTCAGGCCGAAACAGCCAAGTTCACGGACACCCTCGAGTATCTCATCCGGAATGATCATGTCCTGCCGATGAATGTCTTCTGCCAGGGGCTTCACCACCTCTTCGGCGAACTGGCGGAAAGTATCAGCCATCAGCAGCTTTTCTTCATCCAGCCCCCGGTGACCGAGATCGCCTCCGCGCTCAACGACCTGTTGTCCCAGTGCAGCGAGTCTAGCGGTGCTGAGAAGGTCGCCGCAGGCTGACATCGGCAAAGTGTCGATATCCTGATTGGTGAGGCCAAAATCTGCCGGACTGCGCGCCAGGCGGTTACGGATATTCTGCAGCATCTCTGCGCAGAAGGTCGCCGCCAGAGTCTGTTCAAAGTCACTGCCGGCAGCGACATGTGCGAGGTAGGTCCTTGCACACTGGATTTCTGCCGTGCAAACCGACAACTCAGCTGTCACCTGCTGGTATTCGTCCAGCGCCGCGGCACTGACGCCACGATCACCGGTGCATGCGGTCTTGGTTGCCGACAGGCTTCTGCCAACCAGCGCCTCAACGGTATCGAGTGCCTGCACGAGTTCGTTCATGAGTTCATCCTGTTTATTACAATCTGTTGGAAAGAGCGGCCATGGAGTTCCTCCAGCGTGATGCCGGTTGCAAGCGCTTCCTCTTCCTTGAGGGCCCCGCAATTGATGCCATTGACGAAGAAATTGAGCAGCCCCTGGGCTGATGCCGCGTCATCAAAAGTATTCCCAACCATTGAAGCCTGGGCAGCCTGGTCGATAAAAGTCCGCAACCTCGACCTGGCATCTTCGAGCCCTTCGAGGAAGAAGTAGTAAAATGCGGCATAGCGCAATGGCAACTGGGCCGGATTCAGGTCCCAGCTCTGATAGAAGCCGAGCCGGAGGCTATGAAGGATGTTGTTGAAATGTTCACGCCAGGCTGCGTGCACGACGCGGTGGTTTTCCTCGACCTCTTCCGGTGAAAGCGCTTCTCCCTTATTCGGTGGAATGGGCATGATATTTGTGATGCCGTCGCAGATGTTGACGTTCGTACCTGTCAGGCAGACCTGCATCATCTGTCGCGCAAAATCAGCGGACAGATGCTTGTGATCCTGATAGTGGGAAGCAATATTGCAGCTTGCCGTGTAGTCAAAGGTCCCAAGGATCGCTGATGTAACCCTGCCCTGCCCCGCATTAATCAAAGCTGGAATCCCTATTTCGCCTGAGGGGTTTACGATTGACTGGATCGTTTCGATCATCAGTTCCACACTGATGCTGCCGACGGGAAATCCACAGCGCTGCTCCAGCATTTCAATGACGCTGACCAGGGCCTCTACCTGGGCGCGCGATGTCACCTTCGGCAGCGTCACGTAAAAAGGCGAAGGCAGCGCGACGCCTTGCTCCGCATAGGTCGAGAGGAACAGATCAAGGGTACGCAGACTCCTGGCCTTTGCCTCTTCCGTCAGGGCTTTGATTCGAATCCCTATGAAGGGTGGAAGACAGCCAGCCTGAACACCGGCAGCAAGCTCTTTTGCCGCCAGAATCGCATGTCCGTCCTCCTCTTCATCAGCCCGCGCGCCGTATCCATCTTCGAAATCCAGGCGCTGATCTTCAATGGCTTCGCGCCCCAGCTTCTCGAGCACTCGCTCATAGACGGCACAGGCAATCCAAGCCTCCGGGTGGTTCACCGCGGGGCCATCGGTGTCAGCGAAAGATCCTGCCAGCGCATCAATCTCTTCGGGTGCCTTCGGCAAACCTGCAGCCCCCGGCAGCGCAAGCGCTCGGGAAAACGCGGTAAAATCCGGGGCGTAGGTTTGCAGGTGTCTGAGTGCCAGCCCGCCCAGTTTCGCGGGTGTTTCCTTTTTGAACAGGTGGGCACCGCCGTAAAGTGTATGAATAGGGATACGGTCCAGGTTTATACCCGGGTAGCGCTCGGCAAATTCCCTGTTGGCACCAGCCAGGTTGTCCAGCATCGGTGCCAGATCGTCTGCAGTAAGGCGAGTAGTCAAAACCAGCTTCGTTCCGTTGCGAAAAGCTCGCAATACTAGCAGTTTGTGGCGTCCCCACACAGTGATTCGGTCATCACATTCGCACTGCATTCCAGAATTGTATATGGTTCTCAGCTTTACAGGATGGCAGGTAAAACATGAGCGATACACCCTCAGTGAAGGCGGTTCGCGACTATTTTATGCAACTGCAGGATGATATCTGCAGCACGCTCGAGAATGCAGATGGCAGCCAGCGATTCAGTCGTGAGGAGGTCCAGAACCCTGGCGGCGGCCTCGCCCGACCGCGGGTGATTGACGACGGCATGCATCTCGAGCGCGGTGCCGTGCAGTTTACCCACAGTCAGGGTGACGCGCTGCCAGCGGCAGCCAGTGAACGCAACCCCCACCTGGCCGGCAAGGGTTTTGAAGCCGTCGCGATTTCGATGATCATGCATCCTCGTAATCCTTTTGTACCGACCTTCCATGCCAATCTACGATTTTTCCTGGTGGATGACAGCTACTGGCACTTCGGTGGCGGCTTTGACCTGACCCCCTTCTATCCATTTGCAGACGACGTTCTGCACTGGCACCAGACCGCAAAAGCCGCGGTTGAACCGCATGGCGACGGACTCTATCCTCGCTTCAAAGCCTGGTGTGATGACTATTTTTATCTCTCACACCGGCAGGAACCCCGCGGGGTCGGCGGGCTGTTCTATGACGACTGGCAGGAAGGCGGTTTCGGCGCCTGTTTCGCACTGACTCGCAGTATTGGGGATCACATCCTGCCGGCATACCTGCCAATACTCGAGGCGCGTAAAGACTTGCCCTGGGGTGAACGCGAAAAGACATTCCAACTGTACCGGCGCGGCCGCTACGCTGAATTCAATCTCGCGATTGATCGCGGCACCCGCTACGGACTTCAGTCAGGTCGCCGCATAGAATCCGTGCTGGCAAGCATGCCGCCGCAGGCAATCTGGAAGTATAACTGGCAGCCGGAACCCGGTTCACCGGAGGCGGTTCTCTATGACGAATACCTGCGCCCAAGAGACTGGCTGACAGAACTGTCCAATCTGGGGTAGTCCTATTTCTAACATTAGATATTAACGGCAAATCATTGTTTTAAAATGGATATTAAAAGCAAATTGTCTGGCGTCGGCACGACAATTTTTACCACAATGTCGCAGATGGCTGCTGATCATGGTGCAATCAACCTGTCCCAGGGCTATCCCGATTTCGACGTTCCCCTGCCCCTGATCGAGGCACTGAATCGCTATGCCCGCGAGGGCCAGAACCAGTACCCGCCCATGCACGGCATTGCCTACCTGCGGCAACAGATTGCAGCGAAAACCGCGTCCTGCTATGGCCCGGTGCTTGATGCTGACGATGAAGTGACTGTCGTGTCCGGCGCGACAGAGGGCTTGTTTGTCGCCATCCAGGCACTGGTGCATCGAGACGACGAGGTCATCGTGTTTGATCCAGCCTACGATGCCTATGATCCGGCAATCCGGCTGGCCGGTGGTCGGGCTGTCCATATTCCACTTGCTGCGCCCAACTTCCAGATTGACTGGCAACGCGTTCGAGACGCGATCAACCCGCGCACCCGTGGTCTGCTCATCAACAGTCCGCACAATCCCACCGGGGCCGTCATGTCACCCAGCGACCTGGAGATGCTCGCCAACCTGGTTGAGGCCTTCGATCTGTGGGTAATTTCAGATGAAGTCTACGAGCACATGGTGTTTGATGGTCGAAGGCACCTGTCTCTGGTGAGCAATGAAGGCCTCAGGGCACGAACAATGGTCATCTCCTCATTTGGCAAGACGTTTCACGCTACCGGCTGGAAGGTCGGCTATTGCCTGGCTTCACCCGAACTTACCACCGAATTTCGCAAGGTCCACCAATTCGTCACTTTCACGACCCATACGCCGAGCCAGTGGGCAATCGCGGATTTTCTTGAGCACCATCCAGCGCATTACCACACCCTGCCCGACTTCTATGAGTCCAAACGAAACCTGCTCGCCGATGCACTGCAGCGTCTCGGTTTCACCCTAACCCGCAGCGCCGGCACTTATTTCCAGACCGCCAGCTACGATGCCCTGTCCAATGATGATGATATGACTTTTGTTACCCGACTGACGCAGGCGGCCGGCGTTGCGGCAATACCCACTTCCGTATTCTATGAAACGCCGCCGGCACAGCACCTCGTTCGATTCTGTTTCGCCAAGGAGGATCAGACCCTGCTGGCAGCCGAAGAGCGAATGGCACAGTACTTCCGATGAGTCGTTTCTATCTGGTGCAGGCCAATCTCGCCTGGGAGGATGCCGCAGCGAACCGGGCGTTGCTGAGTGAGATGACAAAGGAGTGCACCGACGGGGTTGTGGTGTTGCCGGAGATGTTTTCGACCGGGTTTTCGATGGCATCGGCAGATCTCGCTGAACCCATGCAAGGGCCCACGGTTGCCTGGTTGCAGCGTGAGGCATCGCAAAGACAGCAGCCGGTGTGTGGCAGCGTAATCATTGACGATAACGGCC
>Ga0255759_10001995_pt1 | contig 18284 bp, 20 predicted proteins | sample 101ome_20_FD_179959 | JGI IMG/M metagenome (GOLD analysis project Ga0255759, IMG submission 179959) | Coastal salt marsh microbial communities from the Groves Creek Marsh, Skidaway Island, Georgia - 101404AT metaG (version 2) | ecosystem: Environmental > Aquatic > Marine > Intertidal zone >...
AAGAATTTGATTTCTTGCCTAGTCCTTTTAATGGTTTGTATTTAGCAATGAATATGACTTACACAGATGGAGACAGCACATTTGCTTTTGAAGACAATGAAAGTTTTACTACTCCATTTAGAAAGCTTTCAGATCAGCAAAGAAATATCTCTATTGGTTTTGACCAAGGCAAAATAGATGCACGTCTTAGTCTCTCATCAAGAGGCGACTATTTAGATTGGCTTGCTGATGAGGAAGGGGATATAGATACCATTTCATTGGGCAACTCTAGATTTGTTGACGATCATTCACAATTAGACTTTACTCTTAAGTATGAAATCAATGATAATCTCACTATCAAAGCAGAAGGAATCAATTTAACAGATGAACCTGAATACTATTACTGGGGCTATAAAGACCGTCTCTCACAATACGATGAATATGGCACAACATTCTCTGTCGGTTTTAGATATACCTACTAAAGCATTGCAGTCTCAAACTAAAGCCAGTCTTGCACTGGCTTTATTGTTGCTGTTTGTTGTTTCATGCTCTCAAGATCCAAATATTTATGCCAGTTATGAAACTCCTCCCGTTGTCACTGCCGAGGATGCTGCAGATGATCCAGCTATAGTTATCAATTTTGACAATCCAATCGATTCACTAATCTTTGGAACAGATAAAAAATCAGGCGTTTATTTATATGATTTAAAGGGCAATGAATTAAGTTATGCACCACTGGGCAATATAAACAATATTGATGTTCGTCAACTTAATGATCAAGTCTTTGTTACAGCAACCAACAGAAGCATTCAGGCCATAGAATATTGGATTTTTAATCAAAATGATTTTTTTGATGCAAACAATCATGCGGATATTTTTTCAACAGCCATTAGGTCATCAACCACGCCTTCTGCAATCAATATTTATGGTATTTGCATGGGGCTAATCAATTCCATTCCAGTTGCCTTTGTTACCGAGGATATGGGACCAAGTGTTGAGTTATGGACTTTGGACAATGCTACTTTGGTTGGAACTTTTGATAATGGGGGTGAATCAGAGGGCTGTGTGTTTGACGATGAAAATCAGGTTTTATTTATTTCTGAAGAAGAAACCAATGGGGTATTAAAGGCTTACGATCTTTCTCAGGACTTACCATTTGAGTCCCCATTTATTGTTGACTCTCGCAAAGGAAATATTGGTGGAGATCCAGAGGGTGTTGCTTTGTATAAGACTTCAGCCACAGAAGGGTATGTAGTTCTCTCTTCTCAGGGCGACAATAAATATAATCTTTATGATAGAAATGCGCCCTATGCTTTTATCACCAGTTTTCAGATTTCAGATAAGGATGGCGGCATAGATGGAACATCTGATACTGATGGCATTTCTGTTTCAAGCTTTAATTTTGGTGGAGAGTTTTCTAAAGGCCTGATGGTAGCTCAGGACGGTTACAACTATGATGGCGATGAACTGAAGAATCAAAACTTTAAAATTATTTCCTTCAAAGAGGTCTTAAAGAAAACCAATCAAGATTAATCTAAATTATTTTTGTTTGCTGTAATTTCATTTGCATAAGTTTCATAAACTTCTACAAACTCAGGATGAGTTAGTATCCAAAACTCATTGCTTTCAATCTTCTTAAAAACAATGGTAGCCAGGTCTTCAGGACTCATGCCTTCTTTAACACCATCGGCAAGCCACTGAGCGTTATTCTTAGCACTTTCGTGTTGGTCAATTGAGGATTCATCAAGATCTAAGCCCAGATGATCTCTTTCAATGATGTTGGTTTGAACTAATCCGGGGCAAAGCACAGATACTCCCACTTTGTCATTGTCTGTTAGATCCTCATGCAAGGTTCGAGTTAAACCGACAACTGCATGCTTGGTGGTTGTATAAGGAGCAAGGGCAGGGCCAACGATGATACCTGCCATGGATGATGTATTAATAATGTGACAGCGCTCTTGGCAGGCAATCATCTCGTCAACAAAGAGATTTAAGCCATAAATTACACTCATTAAATTTACATCAATAATTCGTTGCCAGTTTTTTTGATCTGCTTTCCACGCTCGACCCTCTAAAAAGATTCCTGCGTTATTAAACAGGAAATGAACTGTGCCAAACTCAATTGCAATTTTTTCTTTCGCTTTTGAAAAGTCTTCTAAGTTAGATACATCACACTGGATGATCATGGAAGGACAATCTGCCATAAGGCTATGCGTCTCATTTAAACCATCTGCGTTGAGGTCCATTAAAACAACATTCATTTGAAGTTTTGCAGCATGCAATGCTAGACCTCTACCAATCCCACTGGCAGCGCCAGTGATTAAAGCAGTTTTATTTATAAAAATATCAGCTTGCAAGATACCCACCATCAATAGGGTAGTAGGATCCAGTTATATAAGATGCCTCGGATGATGCTAAGAAATAAATTAAGTTGGCTACTTCGTCTGATGTTGCAACTCGATTCATGGGAATGCGTTGCAGCATGTATTGCATGATGTTTTCATCTTTCATGAGTTCGGTATTCATGGGTGTGTCAATGACACCAGGACCAATGGCATTTGCTCTGATGTTCATGGTGGCATAGTCTTGTGCAATTGATTTAGTTAACCCCACTACTGCATGCTTCGATGCTGCATAGGGTGCTTGTGCTGCACTCGCCCTTACTCCCATGATCGAGGCAACATTCACAATTGCACCTGCATCTATCTTTTGCGCGGTTGCCAGTTTTAAGAATTCTCGACAGGCATAAAAGGTGCCATGTAAATTAATATCGATGGTTCTGTGCCATTCCTCAACTGAATATTGATGTAAAGGGTTTAAGGCCGGGCTAATACCAGCGCAATTAACTAGCACATGAGCTGGACGATTGTTAGCCTGCAAGTCTGCAAAAACCTTATCTATTTGGGCATGGTTAGTAATATCAACATGAGCAAAATTAACATTACAAGTATCTGATTTTAGGTTATTTACTGACTGCTCTCCAGCATCTTTATTAGCATCGAGTATCAGCACTTCATAACCTTCATCTAAAAATCGCTGCACTGCACTTAAGCCAATGCCTGAAGCGCCTCCTGTGATTACAGCTAATGGCTGTGTATTTTTATCTGCCATGGTCTTTCTATATAAAATTAAGTTATTTCATTGTATCTAACCAACTATAACGAATCATGAGTTCACGAACAATGTTGGAATATTTTTTAGAATCATTGACAAAAAAAATCCAGTTGATACACGTTGATTGATGAATCTATTTATAAGATAGTAAAATCCTAATGATGCATTCTGATAAATACATTCAAGCCTTGATAGACAGCCAACCTTTTTTTGAAGTTCATCAAGAAAATGTTCTTGGTGTAGAGATGGATGTTTTTAAAAATCGACCTAGATCATTGGTAGATTTTATTGAGCTTTCTGCAAGTCATGGCGAAAAACCCTATTTGATCTATCAAGAAAAAGTTATTAGCTTTAACCAGCATCTTACATTGGTAAAAAAAGCAGCTCATATTTTGCAATCACAACATAATGTTAAACCTGGAGACAGGGTGGCGATTTATGCTGCAAATTGCCCTGAATGGATTATATTTTTCTGGGCTACTGTGAGCATTGGTGCGATAGCTTGCGGTTTGAATGGGTGGTGGAAGGGTTCTGAGGCTATTAAGGCAATAGATGCTGCTGATCCGAATGTAATAGTTTCTGATCAAAAACGGTTTGATAGGATTGCTGATCAAGTAAAGCGTCCAACCCTTATTTTCGAAGACTTAGATTTATTTTCATATGAACAAGAGTTAAATTCTTTTATCCGTATAGATGAGGATGAGTGTGCCTGTCTTTTATATACCTCCGGGACAACAGGAACACCGAAGGGTGTGATGACCTCGCATCGATCCATGATCGCTAATTCAACATTACAAATGCTTCAAGGTGCTGCTGTTTCTCAGCATTCATCGAGCTATGGGATTGATTGGTCAAAAAACACCCCAACCAGTTTGCTTACATCTCCTTTATTTCATGTTTCAGGTTTATCTGCGGGAGCTGTAACCAGCTTATTTGCAGGCTCTACAACCCTGGTTTATGACGGAAGATTTCTAGCAGATAGGGTGATTGAATTAATACAAAAATTTAGCGTTACCTCTTGGGGTGGAGCTGTTCCTACAGCGCTTAAGAGATTGTTGGATGAGGCTGAAGCAAAAAACTTAACTCTTGAGAGCGTATTGGTTGTTGGTGGCGGGGGAGCTCCCATGCCACCTGAGCTAATCGAAAGAACAAAAGGGGTTTTTCCTAATTCTGAGTATAGTTTTGGTTACGGTTACGGGCTTACTGAATCAGGTGCTATTACTATTATTAATTGGGGTGAAACACTCAAAGCAGAACCTGCTTCACCAGGCCAATCAATGCCAAGCATAAAAATTGAATTAAGAGATGAAGAGGGTAAGTTAATTACAGCGGATTCCGTAGAGGGTGAAATACACGTTCAAAGTCCATCGGTAATGCTGGGCTATTACAACAACCCAGAAGCATCTGCCGCTGCTCTTACCAATGATAGATGGTTGCGAACAGGAGACTTCGGCTACAAGAAAGGCTCGCTTTATTTTATCTCTTCAAGACGGACAGATTTAATTTTAAGAGGTGCTGAGAATGTTTACCCTCAAGAGATTGAATTAATTTTAGATTCTCACAAAGATGTTGAGGAATCAGCTGTGATAGGCATACCTCATGATGATTTGGGTCAAGAAGTAATGGCGATAGTATCGACTAAAAATTCTCAGTTGAGTGATTCTGAATTATCAGCATGGGTTGGTAAAGACCTAGCGGATTTTAAAGTGCCTTCTAAATGGAAAATGATTAATACACCTTTGCCTAGAAATGCTTCAGGAAAATTAATGAAACATGTTTTAATAGACACATCTAAAAATACAATGGTTGAAGAAGATGAGTGATTCAAAAGATTTGCTAAGAGCTCCCTTTGAGCTTGCATATAACTACAAGCGTTCAAATGGGCCTGTAATGTCAAAGTTTTTTGATGCCCTAGGAGAGCAAACAATCTTAGGGACCAAAAGTAGTGCTGGTAAAGTTTTTTCTCCTGCTGCTGAATTTGATCCTGACACCCATGAGTCTTTGAAAGAAATGGTTGAAGTTGGTCCCGGTGGATCGGTTGAATCGTATAGCTGGATTGAAGCTCCACAACATCATCATTTAATTAAAGAGCCATTTGCCTTTGCTTTAATTAAACTCGATGGAGCTGACTCCTCGATGCTTCACATGATTGCAGATTGCAATGAAGAAGATTTGAGGATCGGCACAAGAGTGACGGCTGCTTGGTCTGAAACTTCAGAAAAAAGAATTACAGATATAAAATTTTTTACTTTAGAAAAATGAGCGCAGAAGATACACCAAAAGATTATTCAGAGTCACCTATTAATTTAGAATACTTTTATACTGCTGGCTCAGCCACGACCAGGTTTTTAAATCAGGTTAAAGAGGGCAACATTGTTGGGCAGGGTTGTCCAAAATGTAAAGCAGTTTACGTCCCTCCAAGAGGGAGTTGTCCAAGATGTGGAGTTGCAACCGATATAGAGGTTCCGCTAACTGACAAAGGCTGCATAGAATCATTTACTGTGGTGCATATTCCTATTCCTGGAAATCCTATCGTGCCCCCCTATGTTTGCGCGATGATTAGATTAGACGGAGCGAACATATCATTTTTACATCTCATTCAAGATGTTGATATTGAGAACATCAGAATAGGCATGCGCATTCAGGCTGTTTGGAGGCCTAAAGAAGAGTGGACTCATTCTTTAGAAAATATTAAATGGTTTGCTCCTATCAATGAACCAGATGTAGATGTTGCAACTTTAAGGTTCCAAGAGTCATGAAAAGAGTTGCTATCGTTGGGTACGCTCAACATCCAATACTAAAAAATGCGGGAGCATTGAATGAAGTTGAGCTCATCATGCCAGTGGTACACCAGCTATTTAATGAGTTGGGAATCAGCCAAAAGGAGATTGATTTTACCTGTTCCGGTAGTTGTGATTATCTACAAGGTGCCGCTTTTGCCTTTGTGGAGGGTTTGTCTGCTATTCAAACCAACCCGCCCATCAAGGAATCTCATGTGGAAATGGATGCAGCATGGGCCATGTATGAGTCAATGTTAAAAATTCAAATGGGTGATGCTGAGACGGCTTTAATTTATGGTTTTGGCAAATCATCCCCTGGAGACTTGGATGCAATTATTACACTGCAAATGGATCCTTATTACATTTCTCCTCTATGGCCTGATCGAGTTAGTTTAGCAGCTCTGCAAGCAAGAGTTCTGCTTGATCAAAATATCATTACCCAAGAGCAAATGCTTGCAACAGTTATGGAAGCAAGGGTTAATGGAAATAATAACAAAAATGCCTTATTAACAGATTTAATTAACGAGTCAGATTATCGAAACAATGCAATGGTATCTTCTCCATTAAATAAGTTAGATTGCCCACCAATTTCAGACGGTTCCTCTGCGATGATTATTGCATCAGAAGAAAAAGCTTATGAATTTACAGATCATCCTATTTGGATAGAGGGCATTGATCATAGAATTGAATCATCAAACCTAGGCTCTAGGAATCTTGCTACTTCTAACACTTTGCAAACTTCAATGAACCAATTAAATTTAAAAAATATAAAGTTTGATGTTGCTGAATTACATACTCAGTTTAGTCATGAACTACCTTTTTTAAAATCTTTATTAAATCTTCAAGATGTTCCAACCAATCTTTCAGGCGGTCCATTGGTTGGGAATGTAATGATGTGTGCAGGCCTTGATGCAATCGGCAAGACTTATGAGTCACTTAAAGACAATCAATTTACTCATGGTTTGGCTCACGCAACTTCTGGACCTTGTCTCCAACACAACATGTTAGTTCATTTGGAGACACAGAAATGATTCAAGCTGGCGTCATAGGGGTTGGGCAGACAAAATACGATGCTAAGAGACGTGATGTTTCTATGGCTGGATTAGTTAGAGAAGCCATAGACAATGCAATGTTAGCAGCCAATCTCGAATGGGATGCTATTGATGCTGTGATCTTAGGTAAAGCTCCAGATATGTTTGAAGGCGTCATCATGCCAGAATTATATTTAGCTGATGCAATTGGAGCTGTAGGCAAGCCTGTATTACGAGTTCACACAGCTGGCAGTGTTGGGGGAAGTACTGCAGTGATTGCTGCATCCCATGTTTGCTCAGGCCAGTTTAAGACAGTGCTAACAGTGACTTTTGAAAAACAATCTGAATCAAATGCTACATGGGCTCTGTCACCACGATATCCATATTCTCCTCATATTAACGCAGGAGCAGGCGGCTACTTTGCTCCTTTTATCAGAGAATATATCCGTAGATATGAAGCACCTGAGCATATTGGCTGGAAAGTAGCAGCCAAAGACCGCCAAAATGCACTAAAAAATCCATTGGCTCATCTTCATATTCCTGGCATCGATGAAAAAATGGTAAGTGACACCCCTATGCTCTGGGAGCCTTTACGCTATCTTGAAAGCTGCCCATCTTCTGATGGTGCATGTGCGATGGTTATTACCGCACAAGATCAAGTTGGTTCAAGAAATGTTGCATGGATTAAAGGTATGGCCGTCAGATCAGAAGGCACTTTGTCAGCCGGTAGGGATGAAGTAAATCCTCAAGCTGGAATTGATTGCGCAAAAGATATTTACAATCAAGCAGGTATTCAAAACCCATTTAATGATATTGATTGTGCTGAGATCTATGTCCCATTTTCCTGGTATGAGCCAATGTGGTTAGAGAACCTCGGATTTTGTGATTTAGGAGAAGGTTGGAAGCTAACAGACAAAGATGCAACTGCAATTGATGGTGAGCTTCCATTTAATATGTCCGGTGGAGTTTTATCCTCTAATCCAATTGGTGCATCTGGGATGATTAGATTTGGTGAGGCTGCACTTCAAGTCATGGGATTGGCAGAGGATCATCAAGTTGAAGATGCTAAAGTTGCAATGGGTCATGCATATGGCGGTGCCGCACAATTTTTTGCTATGTGGATTGTTTCATCAACACTTGACTAGTTAGGAGAATCTTATGAATACAGATCATGCAATAGTAGAAGAAAAAGGTCATATTATGGTGATCACACTTAATCGACCTGAAAAGCGGAATGCTTTGAGCCCTGGGATGCTTGTAACTATTTATGAGGCTTGGAGAAAGCTTGATGAAGATCCTAACTTACGTTGTGCAGTTTTAACCGGAGCTGGTGGAACCTTTTGCTCTGGTGCTGATCTAAGTGCCATGAAAGATGGAGATGAAGATTCTGACATGATGGAGAGGCTTAAAGAGATTCCTGACCTGCATTGGCAATCTTTACTGAGACATAACAGACCAAGCAAACCAATCATCGCTGCTGTTGAAGGATTTGCTCTTGCTGGCGGGACAGAAATTTTACAAGGAACTGATATAAGAGTTGCTGGCAAAAGTGCAGTTTTTGGTCTATCCGAACCCCTAAGAGGTTTATTCCCATTAGGTGGTTCTACAGTGCGACTAAGGCGTCAAATACCTTATACTCTCGCAGCGGAAGCTTTGTTAACAGGTAGGCGAATTTCTTCCGATGAAGCGTTAAGATTTGGCTTGATTGGTCACGTTGTAGAGGACGGGGAGGCACTAGAAAAAGCTATGGAAATTGCTCAAACTGTTAGTGAAAATGCTCCCTTATCTATTCAGGCTATTGTGAAATCACTTCGTGAGATTGATGAAAGCTATACAGAGGCTGAGGCTTTAGAAAAAGAACTTGAAATAGGCCAACCAATTTTTTCTACAGAAGACATGATGGAAGGATTGACCGCATTTGCTGAAAAAAGAAAACCAAACTTTAAAGGCAAGTGAGTAAACTTTTAGTAGAAACTAATGAGGGTGTTAGCACCCTTATATTCAATCGTCCTGAGACAAAAAATGCATTTGATGCAGAGTTATGGAGTCTTTTTAGAGACGCATTAAATTCTGCCAGTGATGATTCAGACATTTCTTCAGTAGTGGTCACAGGATCCTCAAATACTTTTTCATCCGGCGTTGATTTAAGCAGCATGATGGGAGATGGTGGCGCTGAATATGAAGAGCCCTTTGAAACCTGCATTGATGCATTGATTAATTTTAAAAAGCCTTTAATAGGAGCTGTGGAGGGTGCGGCTGTTGGAGGTGGTGCAACAATTCTTTTGCATTTTGATGCTGTTTTTATTGCTCCCAATGCAAAGATCAAATATCCATTCTCTGATTTAGGACTGGCTCCAGAAGTGGGCAGCTCTTTTTTGCTATTTCAATCTCTAGGATATCAACAAGCTGCGCAACTGCTTTTTGAATCTCAGCCAATAGATGGAAATAGATATTATGAATTAGGCTTGGCTAAATATGTTGGTGAGGATTTTTTAGATGAGGCTAATAAATATGCTCATATGCTCAAAGAACAATCACTGAGTACAATCATGGAAACTAAAGCTATATTGAAAGCATTCATGCAAAAAGATCTTGCCAAATCTCGATCCATGGAGACTTTAGCTATGAAAAAGCTATTTGGTTCAGAGGATAATATAAAAGCAGTAGAAAAATTTTTTGCTAGAAATAAAAAATAATTATGTCTTTTGAAAGAATCCAACTCTTTTTAGAAGCTAACCCTGAGTATGGTTGGGTGCTTGTTTTTTTCTTTGGTTTTATGGAGTCAATGATTATTACTGGAAGCTTTATGCCCAGCGCTGTTCTTTTTTCTTTATGCATTTACCTTTATAACATCGAGTTGCTAACTCTCCCTTGGATCTGCGGCATTGCTTTACTTGGTTCGCACGTGGGTGATGTATGCGGATTTTTAGTTGGAAAATCCATTGGTCCAAGCCTTCTAAGCTCAAAGTTTATGCAAAAACGTCAAAAACCAATTAATAAAACTCAAGAATTTTTAGAGCGTTTTGGCCCCTATACTGTCTTGGTTGGAAGATTTATCCCGGCAATACGACCCTTGGTACCTTTTTTGCTAGGACTTACTGATTTAAGGTTAAAAAGATTTTATGTGGCTGATGTCATAGCTTGTACATTATGGGCCATTGCTCTAGCCTTGCTTGTGGTATCAGTAGGCTCTATATTTAAATAATTATGATTACATTAATAATATTATTCTTATCCATTGTTGCGCTTTTATTTCTAGTGCAACAACTATTAAAAAATTCTCCTGAAGGAAAATTTCTAAAATCCCTAAGAGATTTGCTGTTGATTGTATTAGCATTAGGCATCACTACTGGTGTATTTTATGTAGGTTTTAGATTGATTCGATTTCTTATTTAGATTTATGGAAACACTTTTCACTAAAATTATTAACAAAGAAATTCCAGCAGACATTATTTTTGAGGACGATCTATCTCTTGTCTTTAAGGACATAAATCCCCAGGCGCCTATACATTTATTAATTATCCCCAAAAAACCAATACCTAAACTTTCAGATGCATCAGAAGAGGACAAAGAGCTCCTTGGTCATTTAATGTGGGTTGCTGGGGAGGTGGCTAGAGATCTTGGGTTGGATGAAACCTTTAGACTTGTTACAAATAATGGAGCTAAGGCTGGACAAAGCGTCTTTCATCTTCACCTTCACCTTTTAAGTGGTAGACCTTTGCAGTGGCCTCCAGGATAAATAATGAGCATTGAAGAAAGGTTAGATAGGTTAGAGTCTCTTGATGAGATCAGGCAGCTTGCAGCTAAGTACTCCGTAACCTTGGATATGCGTGATTTAGATATGCATGTTAATCTGTTTGTTCCTGATGTAAGGGTTGGAAAAGATAAGACAGGTCGGCAAGCATTAAAGCATTGGGCTGATGCAACTTTTAGAGATCAGTTTACTGGAACTTCTCATCATATTGGCAACCACATCATAGATTTTGATTCACCTGATTCAGCCATTGGGCTGGTTTATTCAAAAAACGAGCATGAAACAGAAACAGAGTGGGTGATTATGCAGATGCTTTATTGGGATACATACAACAGGGTTGATGGAAGATGGTTGTTTAAAAAAAGGCTTCCAATGTACTGGTATGCAACTGATTTAAATAAACCGCCTTTGGGTGAGAAAAAGATGCGTTGGCCAGGTCAAGAAAATTATGAGGGATATTTTCATGATTTATTTCCTTCATGGAAAGAATTTTGGAGCAGCGAATATATTCGTGACAATGACGTGACTGAGCCCGTGGCGGCTGATTCGTTCTTAAAGGCTTTGCGTCGAGACTCAAAGCCTGGGAAGTTAAGGGTTAAATAACTAAATAAGCTACAATGCCAAGTACAAAAACTAACCCACCTATGCCTAAAACAAATAGTCCCAAGCTTTTTATCGTTTGTGCATCATCATTCATTCACTCAGTATAACCACCAAATATTTCTATAATCAATAATGAATTCAGAAACTAGATTAATTTTTCCATTAGATGTTGTTCCAAAGTCTGGAACCATGTACGAAATCAATGAGCATGTTCGTTGGATAAGAATGCCTCTGCCCATGTCTCTGAATCATATAAATCTTTGGGGTTTAGGCGTGCAAGATAACTTAACTTTGGTGGATACAGGCATGCATCTTGACGACACTAAAAATGCTTGGATTGATTTGATTGAGGACGAAAATCTTTCAATCAAAGATGTGGTTGTTACACACATGCATCCTGATCATATTGGCATGGCCGGTTGGTTTGTAAAAAAATTTAACACCACATTTAGCATGAGTAGAACAGATTATCTTCAGTGCCGCATGTTGTCGGCAGACACTGGTGATAATGTTCCGCATGAAGCCATAGATTTTTATACTCAAGCCGGAATGACGGAGAAGCAGATTAAATCCTTTACTGAGAGATTTGGTTTTTTTGGTTCAATCATTCATCCCTTACCTCAATCATACAATCGGTTAAAAGATAATGACGTACTTAATATCAATGGTGTTGAATGGATTACGATCGAAGGTCGTGGGCACACAATGGAGCATTTATGCTTTTTTTCCAAGGAACTAAATATGTTTATTAGCGGTGATCAATTGCTGCCAACTATCAGCTCACACGTTGGCACTTTCCCTACAGAGCCTGCTGCCAACCCAGTGGAGGATTGGATCTCTTCTTGTCATAAACTGATTAAAAAATTACCTGAAGATGTGTTGGTTTTGCCTGCTCATGGTAGGCCTTTTATTGGTGCGCATAAAAGACTGAATGCGCTTATCAATCATCACGAGCAATCATTGGAAAAATTACATGCTGTTCTCAAAACTCCAAAAAGAGCGGTTGATGTTTTTGATGTCTTATTCAAAAGGGAAATAGATGATACCAATCTAATTATGGCAACTGGAGAATCTTTAGGTCACTTAAATTGCTTGTTTTATAGGGGCTTAATTAAAAAATCTCTTAATAATAATCAATGCTGGTATGAGCAAAGCTAAATTTTCAGCAGAGGCAAAAGCATGGATTCTTTATGATGGAGGAAATTCTGCTTTTGCTACAACTGTAATTGCTGCTTTTTTTCCAATATTTTTCAATGATTTTTGGGCATCTGGACTTGAGGCTGAAGTCAAAACTGCATATCTTGGTTGGGGTCTTACAATTTCAAATCTGGTGCTCTTGTTTACATCGCCATTTATTGGCGCACTAACAGACATTTCTAGGACAACAAAAATTCTATTTACTGGGTTTGGTGCTATATCCATTATTTCTGTTGCTGTGTTGTACTTTATTCCTGCAGGTTCGTGGCTTCAGGCTTTAATATTTTTTGGTATTGCTAATTATTGCTTTGCAGCAGGTAACACTCTGTACGATAAGATGCTGGTGCAAGTTTCCGATGAAAGCAACATCGCTCGCATTTCTAGTTATGGTTTTGCATTTGGCTATCTTGGCGGCGGTTTACTTTTTCTTATTAATGCGGCCATGACCATTAAACCAGAGTTTTTTGGCTTATCCAGTGTCGCTGATGCAGTTCGGTGGTCTTTTTTAAGCGTCTCTGTTTGGTGGACTTTATTTTTAATTCCTATTTTATTAAAAATTCAAGATAAAGGAGTCAATCTGCCTGGATCTCCTTTTAAGCTTGCTTATACCAAAGTGTTTAATACTTTAAAAACAGTCTCAGCAAAGAAGAATGTGTTTATATTTTTATTAGCTTTTTTTCTATACATTGATGGCGTTCATACAATTATGGCAATGGCAGCTGATTTTGCTTTGAATCTGGGTTTGCCTAGTAGCGATGTAATCATTGCGCTAATCTTGGTGCAGTTTGTAGCTTTTCCGACCACCTTGCTATGGTCCAAGTTTGCTTATAAATTTGGTGATAAAAATACTTTGCTCTTCACAATTTCTCTTTATCTAATTGTGATTGGATACTCTGTATTTCTTTCAAATGCTATCGAGTTTTATATTCTTGCTTCAATGGTTGGAGCCATTCAAGGCGGCATTCAATCAATCTCAAGAAGTTATTATGCAACCCTGATACCGCAAGATGAATCTGGGGAATATTTTGGATTCTATAATATGTTTGGGCGTGCTGGTGCATTTATGGGGCCAGCCCTGGTTGCAATTTTTGTTACTTTTTTTCAAGACACAAGATATGGCTTGATACCTATAGCTGCACTGTTTATCATGGGCGCCATAATTCTTTTAAAGGTTAAAAGCACCAATGAATCTCTTCAGTCGTAACTCCATTATTCTCTATAGTTTATTGGGTTTGGTTAGTTTATTTTTAGCAGGCTTTATTCGAAATCTTTTACAATTTAATACTTGGCTAGAGGTCTTTATTACTTCATGCATCATTATCCCCATGTACATGTTCGCAAGAAAGATTTTTTCAAAATTTCTTCAAAATTGATGGAAGATTTATCTGAAGTCATTAAGAAACACTTACCTAAAATAAGAGATCAAAAAGAGGGTGAAACTACTCCTGAATATCTTAATCACATTAATGCAGAAGTTAATAAAGCTCATGAAGATCTAATACAACTTAGTCCTTTTTATAAAATATCTAAAATTCTAAAAACTGCAAAGCCTCTTTCTTTAAATGATATAAAAGAGATTTTTAATGAAGTAAAGAAGCATCAATCCGCTTAACTAAATAAAATTTACTTTCTAGGCCAGATTAATTCATTAGGTGTATGATTTATCTTATGAACTGGTACAGAATTAAAACATCTTTCATTGGTATCAAAAGATTGATCACCCTATCAAAGGAGGATAAGCAAGCCTGCATTGATGCATATAAATTTTTCCAGAGCATGCAGAATGGAGCAAAAACAAAAACAGAGGATGAAACTAAAGCTGTTGCTGCCTACTATAAAGTTTTAAATAATATGCTTTCAGTTTTTGATTTAGAGAAACTATATATTCCTCCTCAGCTTGACGACTCTTTAGGGCTTTATGGCAATCAGTTGCTTTGCGAGCAAGCCCTCTTAGCAGAATTAAACTTAAGTAACCCAAATGCATCTCACTTATTAGATATGGGTTGTGGAAGAGGAAGAATCTCTCACTATTTTGCCTCACTCACTGGTGGCCAAGTATCAGGATATAACATTGATCCAAATCAGATTGAAAATGCAGATGATTGGGCTAAAGAAACCAATATGAGTGATCGATTGCATTTTAAGGTTGGAGATCATCATGAGCCTTTAGAATATGACTCAGAAAGTTTTGATGGGTGCTTTTCATTTCAGGCAGTTTGGCCATTCTTTAAAAAAGAAGAGTTAGATAGTTGCGCGCAGGAAATGTATAGAGTGCTAAAGCCTGGCGCAAGATACGCTTGCTCAGAATACTTACTTTCACCATATTTTGATTGGTCTAATGAAGAGCATGTCTCCTTACACAAGAAATATCTTCCAACCCTTGCTGCTACTCAGTCTATCTATCCCGCTGATGTATGTAAGGCGCTTGAAAAGGCTGGTTTTGCAATTCTTTTATCAGCACCCTCAAAGAGTCCTGCATGGCCGATATGCGAGCAAAAAAGAGATTTAATTTTAAGAGTTAGGAAAGTGATTAGGTTTTTTCAACGCATAAAATTAATTCCTGCTTGGGTAGAAGAGTCCTTGGATTTATTACAAACCGGTGGACAATCATGGACAGATGCAGAAAAAGCTAAGATTGCTGATTTAAATTGGAGAATTGTTGCTGAGAAGCCCGCCGCTAGTTTTTAGACAAAATCTCATTTAATACTTTTGGCCTATCAGTAATGATCCCATCAACACCAAGATCAATTAATTTTCTCATTGTATTTTCATCATTAATGGTCCATACATGAATTTTCAGGCCAATGCTCTGTACATACTTTACAAATCGTTTGGTTACTAGTTTTATGCCATAGTGATATATGGGAACTTGCAAACAGTCCCCAGGAATTTTTTTGTTGTAAAGATCAAAACTAGCTAATAAAAGTTTTAAAATCTCTTTAGGACCCATGGAAAGACATGTTTCAGGAAACTGATCTCTGACTTTTTGGAGTCTGTTGCTGCTAAAACTAGCTATGCAAATTCTATCAAAGGCATTTAACTTTTCTATAACCCTCATTGCTGGAAGGGCAACCTCATCTGTTTTTAGATCAATTTGAAATAGCGCATTTGGGAATTGGGTAAGTGCTGTCTCCAATTTTGGGATTTGATAGGATTCAAATAGTTTTAATTGCTCGATTTCATTGCTATGAAGAGAATTGAAGGTCACATCCATGCCCAAGAGTCTGATGAGATCATCATCATGGAAGATATATGGTATTCCATCTGCAGATAGCTGAACATCTGTTTCAATGTAAGAAGAACCAAGATCTAGAGCATATTTAAATGATTCTAATGTATTTTCAGGGGCTTCTTCGCTCCCGCCTCTATGAGCTGAAATTGAAACGCCGGATTGATTTAAATAAGGGTGAATTGTCATTTTATTATTGTACTTAGATTGGTGTAAAATCACTAAGTTCAATTCAAATGTTTGAATTATAAATATTGATAAATATGATCGAGCAAAATATTCTAATACAAGAGGGCATTAACTTGCTTTTAACTGGCATGGTTATTGTTTTTACCTTCTTAGTATTGTTAATTATTTCAGTCAATTTATTGAGGCTATTATTCTCATCATCAACACAGGACAATGAGCTAAGTCATAATGCTAGGAACTCATTAGTTCAGGTAAATAACGAAACTCATCATAAGATCATTAAAGAAGTTCTCGGAGGCATGCGATCATGACTGAATCAAAAAAAATTGGTGTCACAGAAGTTGTTTTAAGGGACGCTCATCAATCCTTGCTTGCGACTAGATTTAGATACCATGATATGGAAGCTGCTTTAAAGAATTTAGATGATGTTGGTTTCTGGTCTGTTGAATCATGGGGCGGTGCTATTTTTGATTCATGCATTAGATACCTCGGTGAGGATCCATGGGAGAGAATTCGAAAAATTAAATCCATGATGCCTAATACTCCTCAGCAGATGCTGCTAAGAGGCCAAAATTTATTAGGTTATAAACATTATTCAGATGATGTAGTTAATAAATTTGTAGAATGCTCAAAAAAGAATGGCGTCGATGTTTTTAGAGTGTTCGATGCTTTAAATGATGTAAGAAATATGCATCAGGCACTGCAAGCTGTTATTGCTGTTGAAGGCCATGCTCAAGGTACAATCTCATATACAACAAGCCCTGTTCATACGATTGACTTGTGGGTTGATCTTGCAAAAAATATTCAAGATATGGGAGCTCACTCTCTCGCGATAAAAGATATGGCAGGTTTATTAAAGCCATATGTTGCATTTGAGTTGGTTTCAAGGCTCAAAGAAGAACTTGAAATACCTATCCACCTTCATTGTCATGCAACTACTGGCTTTTCAGTTGCAACAGGCGTAAAAGCCATTGAAGCTGGTCTAGATAATATTGATACATCAATTTCTTCAATGAGTATGACATATGGGCATACTCCCACTGAAACAATGATCAGTATTCTTGATGGAACAAATAGAGAAACCGAATTAGATCTTGATAAGTTGATACCTATTGCTGAGCACTTTCAGGCTGTTAGAAAGAAGTATAAAAATTTTGAAGGCTCTCTTAGAGGTGTAGATGCTCGAATCATTGCTTCGCAGGTTCCGGGCGGGATGTTAACGAACCTTGAAAATCAACTTAAAGCCCAGGATTCAATTGATAAGTTTGATGAAGTTATTCAAGAAATTCCTAAAGTGAGAGAGGATCTAGGCTTTATACCTCTGGTCACTCCTACATCGCAGATAGTGGGCACACAATCAGTTATAAATGTATTGTCTGGCTCTAGGTATTCAACGATTACAAATGAGGTCAAGTCTTTACTCAAGGGAGAGTATGGTGCAACGCCTGCACCAGTAAATAAAGACTTGCAGCAACAAGCTATTGGAGAAAGTGCTGTAATTACATGCAGACCGGCAGATCTACTAAACGAAGATTTTCAATCATCTGCGGAAGATTTTAAAACAGCGATTGCTGATAAATCAATTTTAGCTGAAGCCTCTGATGAAAATATACTTATCTATGTGATGTTTCCAGAAATTGGACTCAATTATTTGGAGAACGTAGATAATTTAGATTATTTCGAATCTGAGCCACTGGAGATCACACAGCTAAATGATGCTTCATATTTGGTTACAGTTGACGATCAAGAATATTCCGTAACTTTGAAGGCAGATAATTCAGTGACAATTAATGATGGTTCAGCGCCGAAAGCTGCAACGCCTTCTCCAGCTGCTCCCACTGGTGCTGGAACTATAATTGAAGCCCCATTGGGCGGAAACATTTTTAGATTAATAGTCTCAGAGGGGGAATCTGTTCCTGTTAATTCAACAGTGCTCATTTTAGAAGCGATGAAAATGGAAACAGAAATAAAAGCTCCCGCTGCTGGAGTTATAGGTAAGATCTTTGTTCAGCCAGGCGATACAGTTAAACCTGGAACTCCTTTATTTGAAATTATTAACTAATGAATTTTGAAGCTATATTTTCAAGTTTAGGCATCTTTAGTCTAAGTCTTGGGCAATCAATCATGCTTATAGTGGGTCTTTTGATTTTATATTTAGCAATTAGTAAAAAATTTGAACCTCTGTTACTTTTGCCCATTGGATTTGGAGCAATACTTACAAACATTCCGGAAATTGGACTAGCGCTTAGCCCGATAGAGAAGTTAATTTACTTTTCAAATTCAGAGGAATTAGCTGGAGCATTGAGTTTAGTTGTTCTTGGTGATGCCGAATCATTATCTGCTTTCCTTAAAACAGCTTCTCATTCTCAGTTATGGCTGTTGAATGAATATGCTGCTGAGCTTGGATA
>Ga0255759_10002009_pt1 | contig 18226 bp, 17 predicted proteins | sample 101ome_20_FD_179959 | JGI IMG/M metagenome (GOLD analysis project Ga0255759, IMG submission 179959) | Coastal salt marsh microbial communities from the Groves Creek Marsh, Skidaway Island, Georgia - 101404AT metaG (version 2) | ecosystem: Environmental > Aquatic > Marine > Intertidal zone >...
TATTATTACCAAAATGGCTTAAAGCTATCATTAATTTTAAAATTAATGATAGCTTTAAGCCATTTTGGTAATAATATTGGATTAATAATCTACTTTTTTGATGATTTTGATGTAATATATGTGGGAATTGTGCCGATTGTATATAGAAAACGTACGTTATCTTTTGTTTTTAAATAACATTTATATAATTTTAATCTTGGACTATATTTTGTCGATATTATTTTCCATCTATCTTTACTCCATACTTTATCTGTGTAATAAATATATCTAGTATCTTCATAAATGATCTCTCCATCTGGTGGTGTCCACGGTTCTGATATTATTTCGACTTCTTTTTTTTCGAATGGTTCTCGCTTATCACAGATTCTGGTCTCGATGCATCGATTTATGATATCTTCACTACTTTTATGTGGATATCTTCTACGATAATAATTATATGAGTTATACAATGATTGCTCAGACAACGCATTGAATGGATTCGTCATTTTACTTTATACAATATATTATATTTTTATTTTGACCGCGTTAATTTTGTCAAAAATAAAATCTTAGATATATTATAAAATGTTTATTGAAAATTATCTCGAAGGAAAACAGTCCGAAGAAAATTCAATCGATGATTTATCTAAATTATTTAAGTGTGAATTAAAACAACAAGATGATGTATTCTCGCATTTTGATTTTTATGCGGATAATATTTTTGTTGAATTAAAAACAAGAAAAGATATTAAATACAATAATTATACTAATAGATTTTGTTTTAAAGATACTTTAATTGATTCATTAATATTTGATGCCGTTAAAATGAGATCAGCATATCAATATAATAAAAGAAATAAATGTAATGCTGATTTTTATATTGTTTGGAAAATACATAATGATAGATATTTTTATTGGAAAATAAATTGGGATAAGGGTGATTACTATCTAAAATCTGTAACTGATAAGTTCGGCCATGAGACTGAGAGAACTAGAGATATCATATATGTGCATACTCGAGCAATTCAAGAGTTATTATGATTCATCAGCATCAACCATCTTGTCTGGATCTTTTACGTATACATTCATCATTGTCTCTGTACTATGTCCAGTCTTCTCAGCCATATCCGCCATTTCTTTTTTGACGTCTCCAAACTTATCAGATAATACAATATGTCTGATCATTGTTGTGGATATATTCTTACCAAGATATCTTTTACTATATTTTAATAGCATTTGTGATCCGACGTTTGCTGATATTGGATTACCGGTAGATGTGGTAAACATAAAATCATCATTCTTTTTATCGGTTAATTTAATATACATTCTTAGAATCTTTGTTAATTCTTTTGGACTATCAATTATTTTTTCTCCATATGCTTTTGATGTTTTGTATTTATTATAAACGAAAAATAATTTATTTTTTTGATTGACTAAATAATTACGTTCTTTTTTATCTTCATCACTTAATTTATTATATGTTGATTTATTAATATACTTCATTCCAGCAAAATCATTTCTTGTTGGTATCTCAATTAACATATTATACAGAGTATACATCATCAATAGCTCACGGTCTTTGGCGGTTAATTCTTTTTTGGTTTTGAGATTCTTATCTTTAATCTCATCCGCCATTTGATTTATCATATTTTGTAATTCTTCTAACTTAACAAAGTTCTCTTTTTGCTTCTCACTAATTTTACCAGCTTTCTGTTCATCTTCATATTGCTGATTTAATTCGTCTCTGAGTTCTCCATATTTATCAATTAACTCATCATAATCACCATCTTTATTATTCAGAGCCATAAGCGTGATAATAATAGCATTATATGTATTTCTAATACTAGTATATTTATTGTTTTTTATTTTCTCATACACTTCATCGGGGTCGGCTAGAAAATCATATCCGGTTGTATCAAATAACTTTTGTAGTTTCTTAATTAAAACCATATATTGTTTGACGGTTGATTCTTTAGCATTTGGTCTTGATATTTCAATATCAGATTTTAAATCGTCTGTTTTAATATCCATATTATTTATATAATAATATATGATTATTATTTTAAATTAAAAATTATTAAAAAAAAAGATTATTTACGCATTATATACTTCAATGTATCCGCCATTTAGACGAGCCACACGAACGAACTCCGCATAACATCTCAGTAAATCGGGTTGAGCCGTGGGGAATGTTCCCGATATATGAATCTCTAATCCACGCTGACCGACACGCCCATTGGATAACTTTGTCGATAGATTGAAGAAGTTTCCTTCAAGATTTATTTTTTGGTCTTTCTCTTCATAATCTTTGCTGGTAAGTGTTCCCGCTGCTGCTTCACGACAGAACTCCGAACGAGTAATAAACGGTGGAACTCCTTCTGCGTGTGTAGTCATAGAGAATAGACGAGCATTGTTATCAATATCCGAACTAAATTCAAATCTATCATTGTATCTAATATTGAATGCTACGGGACCACTAACACCCGAAGCACTACGATCCGGCGCAATACTCACAAGATTACTTAATATACTTCCTTCATTCACAGTATCATTGGGAATTGTAGTAATCACGCGCGGCACCAGACGATTAGCCATACCAATGTTGCGAATTACTCCACTAGAAAGCGCTCCAACACTTGTGGTTGCTTCAACAACTCGATAATCTACAAAACTAAATGACATATCTTGATTGGCTGCTGCATATCTAGCCATCTCATCTCCCGAACCATAGTAGATATAATCAGCACAGAATTTTAATTGATCACGAACGATATGAACATCCGATGATACAACACCAGTTCTTATCTGTGCGCGTTGGCTCTGAGTTGGTACAAATGTTAATTCAATACTGATTTGTTCTTTCATTAAATATAATGGTAGCTGATGAACCTTAAGGAATGGGAATAAATCCGATAAATCAATCGAGTAGCTGGGGCATTCGTCTAGAGCAGCACCCGACATAACAGCCCACGCAGGAGTATTGAGTTCATCCCCAATGTATTCTACACCATTATCTAAACCATACGAACCGGCACTAACTCTCGAATCGTCATTGTAGTCAAATGAGTGAGCTAACCAACGACCAGTTAGATATGTTTCACGCTCTTTGTTATTCTCATTCGTAATTAGAGACGATTTAACAGCATATAAATTACGCCACGAATCAACTTCATTAATAGTCTTGTTACCAATCTTTAATACTGCCTTTTTAACAACTTGTCCAATACCAACATTTGGTGCGAAAAAGTACTCGGATGTGGCTTCTTGGGGTGCAAGAGCCATAAATATTTTAGAGTGAGAATGTAAAAAACCTTTATTCTGTAGAGTAAAACGAGTAAAACCATCCGTCGTTCCATTACCCTGCTGGAACACAACCGGCTCGAGCAAATCGGTTTCTAATCTCTGCGAGTAGTTAGCTGGAATCTGGTCCAGCTTAATGAAATCTGGGATATCATTACCCCCATCATAGCTGCTTGTTACGTCCATTTTTTATATACTAAATATAATATAATAAAAAAAATAAAAATTTAATTAAAAAAGTAATAATATTAGAAAGATTATTCAAATAGTTTTATATCAATTTCTAATAAATTATTATTGTATCTTTTATCACCACCCCAAGTTTTTTTATAGTTATGTGATTTAATTCTTCTATCATTTTGTTTATCTTTATTATTATGATGATATATTCTAGCCGATAAGTTATGATTATGATTTAATTTATATGTATTAACACTATATAATTTATTTATCCAATATGACTCTCTTTCCGTTCGATTTGATTCTTCACACAATTCTAATTCATATATCTCACAATTTAATAAATCTAATTTATTAGATGTACACTTACCACCACGCTTCATATCACAATAATGTTGTCTAAATCTACGATACATATTTTGTTTAGTACTACCAACATATTTTAATCCATTAATATCTTCAATACAATATATTAATACCATATTATTATATTATAATAATTTCAGTTTATATTAATTTCAAATTAAATAAATCATTGGATTAATTGGACACTCCCATCTTTGAATGCTAGAGTCGCACGACTCTTAACAAAGATGTAGACCCCCATTGGACGGTCGGATTTAAGGTCGGATTCAATAGAAACACCAAATTGCTCAGTGCTGAAATCTTCTCCAGCTCCGCCAATTCCATACTTAACTCCAAGGCCATATACGCTTCCACCTTCGGGGATATTGTTGTATGCGAACTCACCACCAGCTGTAGTGGTCATATTGTAATCTCTATTACAATTTACTGGAGATATGGAGAATCGTTCATAAGTGTAATCGGGTAGAACAGAATCAACAAAAGTTCTAATAATCTGTGGATCACATAGTTTGGTATTAGCATCTTCCACAACATTTGTGTTGTAGTCAAAGTCCGCTGGAAATTTCACTCCACCTTTTAGCCACTGTACCTTGGTAATTGGTGCTAATGCTGTGCTACTCGTTCCATTACCAGAAAACTGTACAGTTGCTTGACCATCTTGCGTTAGTGTATTAATATTAGCAACTGGTACAAATGTCATAAACGCAGACTGAACATTTCTTAGTCCCAGCATATATTGAATCTGAGCATTAGTAGAATTAATTGAAGTGTATAGAGAAGTAATTGTATTAAATTCATATGCTCCTTGTGGTGCTGGTGGTTGCATATCTGGTCCAAAATCACTGACTTCACATGTTAAGAATAAATCGGATAGCTCATAGTGAGCATCTCCAACACCCGTACTCGAACCGTCAAGATTGAAAATAACATTGCTATCTGGCTGTAATAGCATCTCAATAATTAGTCCGCCGAATGCGTCTTGTCTTAGATCAACCATATTACCACTAGATAAAAATCCAGATGGTAGATGGAATGAAAAACTATTAGTCTGTGAAACATCCGTCGTTGGAGACTCCATTACAGACTCTTGGAATGCCGATTTATTGGGCATAATTAGACACGTCTCTCCAAGATGGCCAATCTGGTCTTGTAGAGACGATGTCATAGCCAAATATGAGTTCATAAATTTTGAATAGTGTCTGATATTCTCACATATTAACTTTGATTTTTGAGATCGAACAGTTAGCGACTCAATAACATTGTAGATACCCAAACGATTATTCATTGTTAGTTCATCGGCGGGTCTAATTGGAGTTGGAGTTGCTAAGTTATCTTTGTATGCTGCGAACTTACCAGTCACACGAATCGTGGATGGATCGAGTAATCCATCTTGTGCCGATATAGTGAATGACAGCATCGGAAATCCATTCTTGAACGATATTTTACCATTAGCGGGTATGTTATCTGGGCGTATCTGAACATAACGACTAGTACTCATTTTATATTATATAAATTATAATATATTTAAAATAAAAATAAACAAAAAATTATATTTGATAAAATATATGGAGTTTGTAAATGAGAATGGAAAACCGGTTGATTACAAAAGATTTGAAGCACGTGAAATACAACTAATTAAAAAATATATAAAATCAGATGATCGAGTATTAGAACTTGGTGCAAGATATGGTGGGAGTAGTGTAGCAATAAATCAAATACTAAATGATAAAACAAAACAATATTCAGTTGAACCAGATTCAAGAGTATGGGAAGCATTAGAAAAGAATAGAGATAATCACAATTGTAAATTTAATATTATTAAAGGAGTTATTAGTCGTAAGCCACAAAAAATAGTTCGAGATACGAGACAATTTAGTGATAAAAATGATTGGGCGGCATATACTGTTGAAGGGAGAGAAATACAAAATTATTGTTTACCATTATGTAACTTTAATGTTTTGGTGGCTGATTGTGAAGGATTCATGGAGACTTTTTATGATGAAAATACGCAACTATTTGATGATTTAAGATTAATAATATTTGAACAAGATCGCCCAGATAATTGTAATTATGATAGACTAAAAAAAATATTTATTGATATGGGTTTTGAATGTGTTGTTGATGGTTTTCACACTGTTTTTGTTAAAACTGAAAAACCAAACTTTGATATCCCAATATTATATATTAATTTAGATTCAAGAACTGATAGACGCGAGCATATGGAACGATTATTAGATGGATATAATTATGAGAGAGTACCAGCAGTATATGATGAACATGGATATATTGGTTGCGCTAAATCACATATCAAATGTATGGAGATTGTGGCGGAGCGTGGTTATGATCGATGTATAATATTAGAAGATGATTTCGTATTTATTGGTGATAATAATTTTAATTCAATAAAAATACCGGATTTTGATTTTGATATATTATTAATTTGTAATCATATAAAAAAATACAAAATAATTGACAAAGATTTTAATCGTGTTGAATGGGCTACATGGACAAGTGGTTATATGGTCAATAAAACTATCGTTGAAGATTTAAGATATAATTTAATTGAAGGAATGGAAGGACTAACAGAATGTTATAAAAATAAAGTTGAGATTAAAACTGTTGGTCGTAAAAAGAAAACAGTCAGAACATTAAATAATGATATTAGAAAATATTATCTAGATTGGTATTGGAATCAGTTATTTGATAAGTATATGGCGGTTGGATTGAATAATACAATTGCTAGTCAATTAAATGATTATTCTGATATTCAAAATAGAGTAGAAAATAGATATCTTGTTAATAAAAGTGTCGATTAATTACTGTACAACATCTACTCCACCATCTCTTAGTACTAATCGGCGGATATGGAATACATATGAGTTGAATAGCTTACCAACAGTTGGTGCCGTGGATGTCTGGTATTTTAGAATTACCGCAAGGTCTTTGCCGCGCAAGTCCATTACACCTTTCTGAGATCCAGCACCAAACGATCGACCAAAACAGAAGTTATTCAAGAACTCTGTAAAACTCTTAGGCGGTATTCCCGCTGCGTCTAATGTCTTTTCTAACTCGAATAGATGGAAGGCGTCTAAACTATTCTTTGTTGCTATTTTTGCCGTGGATATCTCTCTCGATGGGATTCTCATTCCATCTAGAGTGTATTGTATGCTTGATAATTCATCTACCACTCCCGTGTATTGGCTTCTATTATTAGATAGAGCCACATCGTCAGAGTTCTTAGTAGTAGCACAGGCATTAGCATATGATGTGCCAGTAATCATATAAGTTCCAGAGCCAGATATCTGCTGGGCAGATGTATATACACTAGAATCAACAGGAACAACAAGTAAACTGCGGGCTCGGCTATTCTGTGCAAATATCTGGAATGTGGTCTGTCTATCAGATGCTAGAATAGAATGTTTATAATTTGTTAGCGACTGGATATCAAACTCTATCGCCTTTCCGTCTCGAACTTTTTGTAACATACCCTGTTTATATGCTGGGTCTAAATGTATTTGACTCACAACTAGATTAACATTAGATACAGTATATGTCGCATCATAACTTGACTGACTCGATACAGCAGTTGAATACAATGCCCAATTCTGGTTAATTGCTGCACCATTATTAGTAATTGATGCATCTAATACGACTTCAACTAATCCCGTACCACCACTTGCCGATGTGCTTGAATTAATCTCACTAATCGTTGCCGTAGCCGATAGAGTAGCAAGAGAACCATTGTTATTACTAAGTGCAAATCCAATAGTCTCACCAACAACAAATGGGAATTTAGACACACGCTGCGCACCACTAATAGAGTTATCAGTATCAACATAAAATGTGGTTGCTGCTGAACCATTTGCCCAAGTGTCCGGAGTAGAAGAACCATTGAGAGAATGGAATACCGGGTTGAGTGATAATTTGCGATCAAGTAATACACTGTCTAACTGTTTAATAACAGCCGGTGCATCATTCAAATCAATCTCCATATATAGACCATTCGTCATCATAACTGGGAAAATGGTATCTGAGTTAGCAAAGATACCCGTATGGATTGGAATACAACATTTAGCTGTTAGGAAATCAGAATCCGTGAATGATGCGGACTGGTCTCCCGATGTCTGCTTGAAGTATGGATTAGTTAGAGTATTAGCCATAGCGGATTGTACATTACCCGAATCACCACGATTACCGGGCTGATATACGCTTCCGCCTTCCTTTAATGCTCGCATATTCTCTGCGTTTCTATCTTTATCATAATCATACTTGACTGCTACATATGTATCATACGCGTTCACTTCTTCAAGGAGATTACCACGGGAACCATCATAGATACGAATATTTCTAATTAGAATAGAGCCACCAACTTTATCAAGCTGTAGGCGAGTTGGTGCTTTACCCGAGGGTAGAGCTAGTTTAACATTAAACTCTAGATATGTTTCGCGACCATCCATAAACTCGGTGGATGGATCGACAAATATCTGGACTTTCTGGCCGGGGGAGTAATTGAGACCATTTTCACTAGGAATGGAGATTTTAGTCTCACCAACTTTAACGCTGTCATCTGCGGACCAATATAACGACATTATTTTATAACATAAATAATATAATAAAAATAATCAAAAAATAAAAAAAAAAGTTTTAATTAAGAAACACGTCCAGTGGCTACTGTCTGTTGTTCTGGTGCTGCTATCTGCTGTTCTTGCTGTGATTGTATATCTGATTTCTCTTCTCCAGCTTCTTTTCCTTCTTCTTCTGATTCTCCAACAGCAGTGGTTGCGGCTGATGCTAAATCTAAAACACCACCAATTAGTGCTGCCGGTGGGAATGCTATGCCAGCAATGTCAGCAATGGAACCGCCAATCTGAAGTAAGTTTCCAGCTTTTTCCCAATTATTATTACCAGCAATGCCACCAGCTTTAATATCATCATATATATCTAAACCGCCTTGAGCTGCGGCCATAATACCGCCAGCTGCTCCCGCTACTTTTCCCAATCCAGTTATTGCTCCTTCTTTTAATGCTGATTTAGCTCCAGATTTTAATCCGGCTACTGCTGCTTCTTCTCCAATGTCTGCAACTGCTCCCGAAGATTTGCCGGCAACTTGTTCTAAACCGTCCGTTGCTTCTGATGCTGCTGGACCAGTACTGGTTGCTAATTCATCCGCTGCTGGTGCTTCTGGTTCTGGTGTTTCTACTTCTGCTGGTGGTCCAGCTTCGGATACTCTGTCAGCTTGTTCAGATGCTTCATTCGAAATTGGATTAGATTTACCATCTCCACCAGCTCTCTTTGCTTTCCAATCATTAAATTTTTTTATTTTATCCGGCATATGTGCGCCAGTCCACAGTGCCTGTGCCTTCTGCTGTGCGTCTCTTATTTGTTCGGTTGTTTTCTTTTGGTCAAATTGCTCACTAATAGAATTAGCAACATCGGTATTATGCTGCTGAATCCGTTCATTTAATTCTCTGACTTGTTCTCTACGGGCATTACCCATGGCGATTGCATTCCCATTTGTACCATATAGATCCATTATTTATAATATAAAAAATAAAATATATTGAGAATATTTTTAATTAAAAATAGTTATATTTAGAATAGTTTTTTATCACCTTCAGCTATCGGTGTCTCAAATCTGATATATGCTTTGGCTGGATTTTCTTGAAGATCAAGATACAAGAAACTATATGGAGCGTCTTCAATAGCCTTTTTATACAACTCCATAAATATACCAGGAAACATATCCCCAAATTCTTCTGATATTTTTTCTAATTCTTTTTGGTTCTGTTGCTTCATGATTATAACATCCGTACTATTATTACGAATTAAACCGGATACAGCACGGAATGATTGCGTGGTAAATGCTAATAAATCAATTCCATAATGACGGAACTTAGTCGCCAAGAATGACACTTGATTTGTTTTTTTAAAATCTTTCGTTAATATATCATCTAATATAACAGCCATTGTTGGTCGATCTTCTTCATCAAATGATTTTTGAGATTCAACAATATCAGTTATCATTTGGTCTGAATAATGATCGGCACAATCAAAAAATTTATTTAGTAATTTTCCTTTGGGGTCAGCATTCAAAGTATTTGATATAATTTTAACTGTATCAAATTTATCTCTATACATATCCGGATTACATAATAAATTAACAACTAGATTGCTTTTTCCTTGTTTAACACTGCCAACAATTAATAATAGAGCCGGTGGCTGTGGTAAATGCGGGTGGAGATCAGCATATCGTCCATCCGGCTCCGGGTCTTTTACCTTAAAAACTTTTGGTGGTGGTTTTGATTTAGTATCTTGTTTAGCTTTCTTCGGCATACTAATATATATATATTATTATAATAAATTAATTATATTTTTTATTTTTTAAAATTATTCAATTACGGTTAAATTATTCGGATTAAAATAAATCATTGAATCATCAATCTGTTTTTTAATATCTTTGATTACTGGTCTGTGTCTCTTGACTAACATTTCACATAATCGCTTGGCGTTATCTGGTTGATATCTAGGCTGCCCACCAACATTATAATGATTATATTGTTTTAACCAATTACCAAATTCTCGGCCATATACATTATACATCCAATCATCACAAAACCAATTTCGAATTTGTGGTGGATATACCCATCCGAATATTTCTAGATGAGTTTTATGTATCAAAAATTGTGTTGGTATATTATCGTTATTACTATATCCCGCAACATATCCAATATTATTTTTGGATTTTAATGTCTTAATAAATTTGGGTAACCATTCACACCGCTTATCATACATAATATCATCTCCACCAATCTGCATATATTCATGACCATCTGTAATTGCTTTGATTGCTAGTTGTGTCCATATGCGACACGGATCTCCCTTACAGTCGTGGAATGGTTCCCACACTAAATCCATATTACTAAATTTAGTTGGTAATTTAACATTACTATATAATTTATCGTCATCATCATAACCAATATATACAGTAATACGATATTGCTTTTGAAGTGGTCTTAATGATTCTAGTAATACCATATATAAATATGTTGATTGTAGATATTCCCAATTTCTACCATTTGATGTTGATGGAACACAAAAAGCAATTTTATTTTTTGGATTATATTCTGGATATTGAAATGTCAAACTATTAGTTGGATAAGATTCAAACAAATGATATAATGTTGTTTTATCATTATAATTAATTAACTTTTTTCCTTCGGTAATAGAATTGGATAATTCTACCCAACTATTTAAATGAACTTTTTTTCCATTCGGTACATTATATATATCACCCTTTTGCTGATAAGTATCAAAAAAATAATTTGGATTAAATTTTGGGGTATTTTTAATTATTAATGTTCCGTCTTCTTGCTTATCACACTCGGGAATAATCTCAGTATAATCACAATCAAATCCAGCCATTGATACGTGATTATAATTATCCAGTGCATAATATACAGCGATATTACCAGAACCCCAAACTACAATATCATTATAGATAGTTGATTCATCCTTTTTTAAATCTTCAAAAAATAATATTGAACCATCCTTTGGATAATCTGGCCATATATTTTTAATTGTTTCACTTACAATATATTTACTACACTTTTGCTTTTTTATAAATGACATAACTGATTTATTTTTCTCACATACCACGACATCAACATTAATATAAACGTCTGGATACCAATCAATACGTTCCCAATATCTAAACGCCAATCCACATCCGATAATATCATATCTATTTCTTGGTACAGATTTAAAATCAAATTCGAACAATGAACGTCCATTTCCGAATACAATAACATCTTTCATTATATAATGTTATTAGATTATTAATTTTAAATAAAAATAATAAAAAAAGATTATTTAAGTTTATTTTTTAAATCATTTAATATATCTGGATTTACTCTATATATTAACTCTTCGGTGAATTCTTTTAACTGTTCATATTTTTTTTTCTCTTCTAAATACAATCGTTTATATTTATCACATTCAAAATATTCACGTATTACCGCTAAATAATATAACATTATAATATATTATATTAGATTAATAATTTTATATAAAAATAATAAAAATAAATTAGTAACAGTTCTCGAAGAAATTTGATGCATATCTAGACCCCGGAACTTGTTTAGTTTTACCCATTAACTTATCTACCAATTCTTGTTTTTCTCGTTCTAATCTTTGGGCTTCACGTTTTTTTAATTTTCTTTCTTTTCTCAAAACTTCGTAAGAAGCTATGGCCTGAAACTGTGCTTTGGCTAAATCTTCTTGAGTGAACATCTGGCGTGCTGGGGATGGGGCTGGGACTGGAGCCGGTTTTGGTTTATCTTCTTCATCTAATTCCCGTTTAATTTTTTCTAAATCTTTTTTCTTTTTTCTTGACATTAATTCTTTTTCTTCCGCATCTAATTTCTGTTGCTCTTCTTTTTCACGTTTCTTTCTGGCTCGTGTCTCCGCTGCTTTCTCTCGCATCTTACGCATGTGCTCTTCGTTTACTTTACGCTTAGGCTTATTGGGGTCTTTTGGTTTTTGAGTTTTTTTAGTGGGTTTGGCTTTAGATATTTTGGATTCTAAATCTGCAACAATTCGGGATGGTATGTCTTCGAAGATATCGTCGGTTGGCTTTTCTCTTTTTACTGGTTCTGGAACTCTGTCTGGTAAGGGTTCGTCTTCCACACTCTGTTCATCATTATCGGAAAAGTCTTCTTCGACGACATCTTCGATATCTTCGACTGGTTCTTCTGGTTCAAAATTAAATTGGACTCGGGGTGGTTGTGACATTTATATATTCTATATTATAATTTATATTTTTTATATAAATAAAAAATTTTCATAAAAAATTTACATTATTTTAGTTCCTTAGGCTTTTTACGAATGTGTAATGTTACGATTGATTGCCCGGTTAATATTTCTGCGAATTGCTCATTTACATAACAGAATGATATATCAAATTCCGATAAATTTATTGGGGCGCTATTATTCAAGTCAAGATATGTTAGAGTTGATGGCTCATGAGTTAATCGACCCGTTGCTTGTTCAAATGATGTTAGATGTGCGATTATTTTACTTTTATTACCAATTAAACCATTTGTAACATCTTGCCCAAGATTATTTAATCTAACAAACATTGAATATTGTGGAGCTAATGATGGAACATAAGTTGATATAAATGTTGTTAATGATACTTGGTCGGTGGTTCCGGTTTCTACAACTGATTTGTCATACCCTAACAAATCTTGTGCGTTAGCTCCAGCAGTTGATGCATCACGATTATATATATCATTCTGTCCAAGGATTAGAACCGGTTTATAATCTACACCACCACTCGCGTTCAACTCCTTCTGTTCATAAGATGCTCCAGCGGCTGAGCCGCCACCACTTGCATTAACTGGTCTAATATCAAGCATGTATGAATCATTATCACGATTAATAACTAAATTATTCTCATACCATCCGCCACCATTCTTTACGGTTGGGTCATATCCCGTTATGTCCATTCCTTGATATTCTCTGATTTGTAGTGTTGAAGTTTCAAATCCATCTCTTCTACCAATTGCTAATACTGGATGAAGTGTCCAACAACACTGATTAACTGGCTTGAAGTACGAATCGTCTCTGGCTCCAACACGATGTTTAGTAATTAAATCATATTCTGCATCGACTGGATCATATAAATAACATGCTACTACTTCTCCTTCAACTTCAAATTTAACACGTTCATATGGCTCATCAACTAATGAGAAACGATCAGCACCAGCAAATACAGAACTAGCATTTAGCCAGTATTTAACTTCTTGACGTCTAAATCTGAATAGAGTATCCACAACATATTGATATACAACTAATTCACCATATATATTTCTTGCTACTGCGAAGTCCGCATATATATTTTGTTCAAATCTTAAATCTTCTTCACCATAATCAAATAATTCAGTAAGATCATATGTTGGCTTATATTCACCATTATCTGGATTTGGTTTATGAATATATCTAGATAAACCGACATGCCATTCAACAGCATTTTGGTTAGCATTACCAGCAGCTGTTCCAGATACATTTACTACAAACTCACCACTAGCCATAGATAATGGATATTGTGGATTAATACCCGCACATACTGTCTCTTCACCCGCTGTATCTATTCTAGCAAATGATTTATTAGCACTATTATATGTAAATTGGGCAGTGTCAGTATATGGGGCTTCTGATGAGTACCATTGTCTGAATGCATCAGTAGGTATATTGCTAGCATTAGTACCGGAGTTATTTTGATCATAAGTAATTGAATATCCAAGAAAACGATTCGTTGATGCTTCTAATGCTCGCGTCACAATTGCTTTATTTTTATAGTTTGGATGATATGTGGTTGCTCTAATTCTTGATTGGAGACGAGCCGCAAAATCTGCTGGGGATAGATCTTCATAAGTTGAAGTATCTGTATCATCTTCTGTTAAAAGGACTTGAACTGGCCAAGATGTTGAATAATTAAATTGATCAACTGATCCACTCAAATCACGTTTGACACCAATATATTGATAGAATTTATTACCATTTCCACCAACTATTACACGCTCTGGAATATTAACTTTACACGATGTTAATGCTACTTGTGCATCTTCTGGGACAGTATATGTAGATGTCAATGTATTTCTAAATGACCAAGGCTTAGAAATGGAATTTCTATTTCTTGATTGCTCTGCGTCTTGTGGCTGATTCGATAACACGACTAGACTCATTATGTTTTATAATTATATTATTATTTTAATTTTAATAAATTATTTTTAAAAAATAAATAATTGCTATATTATATTATATGCCGAAAAAAGCGAGTAAGCAAATGAAGCCACCCAAATCCGCCCCCGATTACAAAAAGCAGTTGGAGTTCAATGTCGAACGAGATATCCAGCCAAAAAAGCCATCAATGAAAGAGATCTTTGAAATGGATAATAAAAATAATTCCACATCTAAGAAGAATAAAGATAAAAAACCAGTAAAAAAGAAGAAAACTGATTATAAAAAGAAATGATATTAGTAATATAGAGATTAATAGGGATGGGGCAAAATGATGGTTAGTCACTAAAAAAAAAGTCTATAATATTATTAATATTTCCCCCAAGGAAGAATTCATTTTATTTTCTCAATACTTTTTACTATATTTACTATTTTTCCCCCCCTTTTTACCCCAACTTTTTATAAGAAGAAAAGAAAAAGATAAGAAGAGAGAATAATAAGTAATATAAAATACTTTAACTAAGGAATTGACTCTTCAATATCGCTATCGCAATCCAAATCAATAATGCTGTCATCACTATCATAGTCTGTATCGAATGTATAATTCTCTAATTCACTCTTAATTATATCAATATTTATAATTACTCTATCCTTATTCTTTCCATTTATCTTAGCTCTACCATCCCATCTAACACCATTCATCTTTGATATAACTTTTCTAAACCCTGACGACTTGAATTCACCCGGATTTATCAAGTAATTATTAATCATCCAAGCTTCAAAAACACAATATAAATCTGTTGGCTTTGCTATTATCTTGTTTTTTCTTATCAGCAAGTCATCGCGTTCTTCATGATTGATAACATCATTTAGCCATTTAATATGATTTGGTATTGCGTTTGTTGTCTCTATAATATACTCTTTATTCATTGGTCTGTCTTTTGGATTCCAATCACTAATATCTCTCTTTAATAACCAACTATATAAATTATTTATTTCCCGTTGATTATTAATTTTTTCCCAAATATTATTCCAGTATTGGTGATTTCCTTGATTCTTATTACTAAATTTAAATAACACAAAACGACGCTCATCAAAAGAGAAATGAACCGGACTTTCATTATTACTACTGAATTTAACTCGAGCCATATTCTTTTGTTTATATGGTGCTATATATTTTTCTTTGATATTATTAACTTCACGTGTAATATGGTCTTTAATTCTTTCTTTTGCTTCTCTACTATCGCGTCCATCAGTCTCATTGAATTGAATTAATAATTTATTTTTTAATTCACTATTAAATCCATCTTTTGGTAATATCTCATTAATGTTTGTTGTTCTATGCACGTAATCATTCGACTTACCAATAATACGTTCAGTAATTTCAATGGTTGTATCTTTTCCAGTACCTTGACCACCCTTTAATACTAATGCAGTTTGTGGATTCTCCCAAGGCTTCTGACATATATGAGCAGTATAATCCAAATAATATTTAGCACAATTATGATCACCGTCGGCTAAATTATCATTAACGAAGTCTATATACCATGTTGGCTCACTAATATCATCAATCATATCTGATTCAAATTCATTAAATGTATTATATATATGTGACGGTGTTGAATCTTGTTCCTTTTTAACGTATGGTCTAAAATCGAACTTATCATATTGACGCTTATTTTTATCCTTCAACCAATGTTTAAAAAATGGTTCTTCCTTACCATCTCCAGTAATAATAGATAATGGCTCACATATATCGGTCATTGATGCTTTATTATAATATACATCAGTTAATTGACAATTCTCATTTTTAATTTTCTTCAAATAAATAATTGGACTTGTATTTATCATGCACGCAGTTTTTTCAAATTCTTGTTTAATTGTATTATAATCTTTGCTATCACTCTCATCAAAATTACTAATATCAATATCAAGTATATTATCCTTTAATGCCCATTGAATAATTCCGGTTTGTTTTAATAGTAATTCATATTTATGCATATCATTTTTATCAAACATAAAACCATCAAACATTGGAACACATATATCCGAATCAATAACGGATTGAATAATTTCATTTTCCTTAATGCAAAATAATTTATTTATCATTGATGATATTGGATTTTTTTCATTGATTGATTCGATATCATATCTTTTAACATAATCGGTATTATTTAATATACGTTTGAATATTTTCATCTTCTCTTGATGTAGTCCAATTAAAAATGGATTTTTTGTATAGAATCCATCATTCTTTTTATTTTCTTGAATCTCATCACTATTTATGCATATTAATATATCAATTTTTTTGAGTTTATTATTATTTAAAACTTCTCGTCTATTATGTATATAATTAGATAAGTAAAACATATTTAATTGTTCATCATTATTATCATTGTATTCTTGACACAATTGATATAAAATATTTGGATGACAATTCTTAATATCAATATCACATAAATAATCCCCAGTTAAAAACTTTCTTAAATTCCCTTGAAGTGATTGGACTCCGAATCCATTCACATAAATTCTCCCATTCTTATTATTTGAAAATCTATATTTACGCTTAATTAATGCATAATCTTCATTATCAACTCGATTTTGTATGGCTTCTTGACATAATGCCTTAACTCCTTTAAAAAATGTTTTGAGTTCATACCCACGACCGTTTTGATCCGTTTCTAACTTATTCCAAAATTTATATTTGAATTCGTCCATCGATAGATTAAATACATACATAGCCTTCTTAACATTTATTTTATCATAAAAATCGAATTTCATTTGTGTCATATATATTATATCTTAGATAATATTTTTTTATAAATCAAACGAATTTTACCAAAAATCCCAACCCCCCTATATTTTTATATTATACTATTATCCTTATATATTTTAATTAAATTAATTTTAATTATAATATAAATAAAATTAAAAAAATACTAATATTTAAATGAATAGCGTTGAAATAAAGCCATCCACTGCGAAAAATAAAAGACTTAAAGCGATTTTTTATGATAAAGACGGTAAAAAAATAAAAACAACCAATTTCGGTCAAAAAGGTGGCCAAACTTTTGTAGACCATAAAAATAAAGACATAAAAAGTAAATGGATAGCTCGTCATAAAGTTCGTGAAGATTGGAATGCACCAATGACCGCTGGTGCTTTATCTCGCTGGATTTTGTGGGAATCGGAATCAATATCATCTGCTATTAATAATTATGTTAAAAAATTTAAATTGAAATTAATAAAATAATAATTTGAAATTATAAATATATAAAGATTATTATATATTATATAATATAGAAAGATGGACGACCATATCAAAGAAACTATAATTGATAAAGAAGCTCAAAAAAAACTAGCTAACTTAAAACGTGTTAAAGCTAGATATCAAAGAATTAAAGATGATCCAGATTTTAAAGCATATAATCGAGCGGCTCAAAAGAAAGCATATGATACTAATCCAGAATATCGTCAAAAAAAAATAGATGATTATTATAATAATAAAAAATTACATAATGATAGATCTTTATATAATTGGTGGAAGCGTCGCGGAAGATTAAATGAATTTATCGAAAAGCATCCAGATAAATATAAATATTTATGCAGTGTTAATGATAGATATCGAGTTATATTCGAGCATTCCGAGCCGACCGACCCT
>Ga0255759_10002016_pt1 | contig 18204 bp, 24 predicted proteins | sample 101ome_20_FD_179959 | JGI IMG/M metagenome (GOLD analysis project Ga0255759, IMG submission 179959) | Coastal salt marsh microbial communities from the Groves Creek Marsh, Skidaway Island, Georgia - 101404AT metaG (version 2) | ecosystem: Environmental > Aquatic > Marine > Intertidal zone >...
AAAGGTATCGTTGACACTTAAACAATAAACCTCATCGATTCCTTGCTTACGCAATTCATCATAATTTGACTCGAATCCAGGCAAGTGTGTGCTAGAACATGTTGGTGTAAATGCTCCGGGTAATGCAAAAACTGCAACAGTTTTGCCACTAAAAATTTCATCTGTTGATAAATTTGCCCAAGCCCATCCTGGTGCGTTATCAGATTTTACTCTAGCAATAAAAGTTGCGTTAGGTACAGTATTCATTAAAAATTCTCCGTGTTGTGCGACTATTTATTAGGTATTAATAAATACCCATTTGATATTTGGCTTCATCGGACACATGTTGATCGGGATTCCATGGAGGATCAAAAGTTAAATTAATTTTTACTAAATTTACATCCTTAACACTTCTTACCGCAAATTCAGTTTCCATCATTATCATTTCACCAAAAGGACAATTAGGTGCGGTTAATGTCATTAACACTTGAACATCGTTCTCTTGATTAACATCTATATTATACACTAAACCTAAGTCAACAATATTAATTCCTATCTCCGGATCGATTACTCTACGCAAGTTACTGCGTACTCTATCTTCTAATTTAATTTCTGTATCGTCTGACATAATGTTTCTACTAATTTTTTACAATCTTGTTCGTCGTTGTATATGTGTGTACTTACTCTAAGTATAGAACCCTTACCATACTTGTTAACCATAGGGTGGGCACAAACTTTACCTACTCTAACAGCAACATTTTGTAAACCTAGGAATGCACTAATATCTGCAGGATGCACGTCAGTTGTAAAACTAAAAACATTTCTGATAGTATCACTAGGATGAATCAAATGCATGCCACCAATATTGAACAATCCTTGTTCAGTTAGTGTATTTTGCACTCTAGATAATTGTGATTTTATTTCGTCGTAGCCAATATAATTAATCCATTCTGCCGCCACACCTAAACCTAGTATACCTGCTATATTTGGCGTGCCTGGTTCATGCTTAATAGGTCCATCGTAAAAATCTACCGAGCCATGAAAGTTGTAACCGTTTACAGTTCCGCCTCCGTATCTAATCGGCTTGAAATCAGTATAATCTGCTTTGCTATACAGAAAACCTATGCCGGTTGGACCAAACATTTTATGCCCACTAGCCACCATCCAGTCTGGGTCTAGTTCCTTTACATCAATTTTATGACTGCTTAATGTTTGACATGCATCTATGCATACTGGTATGCCGTGACTATGTGCCATGCCTATAATTGTTTTTAGATCGTTTGTAAGACCATTTACATTACTGGTTGATATTAAACTTAATACAGCATCAGAACATTTTTTAAATATTTCATTTGCAACACTTGGGTCTACTACACCTTTGCTTGATAAAGGCAACACAACCAGCCTACCATTATCTATTGTTCTACCTTGTGCTAACCAAGGTAATATATTTGCACTATGTTCTGCTTCACTGATAATCACAACTTTAGCATTTTCACACCACTTAGCAACCATATTCAATCCGTCTGTGGCTCCGGAGGTAAACATGATTTGATCAGTATTAGCATTAATTAATTTTGCAACACTTTCTCTTGCCTCTTCGCATTCTTGTGTTACTTTTATACTTTGAGGGAAGTCGCCTCTATGCACATTACATCGTTCATTTTCATAGTATTGGGTTATACGGTTAACCACACCTTGAAATGTTTGTGTACTTGCCGCACTATCAAAATATGCTAGTTCAGGGTTATTAGTTAAGGTTTTAAAAAAGTCTTTCATTGTTCTATTTAGATAAAAATCCTTGTATAATAGTTTGTTTTGCTTGTGCATTATTATAACCTCTAGAGTTTAAATAATACAAAACGTCCTTGTCAATATTACTTATTGTGCAACCATGTGAACATTCTACTTCTTTGGTATTAATATCTAAATTAGGTTCTGTGACTGCTACTGCTTCATTATTTAATAATAAATTTTTATTAAGCATCTTTGCAGAAACGTTTTCTGCTTTCTTTACAATATTAATGTTTCCGCGAAATGAGCTATAAGACTTTCCGTCTAAAACAGTTTTAACATCAATTAAACTTTTGCTATCTTTTCCGTAGTGATTTATATTAACACTTACATTGTTAGAAGTGTCGTCTGTTAGTTTATTTCTGCTATAGAAATAAGAAGTGCAATTTTTATACGAATCAATATCAAATATGTCTTGTGAGTAAGTCCCTAAATCAGAAGATACATCTGCATAAAATTTACTATTAGGATGTTGGATTACACAACTTTCTATTACATTGTAGTTTGCTTTTGAATGATTTCTAATTAATTCTAAAGATGCACCTTCTCTAACAATGTAATAAATTTTTGTCAGCATGATATTATCATTTACAAAGTCTTCTTGGAGTCTTACGTTTTTACCTTTAGTGATATCAATAAACATTACATTACAATCTAGGCTGTCCTTAGCCAGTGAACTATATGTTACTTTAGTATCTATGTTACCAGTTATCGATATGCCTATAGGAGAAATACAATTTAGATATGCTAAATCTCCTAGTCTATTATTTCTTTTGCAATAATTTTGATATAACGAAAAATTATTATTGCTATCAAAATAATCAAACGTTCTTATATATCTTTTACTACTATATCTTAAATTTGGGTGCCATTCGATTTGCCCGTCTGATACTAGTATAACGTAATCTTCAACTTTATTACTTTTAGTAGGCTTTGTGTCTACAGTTGCACTCATTAACTTTTCAAGTTGCATGTTTTTGTAAAATGCTTCTTTTAAAAAATTAGTTTCGAGTGTTTTTTTATTTTCAATTAATGAATTGCTGTATATTTCGTCTGTAAAACGTTGACCAGAAAGTAGGTTATTGCGGTAACCCATTGCTAACAATGTTTGAAAATTGCTGAAAGGATAAACAAAATCAGACATCTATACCAAATCCGTTTTCTAATATTTCGTAAGCAATAGAGATATCATCAAATTGTTTTGCTCGTTTATTTTTAAATATTGTAATTGATTCCGGTGATAACTTTTCAATCAGTTGTTGATAGTGTGTTATCACAATCAGTGTTTTGTTTTGTTGATTTGCAAATTTTGTTAATTGTTTACTAAGGACATTTATAGCATCAACATCGAGTCCGCTATCAGGTTCGTCTAAAATAGCAACCTTAGGATCAAGCATTAACATTTGAATAATCTCATTTTTCTTTTGCTCTCCTCCACTAGCCTCTACATTTAAACTTTTTCGTTCAAAACCTTCAGGCAAATTAAATTCACTTAGTAGTTCTCTATACGTTGATAAACTATTGGCTATACTAGAAGTTTTTATTGCCTGCCTTAAAAATTGAAAATTACTAAGGCCTTCTATAGGTGTCGGATGCTGAAAACTCAAAAACAAACCTGCTTGAGCACGTTCATGTGTTTCTAAACACATCAAATCCTTACCATCAATTTGTACTGCACCTTCTGTTTGATATTTAGGATTACCCATAAGAGCATGAGCAAAAGTGCTTTTACCCACACCGTTAGGTCCCATAACAACATGTATACCTGGACCAAAATCTAAATGCAAGTCATCTAGAATAATATTCCCATCAACTTTTACTGTGAACTCTTGTGTAACTAACATTACCCTACTGCTCCTTCGAGTGTAACACTCAATAACTTATTTGCTTCTGCCGCAAATTCCAACGGCAAATGCTGGAATACGTCTTTACAAAAACCGCTTACAATACAATTTACAGCATCTTCTTCACTGAAGCCTCTGCTCTGTAAATAGTATAAAGCATCTTCTGAAAGTTTACCTGTGCTTGCTTCGTGTTCTACAATGCTGTTGTTATTATACTGCATAACTACCGGTAATGTCAAGGCCTTACTATTGTCTAACATTAAACTATCACACTGTGTATAATTTCTGCTTTCTTTTGCACTTTTGTTAATTCTAACCATGCCACGATAGGTGTTACTGCTGTCACCAAAACTTATACCTTTAGATATAATGGTGCTCTTAGTATTCTTGCCTACATGAAACATCTTTGTTCCCGTGTCTGCTTGCTGTTTGCCTTTGGTTACTGCAACACTGTAAAACTCACCAATACTATTGTTGCCTCGTAATATACAGGAGGGATATTTCCAAGTAACAGCACTACCTGTCTCAACTTGGGTCCAACTAATTTTACTACTTTCACCTTTACATAATCCTCTTTTTGTTACAAAGTTTAGTACACCACCTACTCCATTCTCATCTCCAGGGTACCAGTTTTGTACTGTACTGTATTTTATTTCTGCCCTGTCATGTGTTACTAGTTCTACTACAGCCGCATGTAATGTGTTTTCATCATATGCTGGTGCTGTACAACCTTCCAAGTAACTGACATAACTGTCCGCATCTGCTATAATAAGAGTTCTTTCAAACTGTCCTGTATTACGAGCATTGATGCGGAAGTATGTGTTTAATTCCATTGGGCATTTAACACCCGGTGGAATATAACAAAAGGTGCCGTCCGTAAAGACAGCACTATTTAGGCAAGCAAAGTAGTTGTCCTTTGGAGGAACAACACTACCTAAATACTCTTTTACGAGTTCGGAATGTTCTTGTATGGCTTCGCTCATACTGCAAAATATGATACCGTGCCTTTTAAGTTCTTCTTGGAATGTTGTAGCAATACTGACACTATCAAATACTGCGTCGACGGCTACTGTAGGAATTTTATTTGTGTCTTCGATACCTAAAAGCGAATCTCGCTCGTGTAATGGTACACCAAGTTTATCAAATGTATCTAATATTTCTTGAGGTATGTCTTCTTTACTACGAATTTTAGGAGCAGAATAATAACTAAGTGATTGGTAATCGATAGGATTATAATTTACATTTGCCCAATTAGGCTCTTGGATTTTTTGTAAATGCTCAAAAGATTTTAGTCTGAATTCAGTGACCCACTCCGGTTCATTTTTAATTGCACTGAGTCGCTTGATGACATCAACATCTAGCCCAGGTGCAAAGTCTTCGCTTTCTACATTTGTGCTAAATCCTGCTGTGTATTTGTTGTCTAGGTCTCTATATTCGGTCACTGCATTTTCTCTATAATGATCTTTAACGGGTGGCCATGGTGCCTCGATATCATTACAGATTCTGCATGTTTTTGTTCTGCAACTTCGTGACTGTAAGTGCCTGCTACGCCCTTTCCATTTTCATGAATTTGCATTGTAATATCTTTTGCTTCGTTAATGCTTCGATTAAAAATTTCAATCAGCAACTGAATAACGAAATCCATAGGTGTGTAATCGTCATTGATTAGGACAACATTATATCTTGAAGGAAATTTTAATTCTGTTTTCGAAACAGTACTTGTTGATTCTTTAGCCATTTAAATACCCTAATAAACATTTATTATATAACAGTTTTACTGTATTGTCAAGATTACTTTTGATGTTTTGGTAATTTTGCCTCAATAAACATTTCGTGTTTACGTTTAACAGGATTATACTTTTTAAGTTTAAGTTTTCTATTTTCCTGAATGAGTGTTTTAGTTTTTACTGCTGTATAATGATATGTATGGCTATCTCTAGTTTCGCCTTCCGGAATCATGTATACTATTGTTTTCTTTTTATTACTTTTGCTTGCCATATTAAATGGAAGGGAATTTTGTTCCCTTCCACTTATTTACCGAATCAATTATTTAATATTGATTTTTTGCGGCTTCATTGCATCAGGTATATTTTTTACCAATGCAATTCTGAGGATGCCGTCTTCAAGTTTTGCTGATTGTACTTCTACATACTCTGCAAGTTTAAATGTTCTTACAAAGTTTCTCTCAGCAATGCCTTTGTGTAAAAACTCTCTGTCATCGCTGTCAAGTACTTCTGACTTTCCAGTGATTTTTAAGTTACCATCTTCAAGTTCAATGTCGATGTCTGCTTTCTTAAATCCTGCTACTGCAAGAGTGATTTCATAGACATCGCTTTTGTCTTTGCTGATGTTATAGGGAGGATACCCTGAAGTATTTACAAATGAAGGCTCATTGAAGAACTCATTTACTAATTGATCAAAGCCAATTGAGGCTTTAAAAAGTGGGGAAAGTGTATCGGTCGTGATACGATATTGTTGTTTTGCTACCATAATAATCTCCTTAGTTAAGCAAGTTATTTTATATTATTAAGATGTTCAAACCCATTTGGCGTAAGAACAAATCGCGGGTGAGGTCGTTTCTGTTAGTGTGTATCTGTATCTCCTCACACACTTGTTACACTTCTTGGTTTCCTTTGATGTTGCCATCTCTGGTCCTTTGTTGGGTAACCTTAAAAACTAGTCGATTTTATCCTAAGACATAATCCTCTAGTTTTTACATTTTAATTTCAATGCATAGCATTGTTTTAAAATGCAAATTTATTTATCCTTTTACATATAATATATATGTACTTTTTGGCAAATTTCAACCTTTTTTTTGTAAAAATCAACCATTTTTTACAAAAACTGTTTCTAAATCGCTATTGATCACTATAGAGTCGTATGGCAAATCAAAATTTAACTTAAAATATGCAAGATCACTTTTGTCATCAAATACAGCATCAACTATTAAAACTGCCCCACCATATGCGTCCGGACCATCATCGAAACTTTTTTCAAAATGCACATTGCCTTTTGCTGTATCAGCAAACTTCCAAAACGGTCCCAATGAATTATGTATAGCACTTTCCCAAATGTAATCGTAGTCTGCACTGTCGTTAATAGGGCACTCTACTACCCTGTACTTGTATGTCATTTGATCACAGGTTCTTTGCTAGGTGCTAATCCACCTGCTACTACACTACAACTGATATGATCAGTTTTGTCTATCACTGCTCGCAAAGCCTTGTCTAATTTATAACCATAGTTGAGTAGCTCGTTATCCCACGGCAACTCAACTGTTATTGTCGCTCTTATCTTTTTTTCCTTTTCCAAAAATTCTCTCCCAGCCCTCATCGTAGGCTGTTTTGTTAGGTTGCCTTTGTATGCTACCCTTACCACCGTGCCACTGTCCTTTACTGGACTTATCTTCGGTGCTAGTTGACTTCTTTTCTTCGTCTGCCATTTCTCACGAACTCCAATTCTCTTTGCCAATTGTTTTTGTTTGTTTCCGCCTCTCCACTACCTCGCTGAGCCAGTATAACACGGCCCCCGTCCATGTCAATACGAATACTGTCTGTAGTAACAGTTTCTCCATGTCTTCCAATAAAAACACCTGTAAGTTCTCCTGTAGTATCTTCTGGGTGTAAACCTTCAATAAGTTCAATCAATTCCTGCTTTGTCATATATGTTTTTATTATTATCGTCTGTAATACAAACACCGTAAATTTGTGGTGTCTTGCTAAAAATTTGTTCGTAAAAATCTTCTGCATTATCAATGTCGTGACTTATACAAACCCCTAAAATATGTCTGCCTAATTTATACATAGGCTCATCAATATCAATATAATCTCTGAGATTATTTTTTTCAACCCAATCTTTAAATCTATTATTTGTAATTTCAATATGAAATTTGTTAGGATACACCCAACCATACGATACCCAAGGGTGATGAATAGTTTGTTGGCTTAGTTTACCACTTTTAATAAGATCTACGTCATCGGTCCACATGCAAGTGAGCAAGTCTTTACCTATTGTACCGAAATCTAACTCAAGCCAACCTTTGGGTTTGTTGATTGTAAAATGCTCGTAGTCCTGATCTTCCATAGCAAGAGAATAAACTTTGCCCTCGTCATCTTCGTGTACTTGACATATAGTTTTTAATGATGTATGAAACTGGGTGTCTTGCAGACTAAGTAATTCTAAACACTCTTCTCGATCTTTTCCAGTATAAGCAAAAACTTGTTCGTTATAATGTACCAGTATGTTTAATTCCTCAAGATCGTCTAGTAACGAATCTCTATTTAATCCGTCTGGTATAAAAACATCTTCGTTATAAACAACATTACAAGCATCTTCAAATATTTCATGTAGACGATTAAGATTTTGCACTCTCACATCGTTTATGTCCTGCTCATTTAATTTTAGATTTTCTGGAATAGTAAAATACAAATCTGTAAAACTGTTAAAATAATCAATTTTACTATTCATTAGTTTTCGAGAATCCAAAATTTCTTTTTCTGTGGGACTTGCATAAATGTCTGTGATAAAACATTTTTGCAAATTGGTTTTTATAGTATTACCTGTTAGGTCCACATGATGAATAGATTTAATAAAATTATCTATGAATTTTTTAGTTAACGGTAAATCATTTAACTGCCAGGTAATAATGGTGCTGTCTGGTTCTGCAAGTAGTGCTTCTGGATCTAAAAAATTCTTAGGCCATGGTGTAACATTTGACTTATATGTCTGTACTTTGCCCTTTTTATAGATAACATGAAATCTCACTTAACGTCTCATCCTTGCAATGTCTTTAGCATGTTGATCATCAATAACAGGTACAGCATTACTCTTGTGCATGGTAGCAATACCTTTGATGAGTGTGCCTGTGTATTTCTGCGGTTCAACCTTGCGACCACTGCCATTATCAACAGCACTCATAGGCAAACTAGGATATTTCTCACGATGCAGTCTATCTTGTTCTGCTCGCCAATTAGTTTGAGAATTTAGTGGCTTGAAGTGTTTGTAGTCACGTGGGTCAGGCTTCTTGGTCTTGCCATAGCAGTAATCGATATACTCATCAAGTGTACCATAACGCATGTCATGTAACCCTTTACGTTTCATATCTCTATTATGCTCTCGCCAACGCAACTCTAACTCAGCCATTTTAGCCTTAGTAATTTTAGTTTTGCGTTTACGGGTGTTGATTGTGCTTAAACCCTGTGCTAAATGCATGGTCATAATAGTACCTAATTAGTGTAATATATTATACAATTATAGCAAAATTATGCAATTTGTCAAGTATTTTCTACAACGTTTTCCAGTGTATCGTAGAATAATTTGGTTAAATTGGGGATATATTTATGGTGCAAATGCTGATAGTTAAATTCTGCAATTTCCATGCATTTGGCCCACGTTTGAGGGTTAATATTTTGTACTGCTTTGTCTAGGCATACAGCAAATAGGTGACACCTAGTTGACCAATTTATTTCTTGATCGTAAGTCTTAGGCAAGATTTCTGAATAATTATTAAAACCTAATGTGGTTTGATATTCTTCGTAACCATGATAGTCACCTATATTAAAACTTGGTGTAAGATATAAAATTCCTTTCATCCATTTTTCTGAAATAAATCTAGCTCGGTGATTACGCCAATGTAAATTAGTTTCAACGTTTATGTTAAAAAAGGACTCTGTCCACCACCAATCTTGTTTGAATCTATCTCTCACAGTCACATTTTCTTTGTAGTCATCGGGCAGTTCGGTGTATTCGTATAATTCATGTAAATTTCGATCAGTGGGCGATACATTACTCTGACTTTTTATTGCGTCATAAAAATTATTCTTGTTAGCAATGTTACTGTAACTTAAAAGTATTTTTTTAAAGTCTAAACCAACATTTATACATGATCCTAGAACTCGAGCACGTTGCTGTGTGCAATGTCCGTTCATGTACAAAAAATAATATTTTTTATTAGCGAAATTTTTTAAGGCGTCTTTGTCGTCGATCTCACATATCTTATTTTTACCTGACCTATAAAATTCTTCTAAATGTAACCAATTGTGTCTTATTATTTTACTATCATAATCAATACAGTTATTAAAATCAGGAACGTTTGTCCAAAACGACACATTAGATAAATCATATCCCAAATGTTCTAGCCATTCTTTGCAAACTGCAACTCTTTGAAGGTGAGGCTCAAATGCATCATCTATTAAGATGTGACCTTTGTAGTTAAAGATTGTATCTAATTGCTCTTTATCGCAATTAAACAGACTATTAAAGTATATTATCAATATTCCGTTTGGGGTGTCAGGCACTAATGTTTCTATGGATTTAGGCTTGCCGCCAGTAACTTTTAAAAAATTTATTAGGCTAGGAATAATTAATAAACCTGCATCCCAGCCAGTACAATCTGGACGGTCCATTTTCTTATTCGGAACGCCTAGTCCTTCTATGTGAAAGGTCAAATCTAAAAGTTTACTATGGTATACATCAGCCCAAGAGTCGAATGTTTCTTGAATGTAACTTTTATTAATTCGAAAATTATTGTGATAATATATTTGTTTCACATTAAGAATAGTCTCGTAACATCTTTACAATTTCGAGTGCATGTTGTTCTTCTTGCCCTATCTGTCCTCTGGCATATTCTTCCAACATGATACTTGCATCAGCAACTTCCTCTAATAAAGTTTTATATAATGCAACTGCTTTCTTTTCATGCTCTAAACTTTCTTCCAAAATTTGTGTAATAGAATGGTTATGATTTTCTTCAATTGGAGAAATCTTTTGACTTGGGTGTCCGCCAAATCCTGTAATATATTCTCCTGCTTGTAATGCATGCATCAAACTTTCGTTTGCCTGCTCTTGTAAAAACTGGACTATAGGAATACGATTAGGTCCGCTGACCATTAGTGAACTGTGAGCATATCTTACTACTCCAGCCATTTCCATTTCAACAACTTCGTTTAGTATTTCGCATACTCTCTGGGTATTAAGTTCTCGCATTTCCAATTTACTCTCCGTTATAGTACTCGAGGCGTTCAATATCGTCTTCATTGGTTTCCTCACCGTACTGAATTTCTATAATATGACATGGCTCATCAAATGGGTTATATGCTTGATGCCAGTCACCTTGTTTTACATGAAAGAATCCATCTTTCTGTATAGTGTGTATTTGATGTTGCTCCGGCGAACTAAAACTGTGCTTGATGTTTATCATGCCCTTGCTCACAAACCACATCTCACTTCTTTTGAAATGTCTTTGATAACTGATCCCTTTGCCTGGCTCAATTATCAATTCCTTTACACGAACTACATCGTCTTGAAACAGGTCTGAAAACTCGCCCCACACTCTGCGTTCTGTTGGATACTTCCATTCTTTTAATATCCAACTGCTACTGTTGGCTTTGTGTTCTCCACCAACTGAGAATACAAACTCGTATCCTTCTACTTGCATTTCGGGTATGTTATCTTTTCCTCTATCACCTCCGTTACAGAATACATAATCATGATCGTGTCCGAATGCATCGCGGACTTGTATAAGTCCTGCTGTTACTGTACCATCTTTATCATCTACACCATATAGGTTTGACACCATGTGCATACGTTCAAGTATGGTAGCACGTTCTTCAAAAGGCATAAATGGTCTGCCTTTCTTTCTTGTAAGCCAATCATCACTGTTGAGTAGCACTACAAGTTTGTCGCCATAAGCGGCGGCTGATTCTAATAAATTAATATGTCCCGAATGTAGTGGATCAAACCCTCCACTAACTACAGCAATTTTCATTATCTGCCTCGGTTTCTTAAACGTTCAACTTTTTCTCTTATTGCCCAAGCCTTACGTTTTTGTCTTTTTCCTTTGAGATGTTTTTCTCCAACTATTGCAGATGGCATCCATTCTCCTTTAGCAATCATATCGTTCATTTGCTTTTGTGTTCTTTTTTCGGCTGCGGCTTTCATGCGTTTTCTTTTTACAGAGGGCTTTTCGTAATATTCTCTTTTAGCAAGTTCTTTTTGTCGATTGTCTCGCTCTAGTACTTTCTTTAATCTTCTAATAGCACCGTTAACATCGCCGTTCCTGACATAAATCTTGGTTCCTTGGTCTTTAGGAGTTTTATCGAAATTTTTGTTTTTATTAAAATTTCCTTTATTGTTCCATTGTTTTTTCATCTACACCTCTATATAGTTTATATCCTGTAAGTTCTTCGATCTTATTATCATAAATTGCTATTGGAAAATAATCTTTGTCTGGATACTTATCAAATTTTATTTTTCTAATGCCTTGCTTGTGGAAATCAGGTGCATTGTACATTAAATAAAATAGCGATCTTTCTACTATTCCTTTTAATGCTCTAGCCCCAAGTTTTTCCTTAGATGCTATTCTAGCAACATCACTATAATAAACATCTGATAATTCGAGCTCTATATTATCTAGTTTTAAAATTTCCTTTAATTGTATTATAATACTATTTTCTACTTTTGTCAAGATCTCTTTTAACTCTTTTTCACCCAGATGATTTAATGTTGCTATAATTGGCAGTCTACCAACTAATTCCGGTAATAATCCAAAGTTAACTATGTCTTCTGCAACTACAGATGATAGATAGTTATGATCTTTTGATTTCAGTTCTGTTTTAAAACCAATGTTCGATTTTCTTCTAATTCTTTTTGCAATATCTTTCTCTAAGCCCACAAAAGCACCACCTACAATAAACAGCACGTTTGTTGTATCAAAATCAACGTAGTCATCACTAAATTTTTTATTTGAAAACTTTACTTTTGCTGTAGTGCCTTCTATTAATCTTAGTAGTGCTTGTTGAACACCTTCACCACTAACGTCGCGTGTAGACGTGTTAGATTCGCTCCTACGGGCCTTTTTATCAATCTCGTCAATGTACACTATGCCTTTTTGTGCTAACTCTAAATCAAAGTCTGCTAAACTTAACAATCTTTCTAACACACTTTCTACGTCCTCGCCTACATAACCCGCTTCAGTTAATGTGGTTGCATCTGCTACAGCAAAAGGAACATCTAGTATTTTTGCTAGTGTTTTTGCAAAAAGTGTTTTACCTGTTCCGGTTGGACCAACTAATAGTATGTTAGATTTTTCTATTTCTACATCGGTAGAACTAAAAACTCTTTTGTAATGATTGTATGCACTAGCACTAAGTATTTCTTTGGTGTCAGTGTTACCTATGATATGTTTATTTAAAAACTTATGAATTTCTCGTGGACTTGGGATTGAATCGGTATCTATTTTGTTTTTAAGTTCTTTTTCTTCTTTTTCTATGATATTATAACTTAAACTTATACATTCGTTACAAATATATACATTTGGTCCGGCAATCAGTTTTTCTACTTGGTCTCTGCTTTTACCACAAAAGTTGCAGTTTAAATTTTTATTTTCTGTCATTTTTTACCTATGTAAACTTTCTGTGTAGACTCTGTTGTGTCGTCAGTGGGTAACGGCATAGCCCAAAAACCAATTTTACTTTTTATTTCTTCTTCTGATTGTGATTTAAGTATTTGATAAATTTCATCTGCACTTAGATCTTCTTTGTTAAACTCTGACATAGCCATAAGTCTCGATGCTTCTAATAAATCACCTGATGCCGTTTTTTCTATAGTGTCTGGTTTTTCTCCTAGTAATTTGTATGCTTCTTGTAATTTTTTAAGAGCATACAAGTACTTAGCATTTAAATCATCAAATGCTTTCTGAATCTCATTTTTCTTCATGTCTATTAAGAACTGTTTTTTCGAGTTGTTCGATTGCCGCAGGTGTAGATAAATCTAATTCTATATCAGGCTCAACATCAAGATCGGATTCTAATTTATTAATTTTAGATTGCTGGGTATCGATTTTATCGAGTGCATCTGAAAGCATAGATAGTGTATTACCATATTTTGTCCATAACTCGTCTAATGCTTTCTGTATTTGTTCTTTACTTGCCATCTAATTTCTCCTGTAACTTTTTCTCTAATTTTTCTATTGCTTTTGGAGTCTTTAATTTGAAGTCCGGATCTTTTTCTACTTCAACAATTTTTTCTACTTCCTTAATTACTTCTTTAGGTTTCTTACTTAGTTCTTTTTTAAGTTTTGCAATTTCTTTATCTTTAATTCTTGCCGCACTCTCCATCATTGCCTGTGCGGCATCATCTACAGCAGAAGGTTGATTACTTGGCTTCTCACTACTGTCGATTCCAAGTGCCCCTTCTGATTGTATGTGTATGTTGTTATCTGTTGTTCCCCTATGTTCGGCAGTACTCTTATCGTCTGCTTCACTATTGGCCTCTCCGGTATTACTGGAGGTGTCTGAGGATTCAGATAGTTCGTTGGATTTATTGGCCCTACCCCTTCCGTCATCGTCTGGTCCTGCTTTTTCTAAGTTTATACCATACCTTAACAATGTTTGGTTAGCCGCAATAACCAGCATAACTGCTAGTGGGTCAAAGACAAAAACTAACATTAGTATGAATACCTGAACTGCCTTGTCCAACAGTTCCTCCCCGTCACCACCAAATAGTAATTGTGCTACATATTTGATTGGTCCTACTTCTTTTTCTAATTCTCTAACAACACTTTCTGCTTCAAACTTCTCGTCTTTAAGTGTTGCTATCTTCCCATAGATAGCGTCTATTTCACTATTAAAAGTATCTATCTGATTCAATGCGTCATCTTGCGAACTTGTATTTTGATTACGCAATCTGTTTATTTCTGCATTAGCATTTTGTATTGTTTCTTGTGCTTGACTTCTATACCTGTCAATTGCATCTTGGAAAACTTTTATATCTGCAGTTGCTTGAGATCTTAATGATTGTTGTTGTTCTGCTATTTGATCACGCTCTGTTTGTTGCGTAGCTCGCAACGCATCTGCTTGAGCACCATAGTCTATAGTTTCTGTCTCAGCGGCCCTAAATACGCCCCCAGCATCAGTTTCGATTACTTCTGTGCCTTTTGCTCTTAAATCATTTACTGCTTTATCAAGTGCCGATAATCGAGTATCAAGTGATGCCAAGTCTACAGTAAGTTGCTGTCTTACACTTTCTATTTGGCCTTGGTTGTAATCTATATCGCCTTGTACTTGTTGCCATGCTGTATCACGTATTTGTATTTGTGCATCAATACTGTCTTGCACATCAAATCCACCACTGCCTATACCAGCAATACGGTCTTCTATAATATCAATACGGTTTTCTTCTCTGGCTATTTGCCCATCTATACGCTCTACTGCCGCAATGGCATCACCACTTACACCTGCCTGATCTAAGTGTGCCTTAGACAGATAACCAAAGATACCCATGCTGGTTATAAGCATGAGCACAAGAACTGCGGTACTTAAATATGCTTTTAGTGCTAGACTAGTATCGTGCCAATATCTATATAGCCAACTTGCTGTGAGCAGTTTGCCTACTTCAAGAGTGCCGGCCATTACTGCAATGGGCAATGCGGCCGCACTGAAAATGGCCATAAGACCTGCAATGCTAAACCAAGCCGCTACGCCAGCAATGGCTAAGGCTGTAAATAATGTTAATAGACCAAACCACATAATGTACTATTTATCGTGTTTTATCCTATCAAATAGACAGTAATGGAGATAACACTAGTTATAAATAGTAGCATGACAACTATAGTAATTGAACGTTTACTACCTACTACAATAACAGAAACAGCAAATCATAAACTGTTGCCTAAAGAACAGGGATCAAGTTTGCTTAATATTTGTTGCTATCCTGATAAAAAATCTGATAAATTTGTATCTTCTTTGCAAGGCCCGTACAGATGGCGTAATTTTTTTGGTAATAATGTTTTTAAAAGGGTAAATGTACCCGATATTAAAATTGGGGAAATTAGAGGAGCAGAAGGGTTCACCTATGATGAAGTTATTGATAGTTTTAATTCTGTAAAAAGAGAAATTACTAAGAAAATTAATACTAGCGATTTTATATTAGTATTTGAAATTGACGAAATATTAACACAATGGACCACAATACCTAATGCTGTAGATAATTATCTCAAGCCTATTTTTACTAACCATTATATTCTTGTGTCAGAATTACACGAACCAACTTTAGGACAAATAGATGGTTTATTTAATATGTATGAGACACAGCCATACATTCAAAAATCTGTAAGAAATACACAAGAATGGCCGGATGTTTTTGATCGATATGGTTTTAAACCTAAAGGTATGTTTATCTATCATACAAATTTTGCTGTTAAGAAAAAAAGAATCAGGTATATGTATGAAGAAACATTAAAAGATTACAATATACATCTCCTCGATCCGGCTCCCGGATTCTGGAACCAAATAATAAGTTTTAGAGGAAATCATCCTGTTGATCCAAATGCATTAGAAAAAATACAAAAAGTTTTAGATGGTAATAATTATGAAAAGTTGTTTATGAGTATGCATAATAAACCTAGAACCTATAGAGTTAAACATCTAGCAGATTTAGATAAACACAATTTATTAAAACGCGGAGATTGGAGTTTAGCATACGAACCCTCACAACCTTATATTTGGGGTAATAAACGTCATCTGGATATTAGGTTTATCACAAAATATCAAAATATATTACCAAAAGCATATGACAGTGATAATAGAACTAAAGGTGGAGTAGGTTTTCTCGCACAAGATGATATATTAGAAAAAGATGCATGGTATGCACCAACAGAGTGGTGCGGAAAGTATAAATGGTGGTTTGTAGTCGAAACTACCGGGTATCATAGAGTTGATACTATGTGGAAAACAGACCAAGCCTACTATGATGCAATTTCTCGAATAAGGACTGACATAGGCATTTATTGTTTAGATAAAACGTTGATAAGCGAAAAAACATTTAAAGTATTTGCTTGTGGAATGATTCCTATTGTTATTGATACTAGCGGAATAGTAGATGACATTGAGGATTTAGGATTTAAATTACCGTGGTGTAGAGATTTAAATTACGATCATCTAGAAACTTTTGAAGAAAGATCTGAGCAATGCATAAATGAATTTATAAAAATTATGGATAAACCATTACCACAGAATTACAAAGATGCTGTAATACACAACTATAAACATCTACATAATGATGAAGCTCTGGTAGAAAACATGTTTAAACCGTTATATAGAATTATGGATTTTTATGAAAATTAAAATAGAAAAAATTGCAAATCCTGGAGTACAGAGTGACTCAATCGATCGCGACATTCATGAAGGGCTTGACCCAAATCACTCGTTGTTTGACCCAGGATTTACTGACTTTTTTTACGACAGTACAGTACGGTCAGAAATTTACATGGGCAATTTATTTCCTAATGTTTTCTCAGTGTTCGGTCAAGGTATGCAACAACGATTTGATATAGGTAAATCATATGGAAGAGATGGTATAGATATTAATTTGTTATTAACCATGTCTCCCGATGATACATATTATGAAATTGACGGTTTAACTTTAATGCTGATCCCAAAGCGAAAATGTATACATCTTTTAAAGAATTTTAATGTTATACTTCATGATCATATGGAAGGATTGAATTGGGGTTTTTTCAAGCAAAAACATAAAGATCCGATAAATCTTATAAAAGAGTATGGCGTAGTACCGCGGAATCTATATGTTAGCAGTTGTTCTGGTGATGATGATGTTAGTATACCAGAGTTAAATATAAAATCTTGGTATATGCCCATATGGTGGATGATAATGTACTCTAAATTCCCACATGATGTGGAGTTTAAATATAATCCAACAAAGTTAGCATTAATACCTGCTAGAAAAGCCCGAGCACAAAGGGTAAAAATCTTAGCAAAAATACACGAAAAAGATCTTCTAGATCAATGTGATTGGTCTCTAATTATGGATATGGAAGAAAAATTTGGAGATGTTGGTGACTTTTTAAAATCGCCTAGTATACACTATTCTAGATTTCCACTGTTGTATACCAGCGAAGAACTATATATCAAAAATTTTTACAATGATGTTAAAGATCAATTGCCAAAATACTTTGAACAAGTTCCACACAGTACATTTGGCGATAATCATTTATTCGATCTAAATTGGATGGGACAATATTGTTATTATATTAACACGGAAACAAACCAAGGTGAAAAGGGAATTTTTACTACAGAAAAAACATTCAAAGGCATGATGTTAGGAATACCGATGCTTAATTCCGCATCAGTAGGATACGATAAATTTCTTAATAAATTAGGGTTTTTAACAATAGGTAGCGATGAGTTTGATCATCTCTGCTGGGACGAGCGATCACATGCAATAGTTGATTATGTTGAAAAGCCAATTGATCACGAATTTAACAAATATGTTGCAGAACATAATTTTAATATGGCACACGACATAAATCGTATATTTGAAATTGTTGATAAAGAGGCCCCCACTCGTCAGTAGGGAAAGCCTCCACGCTCTAAACTCTCATATATCATTATATAGCACTGTTATTGACCGTCGTCGAGCAAACAGTGACACTCTCCTTTATTGTACGTTATCTAAAAAACGCATCTTTTGATGATCAGCAAGTTCAACAGTAGCACTATTGGCTTCATGTTCTCTTACTGTGACTTTTTGTACCCAGCATCTTCCATTAGTAAGTTCATTTACAATTTCAGTT
>Ga0255759_10002027_pt1 | contig 18165 bp, 22 predicted proteins | sample 101ome_20_FD_179959 | JGI IMG/M metagenome (GOLD analysis project Ga0255759, IMG submission 179959) | Coastal salt marsh microbial communities from the Groves Creek Marsh, Skidaway Island, Georgia - 101404AT metaG (version 2) | ecosystem: Environmental > Aquatic > Marine > Intertidal zone >...
ACCAAATGACTCTAAAGCAGTATTAATAAATCGCTCTGCGAAGTCATCATCAGTAACGCTTCCGTTACAAGCAACTGCTTTTCCTCCCATATCCTCGATATCAGATACAGTTTGATTGGCAGGGTCTGCATCTAAATCATTTATGACAATATGAGCACCATCTTTGGCTAACATTAAAGCCAACTCTCTTCCAATTCCTCTTCCAGAACCGGTAATTAGTGCTACTTTTCCTTTTAACTTTCTTTCCATATTAAAATCCTAACGATTTACCAATGATCTCTTTCATGATCTCAGTAGTTCCTCCATAAATTGTTTGTACTCTAGAGTTTAAGTAAGCTTTTGCAATTGGATATTCTTTAATATAGCCATACCCACCGTGCAATTGTAGACATTGATCAACTATTTTTAGCTCCAGTTCAGTTAACCACCATTTTGCCATAGCAGCTTTTTCTGGACTTAATTTTTTCTCGTTCAATTCAAAAACACATTGATCATAAAAGGTTCGTCCAATCTCAGCTTCAGTAGTCATTTCAGCTAATTTGAATTTTGAGTTCTGGAAACTTCCAATTTTTTGTCCAAACGCTTTACGGTCATGGCAATATTGAATAGTTAAGTCTAATACAAATTCTATAACAGCAATAGCTCCTGCTGCAATTGATAGTCGTTCTTTTGGAAGACTTTCCATCATGTAATAAAACCCTTTACCTTCTTCTCCTAATAAATTTTCTTTAGGCACTTTTACATCTTTAAAAAACAGTTCAGCAGTATCTTGTCCAACTTGGCCGATTTTATCTAGCTTATTACCTCGTTCAAACCCTTCCATACCTCTTTCTAGAATGATTAGGCTGATACCATGAGCTCCAGCTTTGGAGTCTGTTTTACATGCAACAATTACAAGATCAGCTAATAATCCATTGGTAATAAATGATTTACTACCATTAACTAAAAAGTGATCTCCCATATCTTTAGCAAGGGTTTTAATGGAAGCTACATCACTACCTCCGCTAGGTTCAGTCATTGCTAAGGCACCAATGGTTTCTCCGCTACAAATTTTTGGGAGCCAACGTTTTTTTTGTTCTTCAGTTGTATGTCGTAATAAATAAGGTACTACAAGGTCATTTTGTACAGAATGTCCAAATCCTGGATTTTCAGCTTTTACACTTTCTTCGATTAGTATTGTATTATAACGATAGTCATCAAGGCCCATACCTCCATATTCTTCTGGCACATCTATGCCAAAAAAATTATTGGATCCTGCCTTGAGCCAAATATCTCTTGAAACCATTCCATCTTTTTCCCATTGCTCATTGTTTGGTTTCATTTCTTTTTCAAAAAAAGCTTTAGCTGCATCTTGAAAAATTAAATGTTCATCTGTCAAATTTTCTTTTTTCATGTAATTTCCTTTTTTAGTTATCAATTTTACCATTTTTTTTAATTTGTTGCTCTATTAGTTTTTAAAGGTAGTGCATTGACATTTATGTAAGTAAAGTGTACTTTACACCTAAACAATTTTATGGGGAAATAAATGATTAACAATAAAAGTCTTATCACAACACTTGTCTTAGCAGTTCTATCCACGTTATATCTTGGAAGCGTTTGGAATGATTTTTTTGGTACATTGAGCGTCAATGTATCTATGGATCGTCAACAGGCAGTTAAAGCTGCATCAGATGCTTCAAAGCAATTTGACATTTTAGATGATTCATTTGAGCAAGCATCTATATATAATTTTGACGATTCGTTACGAAATTTTGTTGAGTTAAAACAAGGTGGTAAAGAAAAGTTTCAAGAGATAATTGATAACGATATTTATTCACCATATAATTGGATGGTCCGTTCTTATAAAGAAGGTGAGATTATTGAAGCGATGTTTCAATTTAAGCCTGACGGAAGTCCTAATGGTTATAGAATAAAAATTCCTGAGGAATATGATTCAGATAACCTTGATGAAGAAGACGCCTTAGCGCTAGTTGAACAGAACATTAATAATCAGTGGTCTGGAAATTTTAGCGATTACAATCTTATAGAATCCTCCTTTAAGGAAATGTCAAATGGAAGAATAGATCACTCCTTTCTTTTTGAACATAATCTTCAAGATATTGGTGAAGCAAAATATAGATTACGAGCAACAGTATCTGGCTCAATAATAAATTCAGTAAGCCCTTTTGCATTTGTGCCTGAATCGTTTCAAAGAGAATTTGCAAACATAAGATCTGACAATGATACAATTGCAATATTTGCCAATTTTGCTTTCTTGGGGATTTACTTGTTGGGTATTGGTGTAACTTCACTGATAATTTTTTACAGAAACGGTTGGTTGAGATGGAAAAAGTCAGTTTTAGCTGCTGCGTTTGTAGCTCTTTTTTCAAATATTCTTTTAAATCTTAATTTTTATCCTACGATTTGGATGGCCTATGATACAGCCTCCTCAAAAGCTCAATTTTTAACAGAACAATTATTAGGAATGGTAGCCAATGGAATTCTTATGTTCTTCATCTTGGCTGCATCCTTTGTCACGGCTGAGTCATTAACAAGAAGAGCCTTTCCTAAGCATATTCAAATTTGGAAGACATGGACTTCCAATGTTGCAAACTCAAAGCGTGTATTAAATGACACTATTTTTGCTTACTTAATTGTTCCAATTAAACTAGCTCTTGTAGGAGCATTTTATATACTCATGGAAAGAAATTTTGGATTCTGGTCTCCAGCTTCATCATCTTTCGATCCTAATTATCTAGCATCTATATTCCCGTGGTATACAGGTTTAGCTATATCTTTACAAGCTGGCTTTTGGGAAGAAATGTTATTTAGAGCAGTTCCAATCGCCGCTGGGGTTTTAATTGGGCAAAGATATAATATGCGCTTTACTGGATTAATGGTTGCTATGGTAATACAGGCATTAATTTTTGGTGCTGGACATGCTAATTATCCTGCGCAGCCATCATATGCGAGGGTCGTTGAATTATTTTTACCATCAATTGTGGTTTATGGTATGATTTATCTCCGATTAGGTGTTGTCTTTGGAGCTATCACTCACTATATATATGATGTTGTATTATTTTCTTTGCCAATTTGGTATTCCTCAGGATATATGTTTGATAAATTTATGACTGTTATTGGGGGATTAATTCCATTTCTTGTTATTTTATATTTTAGAATGAAACATCAGAAATGGTCTGATATAGATTCCTCATCATTAAATGAAGGTTTTGTACCTACTCCACCAAAGAAAAAAACTTCAGAAGAAAAAGAAGTCGTTAATACAGTTCCAACCACTTCTAATGTTTTAAATCCAAAAATTGTGGGGATAGCTCTGCTATTTGTTATTGGAATTTTCAGTACCTTTAAGCTGTCTAATGTAGACGTACCCGTTAACTCTCCGTCAATTGACAAAGAAGAGGCAATTTCAATAGCGAATCAATTCTTATCAGATAACAATATCAAATTACCAGACGGATATAATGCCTATGCATTTGATGATAGTTCATATCCTGCATCTTCATTTATTTGGGAAGAGCTTGGGCAAGAGACATATTCATCGTTACTTGGATCTTACGTGTTAGGACCTAGGTGGAAAGTAAGGTTTGCAAAATTTGATGGTCCAGTAGAGTCACGCGCAAGAGAAGTGATGGTATCCATGGATTTCGATGGAAATATATTGAGATTTAATAATAGGTTTCCAGAAGAAGAAGCGGGTAAGCAGCTAAGCAGAGAGGAAGCACAGGTCCTTGCTGAAAATGCTTTAGTTGAATACTTGGGTATGAATATATCCGCTGTAACTCTTACTAGTGCTCAAGAATCTCAAAAACCTAATAGGTTAGATTGGACATTTACTTTTACAGACAATAATGAGCTGGAGTATGAAGGTGCAAAGCTTCAAAATATTATCTCCATATCAGGTGATCAGATATCTGGGTTCACAAAGTTTGTTTTTGTTCCTGAAGAGTGGGCAAGAATGAAGCGAGATCGTGAAGGCTTATCAGGTATTATAGGCACTCTATTTACCGTTCCTGGTGCAATCTTTGTAATAGGGTTATTACTAATGAGATCCTTTAAGTTGTTAATGGATCGAAAGATAAATGTTCGAAAAGGGTTGATGTTTGGTTCATTTGCTATCTTTGGAATTATTAGTGTTTTTAATGATTCATCATTTCTTAATAATATGCCAACAAATCAACCTATTGAAAATTTGATGAGTACATATTATATATCTTCTATAGGTGGGGCACTAATTGCTCTTGGACTGGTTAATATATTGTTGTTTGGAACGCTGAACAAACTTGTTCAACCATCAATAAATAATATTAAAATAAAAGATGCAATTCTTGGAGGAGTAATTGTAGCATTAACTATGATTGCTTCATTGGTATTAGCTGGATCTTTTCAGTTAAACTTAAATCCAAATTTTGCAAGTTTTAATCTTACTTCCTATTACCCTCTTTTTGATACATTAAATGCATATACGTTTTTTGGACCTATTGCTTTTAATATTTTTCTTGCAGCCATTTTGTATGATATCACAAAAGGGTGGAGCAATAATATAAAAGGTAACCTACTTGCCTATATATTAGTTGTTGCAGTATTTACAGGCGATATAGGGTTTCAATATGATATAGTAAGCTCTATAATGATCGCACTGCTTTATGGAGCATTAATTTTTGCAATTTTTAAATTTATTATTAAGAATAACTATGCGATGATTCCATTTTATACATTATTCATGAGATTTTATGACAGATTTGCTGCTACGGATTTCGGTACAGTGTCATCGTATCCAAATGAATTATTATTTTTGGGATTATCTTTAATTTTGGCATCTTTTGTAATGGTTTCTTTGACTAAGAAACTATTTAATATGAATGTAAAAGGATAAAATATATTATATTCCTTGAATGTCTTATTTTAAAGGAAAAACAGTCATAGTAACTGGTGCTTCTTCAGGGATTGGAGAAGCAACAGCAAAAGAGTTTCTATTGCAAGGCGCTAAAGTAATTTTAGTAGCTAGAAATGAGTCTAAAATGCATAATTCATTTAAAGATTTTAATCAAGATGCTTACTCTATCTATCCATTTGATCTAACTAATTTAGATGACATTGATTCTTTTGTAAAAATGTTAATCGAAAAAGAAGGTCCAATTGATATTTTATTTAATAATGCTGGTGTAAGTCAATTTGGATATTTTGAGGAGAGTGATTTATCAGTATTAGATAAAATCATGGAGCTAGACTTCTTTTCCGTCGTTCAATTTACAAAGTCAATTTTACCTCATATGGTATCTATAAAGTCTGGTCAAATTGTAACAAATACCAGTGTTGCAGGCTTAGTTGGATCAAGAAATAGGTCATTTTATTCTTCTGCTAAATTTGCTTTACACGGATTTTTTGATAGTCTTAGATCTGAGATAATACATCATAATGTTCATGTTACATTAATTGCTCCTGGTAGAGTAGCAACGGATGTAGGAAAAAATGCATTAACTGCCAGTGGTGAACCTTATGGTAGAGATGACAGAGGGCATCAAAAAGGCTTAACATCTATTGAGGCAGCCAAGAGAATTCTCAATGCGATTAAACGTAAAAAAAGAGAAGCTGTAATTGCAAAGTGGAATGATATAGCATGGTTAGCTGTGTATATACGAAAATTTTCCCCTTCGTTATATTTTTTCTTAGCTAGAAGAATAGTAGCATAATTTTTTATGAAATATAGTATACTAGAAGATCCTCGTTATAAGCATCTTGCTGAGCCAAAATCAATATTATTTCAAATTTTTTCGTTTATTTTCGATTTATATGCTAACACTGTTTTAACATTCTATACTCCTGTTAAAGTGATTGGAAGAGAAAATATTCCTAAGGACCAACCATTTATTTTTGTAAGTAACCATAATAGTCACATGGATATTGCAATTTTAGCATATGCTACAAGAATGGGTTATGAAAAATTTGGTTTTTTGGCTGCAAAAGATTATTGGTTTGATAATAATTTTAGAAGAAGATTTTTTAAAAACTTAATTAATTTGATTCCAATTAGCAGAAAACAAAATCCAGAATCTCTTGATTTGGAAGATACTATGACACTATCAAAGGCCTTTATGGAATTAGGTAATAATATTATTATTTTCCCAGAAGGGTCTAGAGGAGAAGCTGGAAAAATGCAACGATTTAGAAAAGGTGCAGTTAAATTTTCTATGGGTTTAGATGTCCCTATTCTTCCTGCAGCAATTATTGGAGCAGATAAAGCGTGGCCCAAAGGTGAAAAATGGATGCAGTCTGTCCCTATTACTGTGAAAATTTTACCGCTCATTGAACCACCAAAAACCAAAAATCTATCAGATACGGCTTTCAATAAAGCACTTTCAAAATTAACAAAAGAACTTGAAGAGAAGATTACAAAAGAAGTAGAAGAGTTAGAAAAAAATTCTAGTTCTGATTAATAGTAATAATTGTACCTTCAGAATTTATCGATGCATTGTAGCTCGTAAGAGCTCTTGATGCAGGTCCTCTTTGAACACTTCCATCTAGATTAAAAATTGATCCATGGGAACCGCCTTGTTGGCTACAAGGAAGATTGTTGTTAGCTCCATCAAAATTAACAGAAAATCCAGCGTGTGTACAGTTTCTTGATAATGCTCTGACAGAAGAATTACTTGCTCTTATAACTATAAGCCCAAGACTGGTAAAAGTATTATTTCCACTAAGAACAATTCCTGAACCTACAGTTTGAAGCGTTTGATAAATTTTGGTGATATCAATTGTGATAGTTCCAGTTGATGCATCATAGTTGTAGCCTGTATCACCAGAGCCACCACCGTTATTTCCACCGCCTCCAGTATCTCCACCATCTCCAGTGTCTCCACCAGATGATGTAGGAGAACCTCCACCTCCACAAGCTTCAAGTATAAATGCTGAGCCGCCAATCAAGGTTAGCGTAGACGCTTTTCTGATGAAATCTCTTCGAGATGGATCTGCTGCTTGCTGATCAAAGCAATTGCAGTCACAGGTTGATTTTTTGGTTTTGTTTTTCATTAGCATTAATGTAATAAAAAAAAATTAATAATAAAATTTGATAGTAATTTTTCTTTATATTGAGAAGTGACTAATATAAAATCATTTAATTTAAGAATATTTGTAATGTTAAATTTATTTTGCACATTGCTATTTTCTCAGTCAATTGTAACACAAGAATCGTATGACTCAAGATTTACGCCACCAGAGATTGGCTTACCTGAAAATATGCCATATATAAAATCTTTTATTTGGGGAGAAGAGGGTGTATTTAGAAAATTAAATATTGGTCCAGAAAGTAGAATTGAAGAGCTTCAATTAAGAAGAAAAATGCTTCAAGCTCATCAATGGTTAGGCATTATAACCTTAGCTGGTTTAGCATATCAATATGACGTTGGGAAAAAACTTTATGATGGTAATGATGCTGATTATTGGGATTCTCATTATGATAAGCATAAGGCTATGGGGTATTTTACATATATGACTTATATGTCAACAGCTTCAATGTCATTTTTTTCTCCTCCTGCTCGAAAGTATGACAACAATATGAATTCAATTAAGTTTCATAGAAGAATGGCAGCATTACATTTTACTGCAATGATGGCCCAACCCTTTTTAGCAAAAAAAGCAGTCGAGGATGGAAAAAGATATAGTGATTTAATGGATGCTCACTTGAAAGCAGGAACGGTAGCATTTTTTGCTCTTAGTTTAGATGCATTAGGAATTACTTTCTTCAAATGAGAAAGATTATTTACATATTATTCATTCAATGTCTATTGGCTCAATCTTTAGTTGAATTTGACTTAAACAAAAGTTTTATTTCTTATGATGGAAAACACCCAGCTCATAATTGGACTGGAGTGTCAAAAGACATCCAAGGAACTTTTGAGATAAATGAAAAAGATCTAACACAATCAACAGTAGACTTATTTGTTCCAGTGTTTAGCTTTGATAGTAAAAATGCTAATCGAGATTCAAATATGCTCGATGTTGTTGAAGAATACTACTACCCATTTGTCAGATTCACTTCTTCCAAAATAAATAAATCAGAAAGCGGATTTGATGTAGTTGGTAATCTTAGCTTTCATGGAATAACAAAAGAATTCACTATTCCGGTTGAGTTAAATCAAGATAATGAAAGTATTTTAGTTACATCAGATTTTTCAATTATGCTTACAGATTTTAAAATTAAAAGACCCGCATTATTAACGATTAAAATTCGAAATCAAGTGGATATAAAAGTCTACTTAGTGGGATCTATAGAAAATCAGAAATAACTTTGGTAATCAATTATCCAAAGAGATAAAATGTTTTATTTGGTACCATAACTAGCAAGAAAAAAATCATATGCAGAGATATAATGATACCAAATATTGCTAGCAGTTTTATTGTGTTTTTATCCATGTTAACCTTTAAATAAGCGCTTTAATATAGTGATTTCTGGGAATAAAATATGAACTCTTTTTTGATAATCTTTATACTGCGGTCTAGTTCTTAAAATTTTAATTTCAATCCATGGAATGCTAGCATACCAAAACATTGCAGTCATAGCTATTGGGGCTATTAACAAATAGTTCAGGCCTGTAAAGGAATATCCAAAAACAAAGATTCCCCACCAAAACATAATTTCACCATAGTAATTAGGATGCCTGGAATAGTTCCATAGCCCTGTTTCAATAATAGCAGTTCCACTATGATGAATTTTTCGAAAAGCATGTAGCTGTTTATCGCTTATGATTTCTATTACTACACCAATTATACATAATCCAAAACCTAGAAAAATTGTCCAATTATAGCTTTGTGAAAAATTCTGGGCCATAGGCATGCAGCAGAAAAAAACAATGAAGGTAGGAAAGAAATGAATCCCACCAAGATTTCCTATAATCTCAAATGAATTTCCAAGATTATTTCTCATGTCAATATATCGCCAATCTTCATGGTGTAATCCATCCCAAGTTTTCATCCAATTGTAGGTTAGTCTTAGCGACCAAAAAAGAACAGCTGTCATAAGAAGTATAGAGGGAGTATTAATCACATAATTACTTTTAGCTAGCCAAAAAAATGCAATGAATGGAGGAATAACAGACCAGTATGCATCATAAAAAGATGAATTTTTATAGTATACACTAAATGAGTAAATAACAAATGTTGCAACAATATCTGCTATTAGAATTTGCATCATTGATGACAAATTGTAAGAAAATTTTAAAGATATAAAACCTAGAATTACAGCAATAACATATGCAGCAAGAACCGTTAAAAGACCTTTAGTTTTTATTGTCATTGATAAGTGATTTCAATTCAATTTTTTCAAAAGATAAATAAATATACCCTAAAATAATAGTATACAATAGAAATACAGAATGTAATAGGATTGCAGCTGTCTGCGATTGATCAATTCCTATTCCATATAGATTAAGAAAGTAAATAACAGCTAAATGATATGTTCCAATTGCAGCAGGAGCTATGGGTAATGAGGTTACAATGCTAGTAATAACTGTAATTCCAATGTATTGTTGAATAGATAAATCAATATTAACAGACTTCAGTAACATATACATATAAGCCACAAATGAGCACCATAGCAGAATGGAGATACCACCAAGTTTAATTTTATTTTTGGACACTAATAAATACCCGTCAATAAAATTTTTTGTAAACGAAAATTGCTTTTGCATTTTATTAGCGAGTGAATTATTACCAAAAATGATGAATGAAGTAATTATGTATAATAATAAAATTGCAACGGATAATTCTAATCCTAGGACATTATTAAATCCAAAAAGAATTAAAAAAATACTAAATAATCCAACAATCCATAAGTCAATAATTTTTTCAGCAACTAAGCTTCCAACAAGAAAACTAAACTTTATATTATCTGAATTGCTAGATAAGAGTTTTGCTCTAGCCAAATCCCCAGCTCTAAATGGAAGCATATTGTTCAAGAAATATCCAATATGGGTTGTAGAAATATATTTCTGTAATTCAAGATCTTTTGGTGAATCTAATAAAATCTTCCATCTGAAAGATCTTAGTATGAATGTTGCAAAGGTTGTAATAAATGCTGTAAAGATATAAATCAAATTTGCATTAGATAAAGCACTATAAATATCTTCTATATTTACTTTATTAAATGCAAAGTAGAGACATAGCGTAGCTACGCAGAAAGATAAAATTTTTTTCAAGGATCTTGTTTATCTCTTTGGAATTCCCAGTTGACGATTCTTTTTTTCATTTTCTCACCATTTTCATCGAGATGTTCGCTTGTTTCCATTGGGCTTTGATACTCTAGAGGAACATCCGTATTTACTTGGCAATTACTCATTAATCCAAGCATGGCAATAAGCATTATTGAAGCAATGATTGTTGGAAAATGTTTACCCATTTAATTTGAAGTCTCTTAAGAAGTTTGTTTTTGTCAAAAGATAGAATATTTCCACTAATCCAAATAGTTGGACAAAACCACATATTAGAAACCATCCCTTATGATTATTTCTTGCAGCAAACCATAAAGCCAATAAAGTAAATAGAGCTTCCCATAGAGATATAGCCATAAATAACGCTGGATTTGCTTGAAGTGTTTGTGCAAAGTTAGTTATGATTTCCATAATACAGTTCTTACGGGTTAAATAATAGAGAGACTAAAAAAACAAATAAAATCACTCCACCAAAAATGCCCCAATAGTATAATCCAAATTCCATGTCGAATATTAAATATTATTATCTGAGTTGAAAAGTATTATATTTACCCATGGAAAAAAGAACTTCAAATAATACAAAAATAAAAATCTATGCGACATCTTGGTGCGGTCCTTGCAAAATGGCAAAAAAGTTCTTAACAGAGAAGGGTTTCAATTTTGAAGAGATTGATATTGAAGAACATAATATTTCTCGAGATGAGATGGCTTCATTGGCAAAAGGACCTACAGTTCCTCAAATTATAATTAACGATATTCCTATAGGTGGATTTGAAGACTTAATTCAGTTATTTAATACTGAAGCTTTCAAGTAGAATCATATCCAAAGTTTAGAAATTCTATTTGTGAAGTCTTTTTTTGGATTGTCAATCATTTCAATCATTAAATCAATCGACTCATTGTATAATTCTTTTTTTTGCTTACCATTTCTAATCCAAAGTTCAATTTCCTCTTTTGTGAATTCTGAACATACAGTTGCATGTTGCAATCTTTTTAATGTCTTTGCGTTATGTTCTTGTTCTGGTTGTCCTTTAAGAGGTTTACATAGAATTTTTTTACCCAAGTAAATAGCCTCAGCTGGTAATTGAAACCCAGCATTAGTTATTAAGCCGTTGCAAGCAATTAAATCTTCTTTAAAGTATTTATTTGAATAAGGCTTTAAGGTAACATTACCAATTTGAACCTCTTTATCAACTGAAGAATAGTAAATGAATTCATTTTCTTTGATAGTATTTAAAGTTGAAATCATTTGATCTTGTTCTTCCCAAGCAAGATAAACAAGAAAAGTATTTTTCATTACTTTTACAGCATTTTGATTTTTCAAACTTTTTTCAATAAATGGTGGAAGTATGGATTGATTGAAGTGATAAAAATGGGAAGAAATTGTACTATTTATAGGTGTATAAAATCTTAAAAAAAATATACTAGCAAGTTTCATTTTGAACGATTTTGGTATTTTTTTTAGAAAAGAGTATTGATGTCCAATACCAATGCAATGAATTCCTAATTTTCTGGCTGCATAGGCTGATATAGGTTCAAAATCGGTAACAACCACATCATACTCTTTTTTAATGTTAAAAACATCCCTCACAAATTGAATGAGGTCAATATTCAATAATGTTTTGAAAACATTTAATTTTCCCTTTTTGAAAACAAAGGTGAAGCCTTTTTTAATAATGTATGGTCGAAATTCCTCGAGTTCAAAAAAGTCTTTAACATCTCTACCGCTAAAAAGAACGGTAACGTTATGACCTCTTTTTTTTAATTCTGATATTGTGATTCTTGAACGAGATATATGGCCATTTCCTGTGGCATTAACCCCATATAAAATATTCATATTCTAATTTATGATTTTGTTAAAATTTTTTGAAGATAATTAGCTTTTAGACAAAATTTTTCTAAGAATTGTACTCGATGTATGAGTGGTGTATGGAAAATAGATTATTTCAACTCCAAATTGAGAAAATTCTTTTTCAATCTTATTCCACTGATCAGTGCCTTTCCAATCATCACCAACAAACATTTTATCAAATTTTAAATTATTCCAAGCTTCCATTTTATCATAGCTAGTTTGAGGAACTACTTCATCAACATATTTTACTGCCTCAACTAAATCCATTCGTTCTTGAAATGGTATGAAAGGTTTTTGATTCTTAGCTGATTCACATAGTTCATCAGTAGTAACCCCAACAATTAGATGATCACATTCTAATCTTGCTCTTTTAAGAATGTTTAGGTGTCCTATGTGGAATAGGTCAAATACCCCCGTAGTATATCCAATTTTTTTCATTTTATTCTATTGTGTAACTCAAAATATTTGAGCTTTATATACTAGCAATTTTCTAATAAAAAAGTGACAATTCTTTTACTAGCATTTCCGTCTAAATTTCCTGCAAGTTTTTCAAGATATTCTTTCGCATTTTTAGATGATGTAAAATTAGCACCTAAAAGATTTTTAGCTTGTACAATCATTTCATTGTATGAATTTGATGGTTCAGCGATTTGACCATAATCATCATAGTCTTTATCCATCCTTGCTTTGAATCTATAGGAAAAGATCCCCCTATAATTCCATCTTAATTGTAAGAAGGTACACCATAACACTGGTTTATTAAGCGCAGCAAACTCAATGATTGCAGAAGAAGCATCGCTGATCATTAAATCGGCAGATTTCAAGAAAGGTAAAAGTGAATAATCATTTACTTTTGCTAAGTATGTGTTATCAAATGATTCCCAATGATTAAGCAACTGTTTTTGTTTGAGGTATTTTTTCTTACTCATTGAAAAAAAGTGTGGTTTTATGATAATATTATAATTTTCTAAATCAACCGGAAAATTCTTTGAAAAACGCTCTATACTGCTTGGATAAAAAGTTGGAGCATACAGAATTGTTTTTTTATTATTATTTAATCCAAGAGTTGTGAAATCAATACCGTCTTCTTCACCATTAATAATTGGATCCATTTTACAAAAACCAACATTTTGAAAATTATCTTCTGGATACATTTCGGACAGTCTTTTAAAACGATAATCGCTTTCAACAAATCTAACTGTTGTAGGGGTATCCGATTTTGAATAATAGCTCTTTTTAGGACCTACGCCGTGTCCAAGTTGTGCTGTTTTACTATGGATATGAATTTTATCTAATTCTGGAAAGGTATTACCTAGAAATATCCAATCTGGCTTTTCTGATAAGTAATACTTAAGTGCATAATTTTTATCTTGAACCCATGTAGCAGGTAGGCATTCATCTGAAATAATTTTATTAATTACATCATCAAATTTTCCATGATGAAAAATAAATTTTGACTCAAAAACATTTTCTTTCTGAAGTTGTCTATATACAGGTAAGTATTGAGGCAAATAGTATAATTCTTGAACATCAAAAAATATTGTTAGTTTTTTATCCATATTGTCCCGTGGATCTAAAATACTGCTTTAATATTAAAAGCTGAATTAATCTCTCTTGTTTTAAGTCTTTAAATTGTCTTACAAATTTATTTGCATTATCAATGATTTCAAGGCACTTATCATTTTTATTCCTATAAAATTCGATTTTTTCCTCTGCATCAGAAAAATCATCTTTGACTTGAATATAATGAACTCCATGTTCAAGCTTTCCTTCCATAAACCAGCTTTCATACTTTGGTTTAGGCATGACACAAACTGAATTTGAGCTCATCGCCCAGTAAAGATTTGTTGAAATACATTTTCCTTCAAGACAAAAAATAAATTTGTAGTTAAGTTGATCATTAATAGACATAAAACTTTTCATCCACGGTACATCTTTTCTTGGACTAGTTTGTCCAATATCAAATAAAGGAGTTGTATAAAAATTTTTAACAAAATATTCCCTTATTGAATTATTTCTTATGTCACCTCTCCATACGGCTTGATTTTTTTTATGTTCAAATTTTTTAGTATCATTTATAAAATGAAAAAGCTTTACTTGGTTTAACTTTAGCAAAATAGAATTTTGGTTATCAGAGCCAATAGGTCTTGATTTAACAAATGTTGGATATGGAGGATTTTCCTTAGCAATATCACTACAAATATAATCTTTTACTGAATAGATAAAGTCTACTTTATTTTTCTTATTAAAAAACTGTAATAACATGTAAAAATCTATAAAATGTGAATTCTGTTTATTTTTAAAAAATTGATTCCAAAATAATTCAGAAGAATTTTTTCCTTTATTTGAAACTTTAAAGTTTGAAGTTTTTTTGAAATAATATCCTACTCTTGATTCAATATATTTTTCCTGAACACTATTATTTAATATACTTTTAAGCCTCATTCTGGAAATAATGCTGGGAAAGAAATATACCAAAGGTGTATAGTAAAGATAGTATAAAAGTTTTCGTCTTCTAGAGTTTGAACTTTTAAGATTTTGCATTAATTAATTCCGAAATCAGTTTTAGTTATCTTGGATTCAAGTGTCGATTTTCTTATTAATCTATTTTTTGCAACAGCATCTTTATTTTTGTAAGGTCTAGTATGATAAAGATGAAGTACAGTTGTTCTATTTCTCACTTGCAGAGATTTAATACCATTATTATTTAATCTATATCCAAGCTCACAATCAAGACCTCCATATTCCATTCGTTCATCAAACCCATTTGCTTTGATAATATCAGATCTCCAAGCAGATGAATTATTACCATTAAAAGTTGCTCTAGTTGGAGTCAATCGATCTAAAATGTGTGCTAAAAATTGATTTTTTACTAGCTTAAAATAGTTTTTTCCGATTGGTTGGCCTTGTTTTAAAAGATACTTTTTGGTGAAGCAGATTTGAGATTTGATATCTTCAATTGTCAATAAATTAGATACTTTTTCTGTAATAGGGAAATGACCACCAGAAAGAAAATAATCTTTTTGAGCCAATCTAGAGTGTGTTTCTAAAAAGTGAGAATCAGGAATACAATCACCATCTGAAAAAACTAAATAATCATTTGAGGATTTTAGTATTGCAGCATTTAATATTTTACATTTTCTAAATCCATTGTCTTCATGCCAAACATGATAAATTTTTTGGGGAATTAATTGCTCAAATTTTGCAATCATTTCTTTGGTTCCATTTGAAGACCCATCATCTGCAATAACGACTTCAAAATCATTAAAAGTTTGAAAGCAGTATCCAGTAAGCACTTTTTCTAAAAAATGAGGCTTATTATATGTTGATATGATAACAGATATTGATGGCATCGAATAAATTATTTAGAGGCAATCTTATAAGCCATTTTTTTTTAAATTAAATCCTCATGAGTTCAAAGATAAAAAAACAATGCATTGTATTGCTAAGTGGTGGTCTTGATTCTGCTACTGTTTTAAACATTGCTTTAGAGAATTATGATGTTACAGCGCTCATATTTGATTATGGACAAAGGCATAAGTTTGAAATTTCAGCAGCAAAGAAAATTGCTGAAATAGCAGATGTCCCAATTAAATTAATTACAATTGATTTAGGGCAATTTGGAAATTCTGCTCTTACAGACAATATTGAAGTGCCGAAAAATCAAGACATTGGAAAAGAAATTCCGATAACATATGTTCCAGTAAGAAATACAATATTTCTATCATATGCGCTAGCTTATGCTGAAGTAAATAATATTTTTGATATATTTATCGGGGTAAATGCATTGGATTACAGCGGCTATCCAGATTGTAGGCCTGAGTTTATAGAAGCTTTTGAAAGGATGGCAAATGAGGGAACTAAATTTGCTCAAGGAAATGACAAAATAAAAATTCACACTCCATTAATTAATTTAACAAAAGCGGAAATAATTTTAGCAGGTACAAAGTTAAGTGTTGATTACAAGCTAACCCATTCATGTTATGATCCTTCAATTGATGGGTTATCTTGTGGAGAGTGTGATGCGTGTATTTTAAGAAAAGAGGGTTTTGATTCTGCTGGCATAAACGACCCAACAACTTATATATGAGTTATTCTGTAAAAGAAATTTATTTAACTCTTCAGGGAGAAGGCTTTCATACAGGGAAACACGCTGTATTTTGTAGATTTTCTGGTTGCAATCTTTGGACAGGGCTAGAAAAAGACAGAAAAAAAGCTATATGCAATTTTTGCGATACAGATTTTGTTGGAACAGACGGAGTTAATGGTGCTAAATATTCAAGTGCCGAACAATTAGCGAGCAAAATTGATGAATTATGGCAAAAAGATTTTAAAGAAAAATTTGTTGTTTTTACTGGGGGAGAGCCTTTATTACAGTTAAATAATGAATTGATTGATAGTCTTCATAATAAAAAATTTACAATTGCTGTTGAAACCAATGGAACAATAATTCCTCCCAAAAATATAGATTGGATATGTGTTAGTCCAAAAAAAGGAGCTGAATTTAATCTTGATTATGGAAATGAACTTAAATTGGTTTATCCACAAGAAGGGTTAAATCCTGAACAGTTTAAAAATTATGATTTCGAACACTTTTTTCTACAACCAATGGATGGAAAAGATTTGCAAAGAAATATCTTGCAAAGTGTATCTTACTGTATCGAAAATCCGCTATGGCGTTTAAGCTTACAAACACATAAAATAATGGGTATAGATTGATATGTTTAGACTAAAAAGAAAATATGAATTCCATGCTGCAAGAAAATTAACTGCTTTACGTGATAATCATCCGTGTGGAGAGCTACACGGTCACACATTCACTGTTACTATTAAGGTTTCGGGAAATCAACCTACTGATGAAGGGTGGATTATGGATTTCTATGATATAGATAACTTGTTTAAGGAAAAAGTTCATAAAACTCTTGACCATAAATATCTTAATGATATTGAAGGGTTATCAAACCCAACAACGGAACATGTAGCAATGTGGATTTGGAATAAGTTAGAGAATGATCTTTCAGGTCTGTCATCAGTATCAGTTAGTGAAGGCAATAGCTATGGATGTAAATACTATGGAGATAAAAATGCCTAAAGCAGATGGAAAAGAATTTAGCTTTTTAAGCGAAGAACATATTGATTCATCATACCTTGAAACTTTTAATTTTGATAGTAAGAATCAGTACATTGAAACTACTACAAGAGAATTTAGTGCCGTATGTCCGTTTAGCGGTCTTCCTGATTTAGCAGATGTAATAATCGAATATTATCCTGAAGGTGGAAAGTGCGTTGAGCTTAAATCATTAAAATATTATTTTGTTAGCTTTAGAAATGTTGGAATATATCAAGAAGCAGCAACTAAAAGAATTTATGACGATTTAAAATCATTATTAAACACATCTAGGTTAAAAATAACTACTATTTATAATACTAGAGGCGGTTTTGATACTACTTGCATAGAAGGGGAGCTGTGATATGAATTACTTTCAAAGACTTAAAAAAGCTATATTTTTAGATGTTGCTTTTTATGAAGAGGTTGAAAAAGATAAAAAGTTTACTGATCAAGCGATGATGACAGTCGCTTTAGTTTCAATTGTTCAAGGTCTCATGATTGCAGGATTTGCTCCCATTGCCTTAGTCCAAGGTATTTTAGGTAGCCTCATTAGGTTTCTCATATGGACGTTTTTTATTGCATTTGTAGGAACAAGAATTTTACCAGAACCAGAAACCGAATCTAACACCGGGGAATTAATAAGAACTTTAGGATTCGCCTATGCTCCAGGTTTACTTGTAGTTTTGAAAATTTTTCCAATCATAAGTACTTTTGTTGATCCTGTTGTAACAATCTTACAACTTGCTGCAATGACTATCGCTGTAAGACAAGCCCTTGATTTCAATAGCACAGTAAGATCTATTGGAGTATGTATTGTTGCATTGATATTAATGATTGTTGCATTAACCTTGTTTATTGGGTTTACCGCATTTTTCGTTGGAGTTGCTGAAAATGCACTTGCTGCGCCTACTGCTCCATTAATGGAAACGTAAATTTTGATTGAATTAGTAGACTATACTGAAGACCTGTTTGACATTATTCTCGAATCAAACAACGTAAAT
>Ga0255759_10002033_pt1 | contig 18139 bp, 16 predicted proteins | sample 101ome_20_FD_179959 | JGI IMG/M metagenome (GOLD analysis project Ga0255759, IMG submission 179959) | Coastal salt marsh microbial communities from the Groves Creek Marsh, Skidaway Island, Georgia - 101404AT metaG (version 2) | ecosystem: Environmental > Aquatic > Marine > Intertidal zone >...
GATGTGGCCAAATGGCACCAATATAATCGTAAGAATAAAATTCTTTTATCCATAATTTAGTATTAATTATAAAAGAATCCCATTGAATTACTAAAACATGAGTGCCACTTACAAACTCTCCAAGTTTCTCAATCATCCATTTTGAATAATTTTCAACAGACGAATTTTTTGGTGCTTGTATGTATTTGATTTCAGAAATTTGATTCTTAACAAGTTCCAAGTCTGTTACCAAAACAATTTCTTTAAAGTTAGCTTTTGATAGACACTTTTTAATAGCCCATTCTGCTAACAGTGGTTCTCTAGTTTCGTAACAAAAAAGAGTAACTTGCTTAAGGTTTAATAAACTCATTTATTAGTAAAATTTTTAATAAATAATTATGTTGATTATTATCTTAATTTTGAAAAATAATTTTTTAAGCTGTCTTGTAAATAAACGCCAAAGTAAAGAAGAAAAAGATTTTCTTTTGTCGCCATAATGTTTCCAAATCTGCCAGTTTGATTGATAAACAACACCGAGATAATTATGTGATAGTTTTTTTTCGGTATAACCAAGGACTCTGTCTAACCAATATTGATTTTCATAATGATAATGTCTAAATAACTGTTCCCTCGGATATATGGGAATAGCTTGATACGCAATTAAAGATTCGCCATACCATGTAAACTCTGAGCCACATTCCAAAATTACATCAAGGAAATTTTTATTTTTAGGTATTAGGAAATTTTCATCGAATGATTTCCAAACTTTAGAACACCATAAAAAAGGTGCGTAACCATAATCATAGGTAATTCCTTTTCTATTTAGCGAGGACTTAATCGGGTCACGGTCCTCTAGAAAATAGTCTTTTGTTTGTTTGGGTCCAAAATTATTTGTGGCTTGTAACAAATCTCTGCCTTCGTGAACAATAGAATAAGGGATGTCATTTTTTGCAATAAAATCTGATTTATTAAAGTCACGAATAAATATGCAGTCTGCATCAAGAACCAAATAATTTTTAGCTTTTTCTAATCTCCAGAACTCTGACTTGATGACTTGTTGCCGAATTGATCCAGGAACTTCATATAATTTTTTCATATCTAGTTTAGGATTTGCACGAAGTATTTTTTTTTCGCCAAATACAAAAACATCAAATTTATTGAGTTTATTTTTGAAAAGACTGACTTCATCATCAGGAACCGACAAATAAAAAGGAATTTTTTCAATATTATATCTTTGAACACTTTGAACTAGGCGAATAGTTCTCAACAAGTCTCTAGAAAAAGTGCAACAATATAAGACTAGAATATGATTAGTATCCATATTTATAGTCACTATAAAATCTCATCATAAATTTTTTTTACAGCATTTTTTACTGTTATTGGAGGTGTATTTTGAAAAGGTAATGTTTTTTTTTCCCATTGAAAATATATTTTCTTTAAATTTTCAAAAATCGAATTAGTATTTTCTACATCGCTTACATATGAATTACGTTCACTAAGAAGATGAGCTAATTGTGGATTTTCATATATGATTCCCCATATCGGTCTGTTAGTCCAAAAATAATCATATAGTTTTGAAGGGATATATTCTCGACACCATTCAGTATTTCCATGAAGTAACAATAAAATATCCGATTTTAGCATTTCTATAGCTATTTGCTCTCTACCGCTCAAACCTGTATAAAAATCAAATTCTAATCGACCATGTTCAATTACGTTTTCTGTAAATGCAAATTTAGAAATCCAATTACTACTTTTAGTATCTAAGTAACCACCAAAAATATTAAAACGTATAAACTTTTTTGCTTGAGGATATTTGGAAAAAAAAGTTGGTAAGACTTGCAATATATCAATTAAAGATCTATCGTTTGTTAATGAACCAAAGTGAGATATATTTAAATACTTGCCAAATTTGTGTTTAGTTGAGTTAATATGTTTTTCAATATTTGGAGGATTAGCTCCAGGAACAATTACTAAACCTTTTGCATTACCTTCAACACCTAAATTTGGATTACGCTTTTTTGCAAAATCTAAAGCGCCATCAGTAAACCACCAAACAAGGTTTGCATTTATGCAAATTTTTTTTTCGAGCCAATATTTTTTTTTCTCATCTGATTTGCTTGTTGTTTTGAGTTCAAAATTTAATTTATCTTCTCTTTGAACCAATGGATCATGAATTTCTGCAATCCAACTAACTTTTGTTTTACTCTTTAACCAATATGCAGCTAAATGCGCAGACCAAGCTCCACCAGTTGAGTATATCAAATCAATATTATTCTTTTTAATTATCTTTAATCCATTAAAGTAAGCAGGTAATGACCATGACCACTGACTAGAAAAACCCCAAATTAATTTTTCGATTAAAATTAGGGGGGCTAAAATGATAGAAATTAGTGGGGTTATAGTTTTATAAAGAAAACCACGTTCAAAACGATTTGCAAACCAATGCCTGAAGTCAAATCTGAATGCTGATGGCCCCCAACTAACAATTTGTTTATGAAAAAATCGGCCATCTTTTTTTCCAGTAATAGCACTTAATACATATAAATTAATTCCTGATTCAATAAAATAAGGTAATTTATCTGTAATAGTTTGGCTTGCTGCTCGTCCATCCATATTAAAACAGTGCGACAGTATTAACCAATTACTGGATCCTTTAGTATTATTACTATTAACTGTTAATCTTTTTCTTATCAATTAAAATTCCTGGTTAATTTGATTATACTTAAAGTTTCATAATAACAAGTTAAGTGGTTAACTTTAACATACAGGAAAATTAGAAATGGGGTATGTAAAATTAACCTTTTTTATCCATTTCAATTAAAGCTTGTTTAGCAAGTCCTTCACCAGCTTCGCGATAAAGATTAAATGATGGAATTCCAAGTTTAGATAATTCATTTACTTCAGTTTCGTGTTTAGCAACTGCCACTATTTTGCAATCTAGCTTACTGGCTCTAATTCTTTCAGCAGCATAAATATTACTCATATGATTCGGCATTGCAAGAAGTATCATTTCCTCTACGGGTTTAGATAAATGCACCATATTCCAAAAGTCAGTATCAGTAGCATCAGCAACTTGCACGTTAAATCCATCACTCCTTAACTTTATAGCATGCTCCTCACTTAACTCTATACCTAATACTTTTTTTGGTCTTGCAACATCAAGAACTTTATAGGCACCCGTACCAACACGCCCCATTCCAATAATGAGAACAGTAGCGTCTCCACAATCTAAAATTTCATCTTTAGAATGAAGCTTATCTTTTTGAAAGTTATCCCAAAATTTTTTATATTTTTGATATGTCTCTTCTGCTTTTTTACTAAATGGAGATGCAGCAGCAAAACTAATACTAACTGCTATCGCAATAATTAATAACCAGTCAACAGGTAAAAACCCTTGTGATACTCCCAATGCAGCTACTATTAAACCAAATTCAGAATAATTTCCCAATGAAATAGAGCTAAACAAGCTGGTTCTTGATCTCAGACCAAAACGAGTTGTGATATAAAAATATAACCAGGTTTTAAATGGAAGAATTAAAACTAACAATATAGAAGTTATTAATATTGGTAAAGTTGGCAAGCCTTGCATTCCCACCGACAAAAAGAAACCTACTAACATTAACTCTTTAAAACTAAATAAAGATTTTGATAGGGCTTTAGATTTTGCATGATTTGAAATAACAATCCCAAGTATTAGAGCGCCTAAGTCACCCTTGAGATCAACAGAGTAGAAAAATTCATAACCTGCAACCAAGGCAAAAAATAAACCAGTTACAACAAGTAATTCTCCATAGCCTACTTGATCAATGAGTTTATATATTATTTTCCTTACCTGAGGAAGAAATAATAAGAAAACTAATAAAGCATAAATACTTGGATACTTACCCTCGCTTATAGCTAAAAAAATTACAGCAAATATATCTTGCATAACCAGAATACCAATAGCAATTTTTCCATATAGTGCACTCATATCACCTTTATCCTCTAATACTTTTACAGCATAAACGGTGCTTGAAAATGAAAGACCAAAAGCTAGAACAATAATTGCTGTGATTGATAGATTAAAAAGTGGTAAATCAATCGCTGATTTTCCAAAAAAAATAATTATAGAAAATAATAAAGTTGATGCAAAAATATGTGCTAAAGATGTTCCCCATACTTCTGATGTAGCTAAATCTTTAAGTTTAAGTTTTAATCCGATTGAAAAAAGTAAAAGGGTTACGCCAAGATCTGCAATTGTTTGTAAGCCATCAGGAGTTTCTAAACCAGCAAAATTGTAAGCAAATCCAGCTAGCAAAAATCCAACCATCGGAGGAAGGCCTATTCTACTTATTAATAATCCAAAAAGGAATGCAAAAGTGACAAGTGTAATAATCATATTTTTTTATTTTATTTAAAACACAGCTTGAAGGTAAATGACAATTATACTATAAATAATAAAGAAAACTTATTGGCTCTTCTTGATAATATTCAATCAAATTTGCTCATCCAGAGATAGAATAATCTAACATAAATTCATTATTACTTTAAACGATTACTATAGAAATTAATCCATCACATATCTAAATGCATCAATATCTTTATTAAGTTCATTAATATTAATATCCCTTTTTGATGGAACAATAAATAAACATTGTCTTCCACACTCTTTGATTCGTGAAACATACTTTTCGACATAATGATAGTGAGGTCGATCTGTATAATCATCAAACAAAATCTTTGTTCCCTCAAAAGCAAACTTTAGCGTTGTAAGAAAACAACAAACTCTAAATCTTCCATCGATTAAAACAACTGATGGTTTTTCTGCTTGTTCCCAAATATGATTTGTATAATCATTAAAATTTTTTTGGTTGTCATAACTTGTGGGACGACCCCAATCTCCAACCTCTCCCAGATTTGTATGATGAATATTTACTCTGATACAATTTTTATTTATCATATCTTTGACTTTATTTATCCAGTCAATTGATGTATCTACGGATATAATATTTGCAGAAGTATTTTCTAAAGTCCAAATAGTAGAATTACCACAACCATATTCTCCATAAACTTTTGCCCCTGACACAACTTGTTTAAATAACGAATCATAACCATCAAATAATTTAATTTTATTTTGATCTGACTTTAAACTAAAAAACAAAAAAATATATCTTATTATTAATAGTCCAAAAAAAAATGCAAAAGTTACAAGTGTGATCATATTTTTGTATTTTATTTGATATTTATAAAATTATTAAACATTTTGATTTATCAACTTATAGACGCAAAAAATTAACTTCTAAATTAGTAATAGCGAAAGGTCATTTAAAACAATCAAATAATCTCGCCGACTCAAATACACAAAGTTTGTAAATTATTGATCTTTGAATAATATTTATAAGTTATTAATAATTTTTAAATAAATTTTTAAATCTTCTTAGCAACCAAAATTAAATTCTTACCAAATAAATATTTAAAGCCAATAATATCCATAATCTTTGAAATGGGAAAAAACCATTTGTCATAAAACTTAAATAAACCAACTGAGCCTATTGCACTATTTGACTTAAATCCGAAAAATTTCATCAATAATATTGCAAAGAAGCCAGCTGAATCTGCGTAATGTAAAGCAACAATTTTTAATTCACAAGATTTACACTTTTCTCTAATCTCATTAATTTCATATCTTCGATAATGTCCAACTCTTTCATCTAAATCTGTCCAAAGTGACATTTTTGCAGGAAGATAAAGATATATTAAACCTTCATCTGTTAAGTTATTTTTCATCTGTCTTAATGTATTTAAATCATCCTGAATATGTTCCAAAACATTCGATGAAAAAATTAAATCTGACTTACAGGATATTTCTTCAAATGAATTAAATACATTAAAGTTTCTTTTTTTAAGATATTCTTTATTCACATCATCTATTTCAATACATAAAGGTGTTAATTTAAATTTTTCTCTAAAAATAATTGATAATGTTCCAATACCTGCTCCAAAATCAACAACTTGATTAAGAGTTGTTATGTATTTTAAGCATTGACTGACAATAAATTTATTATAATTTTTCATCTCCTCTATATCTATTAATTCATCTAAACCGCTATATTTTTTATGATATGAATTCTGCATAATTAACCAAAAATCATTCCCACTCAATTGTAGATGGGGGTTTTGATGTTATATCATAGGTTACTCTATTGACGCCTTTGACTTCGTTCACAATTTTATTTGCAACTAGCTCAAGAAATTCAAATTTAAACCTTGACACTTTAGCAGTCATAAAATCAATTGTATTTACACTCCTCAAACAAATCACATTCTCATACGTTCTTTTGTCTCCCATCACTCCAACAGTTTTAATTGGAAGTAATACACAAAATGCTTGTGAAACTGAGTTGTATAAATTATATTTATTTAATTCACTAATAAAAATATGATCAGCCTTTTGAAGCATAGAAACTCTTGACTTGTTTATGGCCCCTATAATCCTAACTCCTAGGCCAGGTCCAGGAAATGGATGACGATCAATAAGAGAACGAGGAATATTTAAATTTATGCCAAGTTTTCTAACTTCATCTTTAAATAAAAGTTTTATTGGTTCTAATAAATGAAAATTAATTTTTTTTGGTAATCCACCGACATTATGATGTGATTTTATAGTTTTTGATTTGCTATTTACAGCAGATTCAATAATATCAGGGTAAATTGTTCCTTGAGCTAAAAAATGATAATCATCATGTTTTTTTACATAATCTTCAAAAACCTCTACAAAGCATTTTCCAATAATTTTTCTTTTCATTTCTGGCTCAGTCACATTAGACAATTTCCCATAAAATTTATTTTTGGCATTAACAAAGTCAACCTTTATATTTAAGTTCTTTACAAATAAGTTTTTAACATCCTCTTTTTCATTAATTCTTATAAGTCCCGTATCAACAAAAACACATTTCAATTGTGAGCCAATTGCTTTATGAATTAGTACAGCAGAAACAGAAGAATCCACACCACCAGATAGTCCTAGGATTACTTTTTTATTACCTACGGTATTTTTTATATCATTAATTAAATTTCTTTCAATTTTTCGAATTGTCCATAACTTACGCGTTTTGCATACTTCAAACAAATAATTATGAATAATTTTTTTTCCTTGATTAGTATGAGTGACTTCAGGATGAAATTGAAGACCAAAAATATTTTTTTTAAAGGAAAAGGCTATAACAGGAGTAGATTTATTTGAAGCAATTACATTAACACCTTGAGGTATTTTAGTAACAGAGTCTCCATGACTCATCCAAACATTGATTGACCTATTTTTTAAGTTTATATTTTTAAAAAGTATAGAATTTTTTTCGAATTTAATGTCAGTCCTACCATATTCTCTATAATTTGCTTTTTCAACCCTTCCGCCAAGTGCTTTAATTAAAATGTGCATTCCATAGCAAATACCTAAGACAGGTAAATTAAGTTTTAAGAGCGATTTGATAACTAAATAATCTTTGCTTTTATAAACAGAATCAGGACCACCAGATAAAATAATTCCAAAAATCTCATCAACTTTCTTATAATTTAAAAAATCATCAATTGATATAACTAAAGAGAAAACACCTAATTCTCTTACTCTTCTGGCAATTAATTGAGTATATTGAGAGCCAAAGTCTATAATCAAAAGTTTATTAGCCTTCAATTTACTCAACTCTGTAGTTTGGTGCCTCTTTTATAATTTGAACATCATGGGCATGAGACTCCTTCATGCCAGAAGAGGTGATCTTCATGAATTCCGATTTTCTCATTTCAACTATATTTTTTGCACCTAGGTAGCCCATACTTGATCTAAGACCGCCACATAGTTGGTAGACCACATTTTTTAAGGGTCCTTTATAAGGCACTCTTCCTTCAACTCCTTCAGGAACGTATTTACTGTCATCTTCAGATAAATTTTTTTGGAAATATCTATCAGCTGACCCTTTGTTCATAGCTCCAACTGAACCCATACCACGATAAGTTTTATATGTTCTTCCTTTATAAAGTTCCATTTCTCCAGGTGCCTCTTCAGTACCAGCGAACAAACCACCAATCATTACTGAATCAGCCCCAGCTGCAATTGCTTTTGCAATATCACCAGAATACCTAATTCCACCATCGGCAATAATTGGGACTTTATGACTTTTTATAGCTTTTTTAACTTCATGGATTGCGGTAAGCTGAGGTACTCCAACTCCAGCAACAATTCTCGTAGTACATATTGAACCGGGACCGATGCCAACTTTAATAGCATCTACTCCTAAATCTACCAATCTTAAAGCAGCTTCTGAAGTTGCTATATTCCCAACGACTAAATCTATTTTTGAGAAATTTTTTTTGAAGTTTTTAATGACATTAATGACTGTTTTTGTATGAGCATGAGCAGTATCAATAAGAATTACATCAGCTCCTGCATCAACAAGTTTTTGTGTTCTTTTATTAGTGTCTCTAGAAATACCAACTGCAGCACCAACTCTTAATCTTTCGTATTGATCTTTACAAGAATTAGGATATAGATCTGATTTTAAAATATCTTTAACGGTAATTAAACCTTTTAGATTAAAGTTATTATCAGTAACTAATAATTTTTCAAGACGATGTTTATGCATCATTTCAAGGATAATTTTTTTATCAACACCTTGCCTAACAGTAACTAATTTATTTTTTGGTGTCATTAAGTTTTTAACTTCTTGATCCAAATTTGTTTCAAACCTTAAGTCTCTATTTGTTACAATTCCAATTAGTTTATTTTTTTCAATAACAGGTAAGCCAGATATTTTATTATCAGACATAATTTTAAGTACAGATCTAACAGATTGACTTTGATTTATTGTTATTGGATTTTCCACAATGCCACTTTCGAATCTTTTAACTTTCAAAATTTGTCTGCATTGTTCATCGATCGATAGATTTTTGTGAATAAAACCCATGCCACCTTCTTGAGCGAGAGCAATAACCAAATTAGATTCACTTACTGTATCCATTGCAGCAGAAAGCAATGGAATGTTAAGTTTGACTTTGTTTGTTAGATTAGTATGAATGGAAACTTGACTAGGTAAAATTTCGGAATAAGCTGGAACCAATAATACGTCATCAAAGGTAAGACCCTCTTTTGTTGAAAGCATTTAATCACCAAAACAATTATCATAACATTTTTCTCGTCTTCAATATCAATTTTCTTCTTTCATTAGGACTAAGTTTGCATTTTTTATGGATAATCATAATCGCATTAGCAAAAATAATATAATCATCATCTAATTTTTTTTTTTTGTGAAAAATATTATATTGAGACATATTTAAATTGTATTTTTTACTCAAAAATGATCTAAATTCCTCAATTGAAAATGAATTATTTTCTATAAAAAAATTACCTTCGATTGGATGATATTGGTCTAAGAAAGTATAATTAATAATCATTTAAATTTTTTCTACTTTAATTTTAAAATCATTCACTAAACTGTCAATTATTGTTTTACTGATCAATTTACTAGCTTTATCCATAAAAAAATTTTTTAATTCATAATCAATATTAAATGTTACTAATGTATAGTTTTCATTTATATTAGTTAGTGACCAGAATCCATTTAATCTCTTAAATGGTCCATCAACCAAATTAAAATATATTAATTTATTGTCCAAAACTTTATTTTTTGTTTTTAATTCAATTATTTTATCCATAAAATTTATATTTAAAATTCCATCATAAGTGGATTTTGATATATTTGTTTTTTTTCCAAAACTACAACCTTCAAAAAAATAAGGATATTTATTGATATCATTAAGAATATTAAATAATTTACCATTGTTACATTTAATTTTTTTTTCAATCACTATCATCTTATGTTAATTAAAAACAAAAAAGCTTTTCATGACTACTTTATTGAAGACCAATTAGAAACAGGTATAGTACTTGAGGGTTGGGAAGTGAAATCGCTAAAAAAAGGTCAAGGTACATTAAACGAAGCTTATATTAAAGAATTTAAAAATGAATTATATCTTGTAGGCTCAAATATATCACCATTAAATACATCTGTTAATTATATTCATTATGATAAGACAAGAACAAAGAAATTGTTACTTAATAGAAGAGAGTTAGATAAATTTATAGGTAAAATCAAAATTGCCGGTTATACAATGGTTCCCTTAAATTATCATGACAAAAGGGGCAAAGTAAAAGTTCAAATAGGTTTAGCTAAAGGAAAAAAACAATATGATAAAAGAAGGGTCATTAAAGACAGAGAGTTGAATAGAGAAAAAAATAGAGTCTTAAAAAAAAATTTATAATCCAATAGCTTTTCTAACTATTTCAACTTGCTTTTCTGCTTTTTCTGATGCTTTTTTACAACCGGTTGTTATAATTTGGCGAAGATTATCTTGATCAGACTTGAAGTTATGAAATCTTTCACGAATAGGAGATATTTCATAATTAACATTTTTCTTTAGTATTTTTTTACAATCAACACAACCTATGCTCGCAGATTTGCAATCTTTGTTAATAGAGCTTTGTGTATCATTTTCAGTAAAAATTTTATGTAAATGCCAAACAGAACACTTTTCAGGATCACCTGCATCTGTTTTTTTTATCCGAGAAGGATCAGTTTGCATGGATAAGATTTTTTTTTCAAGAAGATCATCCTCTTCAACAAGAGAAATGGTATTGTTATATGACTTCGACATTTTTCTTCCATCTAAGCCATTTAATTTTGGAACATTTGTAGTTAATGGTTGTGGTTCATTTAGTAACATTATTCCAGAACCTTCAATAAATCCCTCTAATCTAGATTTGTCTTTGGAACTTATATTGGTTAAATTTTCTATTAGTGATCGAGCCGAATCCAAAGCACCTTTGTCACCTGTTTCTTGATATTTTTTTGTCCAGGAGAGATAAAGTTTGCTATTTTTTGATCCGATTTTTTCTAAAGCACTTAGGGCTTTTACTTTAAAATCCTCATCTTTACCATATAAGTTATTAAATCGCCTTGCAACTTCTCTAGCAAGTTCAATATGTGCTATTTGGTCTTCTCCAACAGGTACATAATCAGCTCCATAAATTAAAATATCAGCAGCTTGAAGTAGAGGATAACTTAAAAAACCAAGTGTATTAATTTCTTTATCTTTTAATGCACTCAGGGTTTCTTTGTACGTAGGAACTCTTTCCAACCAACTTAAAGGAGTACACATTGATAATAATAAGAAAAGTTCGGAGTGCTGTTTAATGGAGGATTGAACAAATATTGTAGATTGGGACGGATCTAAACCAACTGAAAGCCAGGTAGCTACAATATCCAGAGTATGATTACTAATGTTCTTGCTTTTTTCATAATCAGTCGTAAGTGCATGCCAATCAGCCACAAAGAAATAGCATTCATAGTTAGATTGTAAATCTAACCAATTTTTTAAAACTCCAAAATGATGACCAAGGTGGAGAGATCCAGTAGGTCTCATCCCAGACAGGACAATGGAATTACTCACAACAAAGGACTAATTCAAAGCTTTCATTGAGAGTCTAATTCTACCTTTATCATCCGTTTCAATTACTTTGACAGTAACTGATTGACCCTCTTTAAGATAGTCCGAAACATTTTCCACTCTTTCCTCAGCAATTTGAGAAATGTGAAGAAGGCCGTCTCTACCCGGTAAAATTGAAACAATAGCACCAAAGTCTAAAAGCTTATTAACCTTACCTTCATATATTTTCCCAACCTCAACATCAGCAGTAATTTCTTCAATCTTTGACTTAGCAAGTTGGGCTGAGTTTAATGAAACACTTGAAATTGTAACCGTTCCATCATCAGTAATGTCAATTTGAGCACCTGTTTCTTCAATCAATTTTTTAATTACTGAACCGCCTTTTCCAATTACGTCTCTAATTTTTTCAGGCTTAATAGATAATTTAATCATACGAGGGGCAAAATCAGAAACATCAGCACGTTTTGATGGAAGAGCCTCTTTCATCTTTGAAAGGATATGCATACGTCCCTCTTTTGCTTGGTCAAGGGCCAAACTTAATATATCCTTATTAATACCTGCAATCTTAATATCCATTTGCAGGGCAGTGATACCATTTTCAGTTCCTGCAACTTTGAAATCCATATCTCCTAAATGATCTTCATCGCCTAAAATGTCAGTAAGAATAGCAAATTTATTACCATCTTTGACTAAACCCATGGCTACTCCAGCAACATGATTTTTAAGGGGAACACCTGCATCCAACATTGATAGACAACCGCCGCAAACAGATGCCATCGAACTTGAGCCATTTGATTCAGTTATTTCTGAAACAATTCTGACCGTATACGCAAAGTCATCCTTTGATGGTAAAACAGGAATTAAAGCTCTTTTTGCCAGTCTACCATGACCGATTTCTCTTCTCTTTGGGGTTCCAACCCGACCAGTTTCACCAGTTGAAAAGGGAGGAAAGTTATAATGCAACATAAAACTATCAGAATACTCGCCCTCAACTGAGTCAATCATTTGTTCATCACGAGAGGTTCCAAGAGTTGTAGCAACAATAGCCTGAGTTTCACCTCTAGTAAATAATGCAGAACCATGAACACGAGGCAAAAAACCTGTTTCAATTGATATGTCACGAACTGTGCGAGTATCTCGACCATCAATTCTTCTTTCACCATTTAAAACTTTGGACCTTACAATATGTGATTCAATATCGTGAAAAATTTTGTGCAAATTTACATCACCAAGATCATCAAAACTTTCGTTAACTTTTCCTTCGAATTCAATAAATAAATTCTTTAGGTTACTATTTCTAATCTTTTTATTAGCTTCAGCATAAGCTTCGGAAATCTTATTTTCAAAAGTACTCTTCAAATCAGATGGAAGCTCAAATGAGTTTTCAATAACTGGAAATTCATATTTTTCGATTGAAACTTCTTTTTTTAATTCATTAATAAGGTCAATTACTGGTTTAAAAGAATCATGCCCAAAAACTAGTGCCTCTAGCATTTTTTCTTCAGATAATTCATTAGCACCACTCTCAACCATCAAAATTGCATCACTTGTTCCAGCGATTACTAAATCAAGTGTTGAATTTTCCATTTGTTTTTTTGTTGGATTAAGAACCAAATTATTATCAATAATTCCAATTCTACTAGCACCTATTGGAAGGTCAAAAGGTAATCCAGATATTGAGACTGCTGCAGATGCACCAATAATTGCAGGAATGTCAGGACTTATTTCAGGATCAATGGATAGCGTGCTAACTATTATCTGGACATCATTAAAAAAACCTTTTGGAAATAATGGCCTTAGTGGTCTATCGATTAACCTACATGTAAGAATTTCCTTTTCAGAGGGTCTACCCTCCCTTTTAAAAAAACCTCCAGGTATACGACCACCCGCATAAAACTTTTCTTGATAATCAACAGTTAAAGGAAAAAAGTCTTGATCGGGATTAACATCCTTTTTAAAAACAACTGTTACCATAACAATTGTATCACCAAGTGATACAAGAACAGATCCGTCTGCCTGCTTTGCAATATTACCCGTCTCAATTTTTAAAACTTGGGAACCAAGTTTACATTCTTTAATAATTTTCAATTTATTTATCCAGTTCTATCTTCTCAGATTAAGATTTTTTATAATTTCTTGGTATAACGAGATGTCTTTTTTTTTCGTATAATCAAGTAGTCTTCTTCTTCTACTAACCAACTTTAACAAACCTCTACGTGAATGATGGTCTTTTTTGTGAATTTTAAAGTGATCACTTAATTTATTAATTCTTTGGGTTATTAGAGCTACCTGAAATTTTGCAGAACCAGTATCATTAGCGCTAGTTTTGAAATGCTCTAAATTGATAGATAAGTTGTCTGAATTCATTAATATTAAAACTGTTTAAAAACGTATTATATATAATCTAGGAAAAATTTGGAATAAATTTTATTAATCTAAATGGTTTCAACATTTTGTTTGTAAAAACTCCAATTCCTATAAAATTATTTTTTGAATTAAACATTTTAAGCTTCTCATTTAATAAAAAATCAGAATCCTCACATTTAACATATTTGCCCAACATTATGGATTTAGTTTTTTCTTCATCAAGATAAATTTCTTTTAAATTAATAAAAGAGTGAATAGGCAAAAAGGTAAAATTATTTTTTTCAATATCTTGGATTTCACAACATTGATTAATGCTGTAGTTGAATATTTTAGTTCTAATTATTTCAGTAACATAACCAAAAAGATTTAATCTTCGAGCAATTTCTTCTCCTAAAGATCTGATATAAGTACCTTTACTACACTTTACTGTAAATTTCGCGATTTGATTCGTCAGTGAAAAATTATTTAAAGTAAGAGAATAAATAAATATTTTAGACATCTTGGATGGAATATTAATACCTTTACGAGCATAAAAATAAAGAGGTTTCCCATCTATTTTTTTTGCACTGAAGTTTGGGATTTTTTGTTTGTTTTTTCCTATAAATTCTGGGATGAGTTTCAATAAATTTTTTGAAGTAATTGGCTGATAAAAGTCTTGTTTATTTAAATGACCCTCAGAATCACCAGTAGTGCTTTTGTATCCAAATTTGAGACTGAATTCATAAGTTTTTATTTTGTCGTCAACATAATTTATGAACTTGGTGGAATTATTACCTACAACAATAGGAAGTATTCCTTTGGCTAATGGATCAAGCGTTCCTATATGACCGACTTTAACTTTCCTTAAAAATAAAATTTTTTTTATCTTTTGGTCAACCTGATTACTAGAAATACCAGTATGTTTATTTAAAAGAATTACTCCATTAATGCTCACTTTTTAATTTCATTTAATTTTTTATTTAATTCAATATTTTTTTGAGCAAATTTATCATAAAAAAAATCAATCTTTGGTAGTCTTCTCAAATATAATTTTTTTGCAAGTTCAAATTTTATATTTTTAATATTCTCATCAATTGTTTTTTCTATTACATCAGATTTTTCAGACTGAAAAAAATTAGTATAAAAAATTTTTACATTTTTTAAATCATCAGATACATCAATAAAAGATATATGAAGTTTATTAATTATTGAATTAAAGGATGACTTTAAAATAATCGAAAGATTTTTATTAATTTCGGAAGCTAATTTTAGCTTTCTATTTTTTGATTTTTTTTTAAGAAAATTTTCAACTGGCACCAAGTGTTCTCGCAACAGAAACAGATTCGTAAACCTCTAAAATATCACCTTCCTTGATATCGTTATAATTTTTGATTGAAAGTCCACATTCAAAACCAACCTTAACCTCTTTGGCATCATCTTTGAATCTTTTGAGTGAATCTAATACCCCATCATGTATAACAATATTATCCCTGAGAACTCTTATACTACTATTTCTTTTTACTATACCGTCGGTAACATAACAACCAGCTATTACCCCAATTTTAGAAACTTTATATGTTTTTCTAACTTCGACACTACCTAAGATTTTTTCTTGAATGTCTGGAGATAAGAGCCCTTCCATCAAGGCCTTAATGTCATCGATGACATGATATATGATATTGTAGGCTTTAAAATTAATGTTGTTTGAAGCTATCAATTTTTTTGCTGAAACATCAGCTCTTGTATTAAAACCCACAATGATTGCATTTGCGGCAATTGCTAAATTTACATCAGAGTCTGTTACACCACCAACAGCCGTATGAATAACATTAATGCCAACCGATTCATCATCTAATTTTCCAAGAGCAGATACCAGACCTTCATAAGAACCTTGAACGTCAGATTTTATAATTATAGGTAAAATCTTTCTATCACTATCAACAGAGTCGGTAAAAATAGAGTTTTTTTCAGAACTTGTTGATTTATTTAACCTGCCTTCTCTAAATTTACCTTGTCTAAACAAAGCAATTTCTCTAATTTTCTTTTCATCATCTAAAACAATAAGTTCATCACCAGCATTGGGAGTATCACTTAAACCTTGAATTTCAACAGCCTTAGATGGAGTTGCATGTAAAAGATTTTTTCCTGAAAAATCAGATATTGCTCTAATTTTTCCATATGTGTGTCCAACTAATACGGAGTCACCTTTTTTTAATGTTCCAGATTTAATAAGTAGCGTAGCGACTGGTCCCTTGCCTCTATCAAGCCTAGACTCAACAACAATAGCTTTAGAATTACATTCGAAAGGAGCTTTTAGTTCTAGTAGCTCAGCCTGAAGTAAAATTGCATCTAACAATTGATCAATACCTTCACCTGATTTTGCAGATATATTAACAAAAATATTATCACCTCCCCAATCTTCAGGAACAATGTTATGATTTGAAAGTTCCTGTTTAACCTTTTCAACATTTGCCTCTGGTTTATCGATTTTATTTAGGGCAATTATAATGGGAATATTAGCAGATCTCGAATGATTTATTGATTCTATTGTCTGTGGCTTCACACCGTCATCAGCGGCAACAACTATAATCACAATATCGGTAAGAGTTGAGCCTCTAGCTCTCATAGCACTAAATGCAGCGTGACCTGGAGTATCAAGAAATGCTATTTCACCTTTTTTTGTGTCAACGTTATAAGCTCCAATATGTTGAGTAATACCTCCGCTCTCACCCTGGGCGACTCTAGTATTCCTTATATAATCTAAAAGCGAAGTTTTCCCATGGTCTACATGTCCCATGATTGTGACAATTGGGGGTCTAACTTTTAGTTCTGATGAATCTATTTGTCCCGCAAGATAAATTTCTGGATCCTCTACCTTTTCAACAACAGCTTTATGGCCCATTTCCTCAACTAAAATCATAGCTGTATCTTGGTCGATAGATTGATTGATTGTGGCCATTTGTCCTAATTTCATTAAGACTTTAATTACTTCAGACGATTTTACAGACATCCTATGTGCCAAATCAGAAACAACGATTGTTTCAGGCACAGATATGTTTTTAGATATAAATTCAGGTGGAGGACTAATTGATTCAGATTTATTTGGTTTAGTCTTTTTTATTCTTGTTCTATTCTTCCAAACCCCATCTTTTGAAGCTAATGAGTTATTGATTTCAGATTTTTTCTTAATGAAATCAAGATGTTCTTTCTTCTTAGCAGGCGAATTAGTGAAATCCTTTTCATTTTTTTTCTCATCTGATTTTTTTGTAACTTTCTGCAGTTTATCTCCAACAGCACTATTTTTATTTTCAGTTTCGAAAGATTTTTTCTTAAACTCATTTACAGATGTAATTTCTGACTCGACTTGATTTTTTTGTTCTATATTTCGTTTTGTTGTTTTATCTGATTCAAGAACTTTTGGCGTATTCAAGGTCTTATTTTGTGGCTTAGGCAATTCAACTTGTTTTTTTGCACCATCGTTTATTATTTTTTGAGGTATTGTTTTTTTTGTTTTAACTTTTATTTCAATGGTTCTAGTTTTTCCAAGATTTGAAACCTTCTTAATTTCTGTCATCTTTTTTTTGGGCACCTTTTTAACGGTGGAACTCGTAGAGGATCCACCTCTTAAAAAGTCCAAAAGTTTCATTTTATCTTTTTGAGAAAGTGAATCACTTTGACCAGATTTATCAATTCCTGCAGCTTTTAACTTTTCTAAAAGTAGTTCAGCAGGTAAACCAATTTCTTCAGCAAATTTAGATATAAGAATTTCAGCCATTGGATGGTTTATCGTTTTCAAAAAAAGGTTCTCTAGCTTGCATAATAATTTTTCCAGCTAGATCTTCGTCAATTTCACAAACTTCTTGAAGTTCATCAATCGATAAATCAGCAAGCTCGGAAAGACTTTTTATGTTAGCGTCAGCTAATAGATTATGAATATTCTCATCAAGTTCAGAAAATGTTTTAGATGTTATTGCATCAGTATCTGATTTTTCTGTATCATCTAACATAGCATCAAGAAGAAGAGAATCGCGTGCTTTATTTCGAATCTGAGTTAGTATTTCTGCCTCGATATTCTCAACAGAATCAAATTCTTCATCGCCAATATATGCTAATTCCTCTAGGGATGAGTAACCTTGACTTATAAGGTGATTAGCAATTTCCTCCTCAACGTTCAACTTATTAACAAATAAATTAAATGTTTTATCTATTTCTTCATTTTCTTTTTCAACAGACTCAGATTCAGAGATAATATTTAAGTTCCAACCTGTAAGTTCTGAAGCTAACCTTACATTTTGACCACCTCTACCAATTGCCTGAGCTAGATTATTTTCATCTA
>Ga0255759_10002037_pt1 | contig 18129 bp, 21 predicted proteins | sample 101ome_20_FD_179959 | JGI IMG/M metagenome (GOLD analysis project Ga0255759, IMG submission 179959) | Coastal salt marsh microbial communities from the Groves Creek Marsh, Skidaway Island, Georgia - 101404AT metaG (version 2) | ecosystem: Environmental > Aquatic > Marine > Intertidal zone >...
CATTAATATTAATTTAAGTTATGAAAAATATTAAAGCAATAATTTTTGATGCCTACGGAACTCTTTTTGATGTCAATTCAGCTGCTGAAAAATGTAAAGATAAAATAGGTGATAAGTGGGAAGGCTTTGCTAATTACTGGAGAACAACTCAGCTGGAATACACTTGGCTTAGAAGTTTAATGAATAGACATAAAGATTTTTGGCAAGTGACAGAAGAGAGTTTAGATAAATCAATGAAAGCTTTTAATATAAATACTTCAATGAGAAGTGAATTGTTAAACCTTTACAAAGTACTTTCACCTTTTAAAGAAGTTCCTGAAGTTTTAAAAACATTAAAAGAAAAAAATTACAAAATTGGTATTCTCTCAAATGGTACACCTGCCCTTCTCAATGAATTAATAGAAAGCAATAATTTAAAAAATATTTTTGATGACGTTTTTTCAATTGAAGAAGTTGGAATTTATAAACCCAGCTCAAAAGTTTATGACCTACCAATTAAAAAATATAATATACAAAAAGACGAAGTTGCATTTTTAAGTGCAAATACTTGGGATGTATCAGGCGGTGGAAACTATGGTTACAACTCTATTTGGGTGAATAGAAATAAAAATATTTTTGATAACCTTGATTATAAACCTAGTCATGAAATAAATAATTTGAAACAATTATTGGATATAGTATAAGCTAAAAAATTATGGAGAATTTTAATGACTAAAGGGCAAAGAGCTGGAGAGACACCAATCGGAGTAGATGTTGTTGAAGGAAAATCTTATTATTGGTGTACTTGTGGTAAAAGTTCAAAACAACCTTTCTGTGATGGTTCACACAAAGATACGGCTTTTAAACCTTTGCCTTATAAAGCAGAACAATCTAAAAAAGTTTTTTTCTGCACTTGCAAACAAACAAATGATCAGCCAATGTGTGATGGATCGCATAATTCGAAATAGAATATGAAAACTATTGAGGTAAAAAAAATTATTAAAGCTTTAAATGCATCTGATGGTGCTGGGGTAAAGTTAAAAAGAAGTATTGGTACACCTGAAGCTGATTACATTGATCCTTTCTTAATGCTTGATGAATTTGGATCTGAAAATAAAGATGATTATATTGCAGGCTTTCCTCCACACCCACATAGAGGAATAGAGACAGTTACTTACATGTTAAATGGAGAGTTTGAGCACCAAGATAGCACTGGAGCAAAAGGAATTATGACTTCTGGTGATGTACAGTGGATGAAAACAGGCAGAGGAATAATCCACTCTGAAATGCCTGCGATGAAAGAAGGTAAGTTATTAGGTTTTCAGCTTTGGATTAACATGCCAGCAAAACACAAAAAGAATAAACCCGAGTATCTATATATAAAAGGTAATGAACTTGGAACACATAAAGATGATGACAAAACAGTTAAAGTTATTGCTGGAAAATATGAAAATGCCGAAGGGCCTGAAAAAAATCACAACGTTGAACCAATATATTTCCATGTAGTTTTAAATGAAGGTAAAGAATTTAGTTGTGATGCTCCTGAAGGACATAACAGTTTTATATATTTGCTTAAAGGCGAGTTAAAAATTGGTGATAAAGATCACGGTAAAACTGCTGACTCTAATTTAATTCTTTTAGAAAAAGGTAATAAGCTTACTGTAAAAGCTAATAAAAAATCTGAATTTTTATTTATAGCGGGTAAGCCAATTGGTGAACCAATAGCGAGAGGTGGTCCTTTTGTGATGAATACAAAAGCTGAAATATTAGAAGCTATTCAAGATTACAACAATGGAACATTTGCTAAATATTAAAAGTTACAGTACGTTCCCTTTTAAATGCCAAAATCAATAATAATCACAAAAAATGGTGGTCCTGAAGTTTTAGAACTACAAGATGTAAACGTTGGTTCTCCCGGTCCAGATGAAATTAAAGTAACCAATCATGCTATTGGTTTAAATTATATTGATACATATCATAGATCTGGTTTGTATCCTGTAAAACTTCCTAGCGGAATTGGTTTAGAAGCAGCAGGAAAAATTGATGAAGTTGGATCTAATGTTACAGAATTTAGCAAAGGAGATAATATTGCCTATGCTTCTGTACCCCTTGGAGCTTATGCTCAACAAAGAATAATCCCAGCAAAAATAGCTGTAAAAATTCCAGATGGAATTTCACACACACAAGCTGCAACACTAATGACCAAGGGATTAACAACAAACTATCTACTTTGTAAAACTTATAAATTAAAAGCAGGTGAAACAGTTTTATTTCATGCAGCAGCTGGAGGTGTTGGTCAAATATTTGCTCAGTGGGCAAACAGTATCGGTGCAAAAGTAATTGGAACTGTTGGATCTGATGAAAAAATTAGTGTGGCAAAAGAAAATGGCTATGCACATGTTATTAATTATTCCAAAGAAGACTTTGCAAAAGAGGTTATGAAATTTACAAACAACGAGGGTGTGCCTGCCGTGTTTGATGGTGTAGGTAAGAATACTTTTCATAAATCACTTGAGTGCCTAAAAACACGAGGGATGATGATAAGTTTTGGAAATGCCTCTGGTCCGCTTGATCCTGTAAATGTACCTAAGGATATTCAGCCTAAAGGATTGTATTTGACCAGACCATCGATAGCTCAATACTTCACAAATCAAAAAGAGCTTCAAGAAGGAGCTAATGCTGTATTTGAAAAGGTAAAATTTGGCAAAATTAAAATAAGAATTTCTAAAGAATATAAACTTGCTGATGCCAAGCAAGCCCACGAAGATCTAGAGTCTAGAAAATTAACAGGGCCTGCTGTTATAATTCCTTAATGGAAAATAAAATTATCTCTCCGTGTATCAGTATTTGCAGAACAGATCCTGTTACGGGTTTTTGTTACGGATGTGCAAGAACTAATGAGGAAAAAAAACAATGGAAAGATGAAAATTCAACTAATAAATGGAAAGAAGAAAATTTAAAGATAATTGTAAAAAGAATGCAAGGTTGGCAATTAGAAACTTTCAACGAGTCCTACGAGCATAAGAAAAATAAAGGTATTTCGTTGTTTAAAAAAAATCTTTTGGAAACTAAAAATTAATAATCCTTTTTCATAGAGTCCATATCACTTAAGTGATATTTCAAAGCTTGATTAGAAAGTCTAATTTCATGCATAAATAAAAAAATTGAAATAATCATGCAAATACAACATCCGGCAAATATTATTCTAGCAATTTGTAAACTCCCTAAATAAAGCATTAATACTGTCATCATGTTAAATAAAAAGCCAAAAGCAGCAAAGCCCATTGTGTATTTTAAAACATTAGTTCTTTTGTTTAATACATGTAATTGATTTTCCCACTCAGGAGGGATTTTTTTTTCGAAAGTATACTGGTCGTGAATTTGTCTAATTAAAGCACTCAATGTATGAAACCTTGTGCTATACATTGTCATCATTAAAGGTATTGCTGGAAACATTAAAGCAGCAACTGTGTAATCTATATTCATTTCGAATCAAATTGATTATGAGGTTAGTGTTTGATATTTACAAGTAATATTTCATGCGCCATTTTAAAATATTTATTGAGTTGACAAGATTAAATAAGCCTATCGGTTTTATGCTTCTGTTTTGGCCGTGTTCCTGGGGTATGGCTTATGCTTATGTAGGTAACCAGAATACAAATTTATTTATGTATTACTTGTTATTATTTTTTTTAGGTTCGATATTAATGAGAAGTGCAGGATGTATTTTTAATGATATTGTAGATAAAAATTATGATAAAAAAGTTAAACGAACTAAACGGCGTCCAATAGCTGCTGGGAGAATATCAATCAATCGCTCCTTGACCTACGTAGCTATTCTATGTGTTTTAGCATTTTTAATTTTAATACAATTTAATTTAAAAACTATCCTTCTTGGGTTGGGTTCAATGTTTTTAGCTTTTTCTTATCCATTCATGAAAAGAATTACTTACTGGCCTCAATTATTTCTTGGAATAACTTTCAATTGGGGGTTAATCATGGCTTGGACGGCTATGGGTAATAGTATTTCTTTGAATATTATCATTCTTTATTTTTCGGCCATATTTTGGACATTGGGCTATGACACGATTTATGGAACTCAAGATATTTCTGATGATGAAATTATTGGTCTTAAATCAACTGCTATAAAATTTAAAAATAATTTAAAAAAATTTGTAACGATGTCCTACCTTATTACCATAGTAACTTTAATTTATTTATTTAATAATACTTTTAAATTTAATATTTCAACTATATTTATTTTTTTGTTTTTTCTCAGTCTTTTTTATCAATTAATTACATTTAAAAAAAATAAACCAGCTTCATGTCTAAATACTTTCAGGTTTAATAATTACTCTGGTTTATTTCTTTTTTTAGGAATCTTTTTAATAAATATTTAATATGAATTTTAAAGAACTTAAGATAATTCTGGGAAGACTATTTAATGAGTATGTAAAAAAACATTTAAAAAGAATTTTTTTAGCTCTTTTATTATCTATAATTGTTGCAGGAAGCACATCTGCTATCGCATGGTTGCTAGATCCAGCGGTAAAGAAAATTTTTATCGAAAAAAACACAACTTTGTCTTGGATAATTCCAATTTTGATTATTATAGCCTTTGCTGGAAAAGGAATTTCTTTATATGTCGCAAGATTGTTAATAATTAGAGTAGGAGAAGAAGTGTCTGGTGTAATCAAAAAGCAAATAGCTGATAATATAGTGAGAAGTGATATTCAAACTTTAGATAGCAGACACTCAGGTAAATACATCTCTAACGTAATGTATGACTCGGGTCAGGTTCAAAACCTTGTAAGCACTGGTGTATTAAATTTAATGAAAGATAGCTTCTCAGTTATAGCATTGGTTGGGGTTATGATTTACCAAAATTGGAAGTTAGCACTTTTTGCAATGCTGATGATGCCTTTAGCTGCAGGGTTGGCAAAATCATTAGGAAAAAGGATAGGTAAGGCTATTGGTAAGGCAGGTGAAGCTTCTGGCGTTCTTGTCACTTTTTTAACCGAAATATTTAGAGGGGCCAGAATGATTAGAATTTATCAAAAAGAAAAAACGATAAATTCTCAGGCTAACTTAGTTGTAAATGACATGGTAGAAAAAAATATAAAAACTTCAAGTGTAATGATTAGGGCTACACCTCTAATGGAAACGCTTACAGGTATAATGATTGCTGGGTTTATAGGATTTTCTGGGCAACTAATAGCTGCTGGTGAGTTAGAAGTAAATAATTTTTTCTCTTTTCTAGCAGCAATGATGCTTGCATACCAACCGATTAGGTCGCTGGCTACTTTAAATTTGGCAGTCTACCAAGGGGCTACTGCTTTTAAAAGAATTAGTAAGGTAATTGATAAAACAATAAAAATTAAAGAAGATGAAAGTTTGCCGCAACTAGAAGTTCAAAAAACTGAAATAGTATTTGAAAAAGTTTTTTTTAAATATGAAACTACAAAAGAAATTACAGTAAAAAACATCAATATTAAAATTGAAGGAGGAACTATGGCAGCTTTTGTAGGTCATAGTGGTGCAGGTAAAAGTACAATATTAAATTTACTACCAAGGTTTTATGATCCCCAAAAAGGTTTAATCAAAATAGACAATCAAAACATATCGAGAATACGTTTAAGTTCCTTGAGAAAAAATATTTCCTTAGTAAGTCAAGATACAATTCTTTTTGATGCAACAATAAAAGAAAATATAGCCTATGCGAATGAAAGCGCCTCTCAAAAAGAAATAGAAAATGCATGTGAATTTGCAGCCGCTAGTGAATTTATTAATAAGCTACCTAATAAATTCGATACAATGATTGGAGAAAATGGAATACGACTATCTGGAGGACAAAAACAAAGAATTTCTATAGCAAGAGCAATTTTAAAAAAATCACCAATAATCTTATTGGATGAAGCAACTTCATCACTAGACGCTGACTCTGAGGAAATAGTGCAGAACGCTATTATGAATTTAATTAAGAATAAAACGACTTTAGTTATAGCACACAGACTATCAACTATACTTAATGCTGATATTATTTTTGTAATGAAAAATGGTGAAATAGTTAATTCAGGAACCCACGAATTTTTAGTTAAAAATTGTGAAGAGTATAAATCTTTGTACAAAAAACAGATAAGATAAAATGATTCTTTTATATAGAATCCTTACTAACGCTATTTACCCACTTTTATACATATTCCTTTTGATAAGAATTTTAATTAAAAAGGAAGATCCAAATAGATACAAAGAAAAGATTTTCGTAAGCCATTTTAATGTAAATAAATCTAAAAATTTAAAATTATTATGGTTTCATACTGCAAGCATAGGTGAGTTTAAAAGTATAATTCCTTTAATAAAAGAAATATGTTCTCAACGTAAAGACTATGAGATTTTAGTAACCACTAATACTTTAAGTTCAAGTATTATAGCTCAAAAAGAATTAAAAAAATTTAACAATATTCAACATAGATTTATGCCATTTGATGTGAACTATTTAATAGATAATTTTATAAATAAATGGAAACCAGAAAAAATTTTTCTAGTTGACTCAGAGATTTGGCCAAATTTAATTTTGAAAATCAAAGAAAAAAAAATTCCTTTGGCTTTACTGAATGCAAGACTAACTCGACGGTCTTTCAATAAATGGTCAATGTTTAATAAAACAGCAAAAAAGATTTTTTCTGCATTTAGCCTTTGTTTATGTGCGAACAAAGAGACAGAGGGGTTTCTGAAAGAATTTGATGCAAAAAACGTTAAATACGAGGGAAATTTAAAATTAATAGATAAAATTGATAAAAAACAACTTAATAGCATTAATAGCGAGATCCTATCAAATTCTAGATTTTGGGTTGCTGCCAGCACTCATGACGAAGAAGATTTATTATGTATTAAAACACATGTTGAACTAAAGAAAGAATTTAAAGACATTATTACTATTATTATCCCAAGACATTTAGATAGAGTTAAAAAGATTAAGGATCTTTCATTAAATATGAATTTAAAAACACAAATTTTAAATGATAATGAAAAGATTAAACAAAGCAAAGATATCATAATTATAAATTCTTTTGGTGTTTTACAAAAATATTTTTGTCACGCAAAAAGTGTTTTTATAGGTAAATCCACAATAAAAAGATTAAAAAATGAGGGTGGTCAAAATCCTATTGACGCTGCTAAGCTGGGCTGTAAAATTTATCATGGTCCATATGTTTATAACTTTAAAGAAATTTATGATTTTTTAGAAAAAAATAAAATTTCTAAAATAGTAAATAATTATTTTGATTTAAGTAAATATTTAATTACTGACTTAAAAGACTTTAAAAAGAAAAATGATGATAATTTCAATCAAATTGAGAATTTAGAGAAAAATTTATTTAACAAAATAATGAAAATTATAGAAGAATTTTTAAATAATGAAATTAAATAAGCCAAGATTTTGGGATAAGGAAAAAATTGGTTTTTTTCCAATTCTTCTTTTTCCATTAACATTAATTTTTTTGATAATAATTTTTTTTAAAAAAAATTTTTCTAGATCAAAAAAATTTGATATTCCAGTTATTTGTGTTGGAAATATATATTTAGGTGGAACCGGTAAAACTCCGAGTTCAATTTTTTTAGCTGTAGAACTTAAAAATTTAGGATATAAACCTGCTATCATACGTAAATATTATGAAGATCATAAAGATGAACATAATATGATCAAACATAATTTTTCTGATCTAATTCTAACCAATAATCGAGCTCACGGTATTAGAGAGGCTAAGAAAAGAGGCCACGATATTGTAATACTTGATGATGGATTGCAAGACTACAAAATCAAAAAAAATTTAAGTATTGCATGTTTTAATCAAAAACAGCTTATTGGTAACGGACTAGTGCTTCCCTCTGGACCTCTAAGAGAAAGTCTTAGCGCTCTTAAAAGCACGGATATAATTTTAATAAATGGGGAAAAAGTTCCAGGCTTTGAAGAAAAGTTGCTTGAGATAAACAAAAAATTAAAAATTTATTATTCTTATTATGAACCCATAAATATCGATCAATTTAAAAACTATAAACTTTTAGCTTTAGCAGGAATAGCTAATCCTGAAAATTTTTTTATGTTACTTGAGGAAAATAATCTCAATATAGAAGAAAAGTTAATTTTTCCTGATCATTATAGATTTGCTAAAAGTCAAATTCAAAATATTATTAATGAAGCAAAAAATAAAAAACTAAAAATTATAATGACGGAAAAAGACTTTTTTAAAACAAATGAGTTCAAGCTTAATAAAATTGACTATCTTAAAGTGGCCTTAAAAGTCACTCATAAAGAGGACTTGATCAACAAAATTAGAAATATTTATGATTAAATTAATAAGTTATTTTTTTCAATCTATAATAATCTATTTTTTTTTTTTAATTGGTCGTGTTTTAGGATTAAAATTAAGTAGAAATCTTTTTAGTTTTATCTTCTCATTTCTTGGTCCTTTATTCAGATCCAATAAAATTATAAATAAAAATTTAGAAACTTTCTCTTTCAATACTAATAATTTTGACAAAAAAGAAATTATTTCTGAAATGTGGAAAAACTATGGGATGACTTTTATTGAATATATGTTTTTAAATAAATTTCGCAAATATAACTCTCATATAATTATAAATGGAGAAGAAAATTTAAATGATATTTTAAAAAATGATAAACCCGTAATTTTTGTATCTGGGCATTTTGCTAATTTTGAACTTATGTCGATGGAAATCACCAAAAAAAATATTAAACTTGCTACAATTTATAGACCACTAAATAATATTTTTTTGAACCCTTTTATGGAATTTTTAAGAAAAAAATATGTTTGTGAGAATCAAATTAAAAAAGGAATTAATGGTGTAAGAAATGCTATAGGATACATTAGAAAAAATTATTCTATTGCTTTAATGATAGATCAGAGGGTAAGTGAGGGAGAAAAGATAAGTTTTTTTGGAAAAAATGCATCTACAACTACTTTGCCTGCTCAGCTTTCACTAAAATTTAATTTAGATATCATACCGGTGTTCATAGAGAGAACCAAAGGTAATGATTTTGTTATTCAATTTCATAACCCAATAAAAACAGATAAATTTGAGAATAAGTTAAAGCTAACTCAACATTTAAATACTGTTCTTGAAAAAATGATTTTAAAAAACCCTAATCAATGGATTTGGTCTCATAATAGATGGAAATAATTTATTTTTTTTGATTTTTTATTCTCTCATTAACCTCTAGTGGAGAAAAATAAGCTTCTTGTAAATCTACATTCCAATAATTTAAGTTTTGTAGTTCAATCTTTTTACCTGATATAGCACACAAAACGTGGTCGCCTTCTTCAATGATTTCAAAATAATTGTGCTTAAAAATAAGTTTAGCTTTTTTTTTTATCATCATTAAATTATACAATATATAATTTAACATGAATATTGGAATTATTGGTAGCGGTGGAAGAGAACATGCATTATGCAAGAAAATTTCGGAGTCAAAATTAACAGATAAAATTTTCTGTTTTCCTGGAAATGCAGGAACTGCAAAGTTAGCTACAAATATAGAAGTCGATATTCTTAATTTCAAAAAATTACTTAAACAAATTAATCTTAATAAAATCAAACTTGTGATAGTGGGTCCTGAAGAACCTTTGGTAAAAGGCATTGTTGATTTTCTTAAAAAACACAAAATTAAAGTTTTTGGACCTGACAAATATTCTGCAAAGTTAGAGGGATCTAAAGCTTTTATGAAAAAGATCTGTTTAGCAAATAATATTCCAACGGCAAAATTTAAAATTTGTAAAAATTTAGATGATGTAAATAAATTTCTTCAAAAATCTAAACTTCCCATTGTTGTTAAAGCTGACGGTTTAGCGGCAGGTAAAGGTGTATCAATTTGTAAAAATAAAGAGCAATTATTTAAAAACACTCAAGAAATTTTCAGAGGTAAGTTTGGATCCTCCAAAAAAGTTGTTTTGGAGGAATTTTTGCCAGGCGAAGAAGCGAGTTACTTTCTAATAGCAGACAAAAAAAGTTTCAAATTTTTTGGAAATGCTCAAGATCATAAACGCGTAAACGAAAAAGATAAGGGTAAAAATACAGGCGGTATGGGTGCATATTCACCGTCTCCAATAATTAATAAATCTTTAGAAAAAAAAATTATTCTGAAAATAGTAAAACCAACACTGAATGCTCTACAACAAAAGAAAAAATTTTATACAGGCTTTTTGTATGTAGGATTAATGATACATGAGAACGAACCATATCTAATTGAATATAATATTAGAATGGGCGACCCAGAATGCCAAGTTATCTTACCTAGACTTAAAACAGATTTAGTAAAAATTATTAAGCGAACAACAGAAAATAAATTAAATAAGACTAAAATTGAATGGAAAAAAACAAAAAGTATGACGATTGTTTTGTGTTCTAAAGGCTACCCTGGCAAATATAAAAAAAATGTTATTATTAAAAACATTGATAAAATAAAATTATCAAAAGAAGACTATATTTACCATGCTGGAACTAAAATTATTAATGGTCAAATTGTGTCAAATGGAGGAAGGGTTTTGAATATTACTTCAATAGGCAATAAATATATTTTAATAAGAAAAAAAATTTTATCTATTTTAAAAAAATTAAATTGGAAACAAGGATTTTACAGAAAAGATATTGGCTGGAAAGTAATTAATGACAATAAGAATTATTAGTGGATATTTAAAAGGTAAAAAAATAAATTATATAAGAAATTCTTCTACGAGACCTTTAAAAGACTCTGTTAAAGAAAATATTTTTAATATTTTGATGCATTCTAATAATATTAAGACAAGATTAAATAAATCTAAAGTTTTTGATTTATACTCAGGCGTAGGTTCTTTCGGAATAGAATGTATTTCAAGAGGGGCGGAGAAAGTAACTTTTGTAGAACAAAATAATTTAGCATTTAAGGCTCTGAGGGAAAATCTGCTAAATTTATCAATAATAGATAAGACAACAATTTATTACGATAAAATAGAAAAAGTTTTGGAGAAAAAATTTGTTCAAAAATTTAATATTTTTTTTTTAGATCCTCCATTTCAGGATTGTAAATTTATAAACAATTTAATTCTTATAAAAAAGAAAAATTTATTTGCATCAAATCATTTTGTCATTATTCATAGAGAAAAGGGAAAGATAGATAATTTATCAAAAATTATAAATATTTTTGATATTAAAGAATATGGACGATCAAAAATAATTTTTGGTAATTTTAATTAAGTAGTTGTTTTGTAAATTTTTTAACTTGTTCCACAGCTGGTTGATTAAATGGATTAATATTTGATAATTTGCCAATACAAATAGTTTCTAAAATAAAATATGAAAAAAACATACCTATTGTTTTTTCATCTAGATTTTTTATTTTAAACTCCCTAAAAGGAATTTTATTTTTTTTCAAAGTTTTAATTAATGCATTTTTCTGAGCTTCTTTTATTGATCGAATAAACTTTTTATTTAAGTAGTTTTTTTTGTCCAAAGATTTATTAATATTAATTTTTACTTTTGCTTTAGTTTCAGCGCTAAAAATATAAAAGATTTTATCTTTAGGGCCCTCCAAATAAAGTTGCAATAAACTGTGATGATCTTTTGGTGCTTTTGAAATTATAGGTAAAAAACCCTTATTTTTTTTTCCTAAGCTTTCTGCAATTAATTGTTGACACCAAAATAAAAGATTCTCTAATTCGGGCGTGTAGTTTAAAAAAATTAAATTGTTTTTTTTCTTTGTATTTAAAAAATGTGAAAGGTAAATTGAACTTTCTCTTAAGGTTTTTTTGTTATTGCCTTTAATAAATTCTAATAATTTTGATCTTAACTTCAATATATTTAGTCCCATTAAGTAAGATGGAAGAATGCCAACATCAGAAAGAACTGAATATCTACCTCCTATATAGTTTTTGTGTTTTACATAAAACAGGTTAAGTTTTTTTGATAATCGAAACAACAAATTATCTTTTTTTTCAGTAATAATTATTAAATTTTTGGCATTTCTTTTAAAAATATTGAGTGAAAAAGCATTAGATAAAGTTTCAATAGTATTTCCAGATTTTGAGATAATTATAAAGAGCATTTGAGAAGGAATTTCTTTTTTTTTAATTTTAGAAATTTTATTTTCGTCTAAATCATCAAGAAAATAAACTTTTTTTTTAATTTTATGTTTTAAGAAACTATAAATTGCTTTTGTGCCATGAATTGAACCTCCCATTCCTATTAAAACTATTTTTTTAAATTTTTTAAATTTTTTAATTTCATCTTTTTTAAAACTAAATTTAAAGTTTTTATTTAATACATTCAAAATGTTATTTTGATGTGAAATATTTTTTACAATATCTTTAAAAACTTTTTCAAATTTTTTAAATGAATTTAATTTTAAATCTCGAGAATAATTTGATTTTATATTATTTAAAATAATCACTTTCTAATTTTATCTATTATTATATTTTCTGTTGAGGAGTTAGATTTTGTATTATTGCTCTCAGATTTTGGCATTTTAAATATTTCCTTAATTTTTTCTTTATCATTCTTTTCTTTTTTTGACTTTATTGTATCTGGTTCAGGTACCTTATTTAAATCTGGAGGCATAATTAACGGTTCTTTTTTTTTTACTAAAAATTCATCGGTTGTATTTTTTTTCTTATTTTTTTAAACTTTTCCAGCCTCCTGCAGTGAAGTACAAGATAGAAAAAAAAATAAAAATAGAATCTTTAAATATTTCATAATTCTTTTTTTTCGTTTGTTCCAATTAGTATTAAAGCTATTATACCAATAGAAATAAAAATATCAGCGGCATTAAATGTAAACCAATGGATGTCTTTGTAATGCACATCTATAAAATCTGGCACTGCCTTAAACACAATTCTATCATAAAAATTTCCTAGCGCTCCACCAATTATTAAAGAAAAAATTATTTTTTCTCTTTTACTTTTTGATTTAAAAATTAAATAGAAAATAAGTAAAATAACTATGCTAATTATAAATGTTATCAAATGATAAATAAAATCATTGGTTGAACTAAAAATACCGAAACCGATACCAGTATTCCAAATAAGATTCAAATTTAAATAATCATTAATAAAATAATTGTATTGATTAAATTTATTTAAAATAATAATTTTAGAAATTCTATCAATAAAAAATATAGATAATATTAAAATTGATAAATTTAAGTTTTCTTTATTAATTAGTTTTTTTTTGTAATCGTACATTTAAAAAATTTATTTATTTGATAGGGCAATTTGTTCTTAAACATTTTTTTTCTAAAATTTTCCAACATCGCTCACATTTTTTTCCCTGCGCTTTCTTAACTTCAATTTTAATTTTATTATTATCAATAAGTTTTTTTTCTGCTTTTGAAGTAATAAAATATTCAGCAAGGTCTAAATTTTCCAATAATTGAAATTTTTCTTTGTTTAAATCAAATTTGATATCGGCTTCTAGGCTGGAACCAATTTCTTTATTAGTTCTCTTGGCTTCAATAGCAATGTTAGCCTCTTGTTTTAATTCATAAAGTTTAAGCCATTTTTTGTTAAGAATATCGTTTTTCCAATTATTAGGAATTTTAACAAATAAATTTTCATGAATGCTATTTCCATCTTTGCTTATCAATTCGTAGATTTCTTCTGTTGTAAAGACTAATATTGGTGCAAACCATTTTAGTAAACTCTCCAAGATTATATTTAAAACTGTTACACAGTCTTTTCTTTTTTTTGATGCTAAATCATCACAATAAAGGACATCTTTTCTTATATCGAAATAAAACGATGAAAGATCTGTTGTGCAAAAGTTAAGCAATTCTTTATAAAGTTTATGAAAATTGTAATTTTTTAAATTTTTTTCTATTGAAAAACTGATTTCATAAATTCTATGTAAAATATATTGTTCTAATTCATCAAAATCACTAATTTTTATCTCACCGAAATTTTGTTTGTTAAAAGTATCTTGTAAATTACCAAGCAAGAATCTAAAGGTATTTCTAATTTTTCTGTAAGATTCAGCATGTTGTATTAATATGTTTTTATCTATTCTTAAATCTTCTGCGTAATCTGATGAGGCTACCCAAACTCTTAGGATATCTGCTCCATAATTTTTTAATATATCCTCTGGAGAAATAACATTCCCCATAGATTTAGACATTTTCATTCCTTTGCCATCAACTACAAAACCATGTGATAAAATACTCTCAAAAGGTGCGCTACCTCTTGTTCCGCAAGACTCCAAAAGTGATGAATGAAACCAACCTCGATGTTGGTCTGATCCTTCTAAATACATATCAGCTGGCCATTTCAAATCTTTTCTTTTCTCAAGCACGAAACTATGTGTTGAACCACTGTCAAACCAGACTTCTACGATGTCATTAAGTTTTTCATATTCTGCTGCATCATAATCCTCTCCTAAAAACATTTTTGGATCATCTGTGAACCAACAATCTGAGCCTTGCTTTTCATATATAGAAGCTATTCTATTAATAACTTTTTCATCTCTAAGAGGTTCTTTAGTTTTTTTATTAATAAATATTGGTAAAGGTACGCCCCAAACTCTTTGTCTAGATACACACCAATCTGGTCTTCCTTCAACCATTGATAATAATCTATCTTTTCCTTTTTTTGGATAAAATGTTGTTTCATTAATTGCTTTTATTGCTTTATTTCTTAAGTCTTTTTTATGCATTGATATAAACCATTGAGGAGTAGCTCTATAAATAAGCGGAGCTTTTGATCTCCAAGAATGTGGATAGCTATGTGTAAGTTTGTTGTTTTTTAAAATTTTGTTTTGTTCTTTAAGTTTTTCAATAACAACTTGATCCGCTTTAAAAATATGGGTGCCAGTAAAATATGGTATCTCTTTAGTGTACAAACCAGCATTATCTACTGTGTACAACGATGGTATATTGTATTTTAGACAAAGATTAAAATCATCAGCTCCATGACTTGGGGCACAATGTACAATGCCCGTTCCTTGATCTAAATTAACGAATTGTCCATCTAGCATTGGAACATCATAATTGTAATTCATTTTTAAGAATGGATGACTGCAGATAGTTCCTGCTAATTCAGATCCTTTGAAAGTTTTTATCTCTTTAAAATTTTTAATCTCGCATTCTTTAGTAATTGCTTCTATTAAATTTTTAGCTACTACTATTTTTCTTTCTTTAAAAAATTCAAGATCGTGAATTTCTAAAATTGAGTATTCAATATTGCTATTAAATGCTAAAGCTCTATTAGCTGGTATAGTCCACGGTGTAGTAGTCCAGATGATTATATTAGCATCTTTTAAAAATTCTTTATTTGTACTTTTGACTTTAAAAGCGACATATATTGTATTGGATGTATGGTCCATATATTCAACTTCAGCATCTGCCAAAGCTGTTTTTTCTACTGTCGACCAAAGAACTGGCTTGAAACCTTGATATAGGCTTCCGTCTAAAAGAAATTTACCTAATTCTCTTACAATTTGAGCTTCTGCTTCATAGCTCATAGTAGAATAATAATTTTCGAAATCACCAACTACTCCTAAGCGCTTAAACTCTTTAATGTGAACTTCTATCCAACTTTTTGCAAATTCTCTGCATTCTTGTCTAAAATCTTTTACTGGAACTTCGTCTTTATTTTTTTTCTTTTTTTTATACTGTTCTTCAATTTTCCATTCGATAGGTAAACCATGACAATCCCATCCAGGGACATAAACAGAGTCTTTACCGTTCATTTGATGAAAGCGAGTAATGATATCTTTTAAAATTTTATTTAAAGCAGTTCCCATATGAATGTGACCATTCGCATAAGGAGGCCCATCGTGGAGTACAAATTTTTCTTTTCCTTTTGAACTTTTTCTTAATTTTTCAAAAATTTTTAGTCTTTCCCATTTCTTTAAAATTTCAGGCTCTTTAGTTGGTAAACTAGCTTTCATTGAGAAGGCTGTTCGTGGAAGTTGTAAAGTATCTTTAGACATTAATTTTTTGCTTTTTGTATATCAATTTTAATTTGTTTTTTTAATTCTTCTATATTCTGAAATTTTTTTTCTTTTCTAATAAATTTTTTAAAATGAACATTAATTACTTTATTATATAAATTTTTGTTAATTCCAAATATATTTGTTTCTAATAATAAACTTTGGCCATTAAATGTTGGCCTAAAACCTATATTGGCTATCCCTTTTTTGGCAAAATTATTACCATAAACTTTTACAGCATAGACACCATGTTGAGGTATTACATAATTATTTAATTTTAAATTACACGTAGGAAATCCAATTTTACGTCCCCTTTTTTTTCCTGCTATTACCTTTCCTTGAATGCTCCATTTGTGACCAAGAAGTTTGTTTGCTTCATTAATTTTACCAGATGCAATTTTTTTTCTTATCATTGTAGATGAAATAATCTTTTTATCTTTTTTGTATGGTTTTGTAACAATACTTTTATAATCAAACTTACTTTCAAAAAATTTAAGAGTTTTTAAATTTCCTTTTCTTTTGAACCCAAATTTAAAGTTTTTACTGATGTATACGTATTTACAATTTATTTTCTTGTAAATAATATTTTCAATAAACTTCTCAGCTGTTAATGAAGAAAATATTCTATTAAATTTTACAATTACTAAAAAATCTAATTTTAGTTTTTTTAAATAATATTTTTTTTGATTTAAGGAATTTATTCTGTGATTTTTAATTTTTTTATTAAAAAACATTACAGGCATAGGCTCGAACGTCATAACGCCAAAAGGCAATTTCAATTTTTTTGCTATTGTTTTTGCCTCTTTTAATACTTTTTGGTGACCTAGGTGTACCCCGTCAAAATTGCCGATGGCTACCACTGCTTTTTTATGTTTAAAATTTATATTCGTATTATTATAAATTTTCATTCTACCATTTTAGTTCTTTTTGAAAAAAATTTGCTTTTACATTATATCTTTTTAAAAGAGATTCTAGCTCTGAAACATCATTATATTCATCTCGATGAACTCCTTCATAAATATAAATACAATCAAAGTTTAAAACATTTGCTCCTTTAATGTCGGTTCTTAAATTATCTCCAATAGCTAAAACTCTCTCATTTTTTGAAAAACACATTTTGTAAACTTCCTCGTAAGGTTTGCCAAAATATATTGCCTTTCCACCAAGCTGTTCGAAAACTTTTGCTACTGATCCAGCGCATAATTCTTCTACATTGCCTCTGTGAACAGTTAAATCTGGATTTGTGCAGATTAAAGTTTTTGATACATGATTTTCTAATAATTTTTTATAATATTCTAAATCATCTTCATGCTCATCAAATAAACCAGTGCATAATATAAAATCACAATTATCAATCGTAGTTTCGTGGTCTTTAACTTTTTCAAATATTTGAACATCTCTTTTGGGACCCAAATGATAGAAATTTTTACCAAATTTTTCTTTATTTATAGCGTGCATCGCCGCCTCACCAGAGGTCATCACGTTGGAAAGATATTTTTTGTCCATTTTCATCTTCAAAAGAAAATCAATTACATTTGCGCTTGGTCTTGGCGCATTCGATAAAAAAACAAATTTTTTAGAATTCTTGTGTAAATTTTCTACTGCTTCAATAGCTCTAGGATTAAGCATTATCCCATTGTGTATTACTCCCCATAAATCAATTATGAAGGTATCGTAATTGTTGTATATTTCTTTTAGACCTTCTAATTCTCTCAATTTGTTTATCTCTTTTGTTTTGTTTAATGTCTTTTAAAGCACAGTTTTATTGGTTTTTTTAATGATTTTTGCCTCTTGAAATACAGTTAAAACTTACCATATCAGGACTACATTTAAATTTATAGGAGAAATATTATATGAAATTTAGACCTCTGCACGACCGAGTGCTTATTAAAGTGCTAGACAGTGAGGAAAAAACTGCTGGCGGAATTATCATCCCGGATACTGCTAAAGAAAAACCTCAGGAAGGTGAAGTAGTAGCTGTTGGGTCAGGAGCCAAAAATGAAGACGGGAAAATTACACCAATGGATGTGAAAGTTGGTGATATCGTACTATTTGGAAAATGGTCTGGAACTGAAGTCAAAATAGACGGTAAAGAATACAGCATTATGAAAGAGTCAGACATAATGGGAATTTCAAAAAGTAAAAAATAACGTTTAGAGGAGAGCAAAATGGCAAAAA
>Ga0255759_10002045_pt1 | contig 18078 bp, 25 predicted proteins | sample 101ome_20_FD_179959 | JGI IMG/M metagenome (GOLD analysis project Ga0255759, IMG submission 179959) | Coastal salt marsh microbial communities from the Groves Creek Marsh, Skidaway Island, Georgia - 101404AT metaG (version 2) | ecosystem: Environmental > Aquatic > Marine > Intertidal zone >...
GAAGTTGAAACCATCGGTAAGAAAGAGAAAACTTGGATCGATGTTTGGGTGTTTCTCGATTGCTTCATCATAGTATTTGGGTGAAAGTAGGCGAGCCATTCCATGACTTCTCTTAATTTTCATCAACTCATATAGAAGTTCGTTATCGGTTGAGATGATACCACCCTCGATTGTAGTCATGTGATGACCATAATAAAAACTGAACGTGCTCCCCGTACTAGTGCTACCACGCTTCATACCGTTAGGTGCCTTTACTCCATGTGACTCGCAGATATCTTCTATGAAAATCGCGTTAGGGTATTTCTTCTTTAGAGCTTCAACGGGTGAGTTAAGTCCAAGTAGATGAGTAATAAATACGATTTTGATATCCTCTTCTGGTAGAGTATCTAAGTCAAAACTATATCGTTCCAAATCCACATCACAGAATACGGGTTCTAGACCAAGTTGAAATACTGGTGAGACATTCGTTACCCATGTGCATGCGGGTACTAGGACTTTTGATCCATCGGGAATTTCATATAATTCTTTTACCGCTGACATGAGTAAAAGATTTGCAGTACTCCCAGATGTCACATACAACGAGTATTTACAACCCAGCCACTTGCTCCACGCATCTTCAAATTCCTTCACCTTCTTCCCACATGTATACCTATCTGTTGAACTAATAAAATCGATAAGACTTTTCTTATCACTTTCTGTGATAGCTGTGTCCATAAGAGGCCACCACATCTTTACAAATAGTGTTAGTTTTCTTTTAAGTTCTTGTAAAACGTGTCCTGCTTTTCTTGTTTCTCAACAGACTTGATATGCCACAATGATAGTTGGGGATTTGCTTGAATTTTTGCGACTTTCTCAGAACCAATGAGGCGTTCGTGAAGTCCTAGACTCCATTTGATTTCACCGTTATTCTTGAAGAAACGACCTTGATAGTCCGGCCAGTTAATCCACCCCATTTCATTTACAGCAAATCCCATCTTTTTACACCAATCATCTGTGTATCCAGGTATGATGTTGATTCTGGGTACAGCTAGAATATCAGACTTGAAATGCTTTATATTTTTGATGAGTAACTCTTGGGGAATCTCATCCGCATCCAAGACAAAAATATAGTCTCCGCTACACTTTGTTATGTGATAATTTCTATGTTCAGAGAAGTTGCCACAAAATTCACGCTCATTTACAATAATTCTATCTTCAAATTTATTTAGGATGGTCTTGACCTCGTCAGTAACTTTACCACTATCAACGAGAACATTGACTTCATCTTCTTTGTCTATGACTTTAACAAGGAAAGAGAGAAGTGAATTGAGTTCCATGTGTTCGTTACAAACACATATAGCGTATGAGATCTTCATATAAGTATATAAAGGACAACCCTTTAATTAGAATAATGAAGACCATCATAAGTTTGACCAGTATACCATCCCGTTTTAAAACACTTCCAGCGATTGTTTATGACTTGGAAAAACACCAAGATGTTGATGAAATTTGGGTAAACATACCACACAAATATAATCGATTTCCGGATGCAGATATTATTGTTCCAGACTTTTCTATGTGCTCTAAAGCTGTTATCAATCGATGTATTGATTATGGTCCAGGAACTATGTACATGGGTCCAGCCAACTCTGAAAAGTGTGACGCTGATCTTGTAATTGTAGTGAATGATGATACAAAATATCCTGCCAATCTGTCAACCAAACTCGTTGAACTTTACAAGAGTGATCCATCGTGTTGGTGTCTTTCGGGATTTCGTGTAGATGAATATGTTCAAAATAATGGTCGGGTGGGGCGTTACGACGGAGAGTCTATAGATGTTACGGAGAGTTATGGTGGTGTTATCTTAGATATGAACTGGTTAAGAGAAATGAAGGATATATTTTTAGACTTCTACAAGCTCACATACAATGATGACATAATCATCAGTAATCTACTTTCTAAAATGGGAATCTCTAAAAAGAGTGTATTTAACCGGGATATGAACTTGGGTATGATTCGTCAGTATTCGTATGGTATGGGACCAGATGCTCTCTTCCAGAATAATGGTGAAGGTAGCCATGTGGAAAACAATAAACGAGTATTCAAAATGTTGGAAGATAAGAACTTAAGTTATTTTAAATGTTAACAAAAAGCAAGTAAAATGTTAGAAGAACAACATGCTGAGTTCAAAGATGTGTGTCAGGACCTAGAGGCACGCATCGATGAAGTTGCCAGAGATATGAGAAAACTTCCGACTGATTACACTATGGTTGAACAATACTCTAGTATTGACAAGGAGATTAACGAGGTCTCCGAATGGTATGAAGAGAAGCGAAAAGAATTGTTCCTCTTCATTGAAACGTACAAGTTGGAGCGTAAACTCATGAATGTTAAAATTTCACGGATTGATTCGAACATCAAGAATCTCAACAATGATGTTCAGAATCTCAAATTACTAGCATTTTCTCATGACCAACACGGAGGCTCGTATTCACGATTATCGGAATACCTGCATCAGTGAGGTTTTTACAGAATGCTACATCCTCCGAACACGTATCTCTTAGCAGGGTCCCGTCTTTACCTTCAATCTCTATGAGAGGGTAGCTAAAGTATGGATATTTCAATTTCTCTATGACACCTTTACGACATGCGAAGAAGCCCATTCCATTATAGGCTACCGGCATGTATTTTGGTTGATTCTTAATACTTTCTTCAGTTTCAAATTTGAAAGTTCCATATTGTTTGAAGTACTCTATGTCCCATTCCCTAACCATGGCGAAATGTTTAAGATCTTCCATTCTGTATATACCCGAAACGACTGGATGAGTTTCAGTGTCCTTAATGATTTCTAAGACTTGCTCGGGTTTAAATACTATATCCGAATCAATTGTAAGCCACACATCATAGTCTAGTTTACCACCGAAGGGTTGTTGATCAACACCTTTGAGAACATCTAGACACAGAGTTTTCATCCTCGCGAATGTAACATAACTAGAGTACTCGTTTGTAACAACCACATCATAACCCCGATCTTTTAGGGTCATAGTTGTGTTGAGTAAACTTATCAGAAATTTACCAGAAAATGTGCGTCCAGGTAGAGCTAGTACCACTTTAGTCATTTATTAATTAAGCATTTAATACTTTAAGTACTTCGTTTACGGCTGGATGTCGAATAATATCCTCGTCGTCCATTTTCACGTGCTCTATGTAGTTTAAATCCGTGCATTGTAGTTTGTATACAAGGTTTTCTAAACCATTATCGGGTCCCAAGTCGGATTGTTCTAGATCTCCCGTCACAACCAACTTGGTACCTTCACCTATACGTGTAAGAAGCATCTTCATTTGATTTGGTGTCGCGTTTTGCATCTCATCTGCTATGATTAGGGTGTGACTAAATGTCCTACCTCTCATATATCCAAGGGGTTCTATACGAATACACCTATCCATTTGATTATGGGTCATAGTCTGTTCAAAAATATCAAACATTGGTCTAGTCCATGGTTCCATTTTTTGGTCCATATCCCCGGGGAGGTAGCCCATATCCTCATCTGCGGCAACGATGGGTCTAGTGAGCACTACTCTAGCCCTAGGGTGTTTTGAAATATGTTCCGTGGCTATCTGACACGCGAGCATAGTCTTCCCAGAACCCGCTGGACCGGTTCCAATAACGATGGGTTTATTTGATCTTAAAGCTAACATATATTTACATTGACCAGCTGTCTTAGGGAAGTTCATATATCTTATTTAAAGTTTTTTTCCTTGTATAATTAAATGCAGTTTCACTTTGTAAAATTAACTCATACTGGTACCTATTTAAGCATGGTGGATCCTAAGCAAAAACCTCGTTTTGTCTGTTTTTCTGAAAGAGAAGTATGTAGAGAATATATCAATTATGCCGCTGATTTTAGAGCAAGAAACCGTATATGGCCCTGTCTTGACATGTCTTCTGACAAGAGAAAATTAGAGGTTGGTACGGAGGTAACCATTCCATATGGTCGCCCCGAGCAAATCAAACGCTTTTTGGAAATTGAAAGCTTTGACTTTGGTTCGTTAGATAAAATTGCGAATATGACAAATGTATCTTTTTACTGTATTTTAGACTTTGATGTAACATATAACGGAGGTGATAGTGAAACTGTTCGTATGTCCGGTCAGGAGATGGACGGAAAAGGTGACCCAAGAGATTTTGGTGATTGGATGGATTTTAGCTTAAAAATAAAGTAATTTGTATGTATATCATGTGTGGTATTTTAGCCCTCTTCGGTGAAGAAGTAGAATTAGGATCATATCTCCTTTCTCACCGAGGTCCAGATGATTATAGAACTGTAAAGATAGGAAAATGTCGTTTAGATTTTTATCGTCTCGCGATCAATGATCTCACGGAAGCTGGAATGCAACCATTTGTTAGAGAAAAGGCGGCGTTAATTTGTAATGGTGAAATCTATAATCACAAACATTTTCGCTTTGGTACAGAGAAAAGTAACAGTGATTGTGAAGTCTTGATTCACATGATTGATAGTTTTGGTATTGAACACACACTCAAAGCCATTAACGGTGATTTCGCCTTTGTTTATACAGATGGTAAACGTATCATGGCAGCACGTGATCCAGTTGGTGTTCGTCCACTTTTTTACTCTCGCTATGATAATGGTTCAATAGCGTTTGCGAGTGAAGTTAAGGCTTTGGGTTCTCTCCAATCCGAAATACATATATTTCCACCGGGTCACTTTTATGATTCGTTCTTGGATGATTTCGTGTGTTATCACACAGGTTATTGGTACATTAACAAGTACATAACTAATTGTGAAATCGAAGACATCCGAACAACTCTTGAAAAGGCTGTTAACATTAGATTGAGTAACACGGAGAGAGAGATTGGATTTCTTCTTTCAGGTGGTCTAGATAGCAGTCTAATTGCTTCTATAGCTTCCCGTAGACTTGGTAAAATCAAAACATTTTCCATAGGTCTCAAGGATAGCCCCGATTTGGCAGCCGCCCGTAAGGTTGCTAAATATCTTGATACGGATCATACAGAGGTTACGTTTACACCCGAGGAGGGTATCTCTCACCTCACAGATGTGATTCATTCACTCGAGTCTTATGATTGTACTACTGTACGCGCGAGTACACCAATGTGGTTGCTCTGTAGATATATCAAACAGAAAACAAACTGTCGTTACATATTTTCTGGAGAGGGAAGTGATGAACTTCTAGGTGGTTATCTTTACTTTCACAATGCACCTAGTGTTGACCAGTTTGCGTGTGAAAATATGCGAAGGCTCCGCCTCATCCACCAGTTTGATGGTTTACGCGCGGATAGATGTGCGGGTGCTCATGGACTTGATCTAATTGTACCTTTTCTCGATAAAGAGTTTATTGATTTGTGTATGCGTATGAATCAAACACTCAAAATAACCGAAATCGAGAAGGGTGTCTTGCGAGAGGCGTTTAAGGGGTACCTACCAGATGACATTCTTTGGAGGCAGAAAGATGGGATGAGTGACGCTGTAGGTACAAATTGGGTTGATGAGGTGAAAAAATACGCCGAGGAGAATGTAGATGACGTACTGTTCAAAGAAACTAAGACGAAGGCTCATGGTCATAATCCACCACTCACAAAAGAAGAAGCTTTATACAGAAATATCTTTTGGAAACTGTATGGGCAACACAGTGATCATCTTATATCCGAAATTTGGAGACCAAAGTGGACTACGATAACTGATCCAAGTGCGCGTCTACTTATAGAAAAGAATCGTACATAATGTATAATGGCCCATTTCGTTAGAAGTTTCGATAGCAACAATGAAGAGCACGTTATGTGGCTCAAAAAGGTTGGCGACACAACTGTAAAGTCTATGAGCGGTGACAAAATTGATTTGATCAGTGTCGTTCATAACAATCCTTTACCAGGAAAGCCAACTGTTGAAAATCCCATGGATTGGGCTTATGTACATTTCCAGTTATGTATGAAGTATGCCAATGCCGTTTTAAACAATGACGCGTTTGTCCCGAGTCCCAAGTGAGAGATATTCCTCTAATGTAAAATCTTGTGGTTCCGAATTTTCATCCATGCGTACGAGGAGTATTTTACCCCTCACTTCTTCACCATGAAATGGGTAAGGTAGGATGTTGACATTTTCCATAAGCCCTTGTTCGGGCTTCATTATGACTACATCTATTTCAGGCCATTGTCCTATGAATGTAGCTCTACCACCAAGTAGTTTGAAGATTTCGTTTTTAGATGGTTCTATATCAAGATCAATTTCTTCATATTTATCCTTTAGTTCGTGGATAAGAACAGCTCTCGTCATCTTAAATTCACCACATAAAAAAATATTTACAAAAGATATACCCAAGATGCATCGTAAGACCATCTTTTTTATAGCTATCGTATTGATACTCATAGTAATTGCGTGTGGATCTATTGATATTAAATTCGGTGGATCGTGGAAGGGTGGTGATGGTAAGGATGCTCGCTTTGTCTTTGCTGAGAAGTACCGCCCTCCCAATGCTGATTACAAGTATGGCTTCGTAGACACCAACCCCGCGCGTCGCGTTGGTGCGTTCTTTGACAACTGCTCCCCTGAAAATATGGAGGATTGTAAGCGCAATGACCCTTACAAAGAGCTCCCCAAACCCTAAGTAAACACAATTTCACTGAGAAATTAAGATTTCTCACTAAAATTGTCTTAAAAGATAAACGTTTGTAGTAGATAAGAACATGGGTAACGTCACCCGAGAATTTGTACTCAAACGCTTATCTGAATTACTAGAACTACCCGAAGATGATGTTATTTGTGTGAACATGGAGAAGAATATACTGAATCACTCCATTAATCATTGTGACGATGCGGCTTGGGAGAACCACCGGTTTGTGAATATTTACAAGCATAAATTTTTACAACTTCAATACAATCTTCGTAAGTCACCTGAACTCAAAAGGAGTATTTTGGAAAAGAAGGTGAAAACCACAGATGTTATTGAAATGAGTCCTGAACAGTTATGGTTTGATGGACCCCGTGCTAAGCAGGTTGAAACCAAGATTCATAATGATATTAGAAAACAGGCTTTGGCACAAGAGGCTAAGAATCAAGATGGTTTATTCAAGTGTGGTAGATGTAAGTCTATGAAAACGACATACTATGAGATGCAGACCCGATCCGCTGATGAGCCTATGACTGTGTTTGTGAGCTGCCTCAACTGTGGGAAAAATTGGAAGTGTTAAGTTTGTGTTCAGAATCTGTAAGATCCGTCTCTAGATCACCCACAGATAATACAAAGTTATACGGAAGTTGTTTCTTCATCGTTGTTTTAGTGCTAGGACTTGTAAAGCCTAAATAGTCGCTAGGGATGTTATACTTACCAAGTTGATTTATCGTCCAATTAATTACCGACTGTATACCAGGTCTAGCAGTAATAATCACGATCTTGTACCCCAGATGTCTAGCTATATGTAAAAGTTCAATCATAGGGTTATTTGGAGTACCATCCACGAAAATAAGGGTATCGTCTATATCAAACATAACGGCGTCGTTTTGGGCCATAATACGTCCAGATATATACTGTACACCCCTTTCCTTGAGAGTATCCATTAATGTTATTAAAGATTTAAATTTCATTTCAAACACAATGCTTGTAGATGTCAAGTGTGATGATGGTAGCGTACAGATAGCTCGTATAGTCCTTGAGACTGATACCACCTATACTGTAAATTTTCTGGAAAAGAATAAACACCATCTCTATGATTTTGTAGACATCAGTGAAGTTATAAATAAAGAGTCTGTTTCTGGGTTTTATGATACCGATGATCTGGAAAAAACGCACCTCTACGCAAAGAACTCCAATGGTTACGAACTCATTGACGACAGTGAGGATGAGGATTATGAGTGTAGTGAGGATGATGAGAGTGAATCTGATTCCGATGTTAGTCTAGTTGATGAAAATGAAAATGAAGAATGAAACCTAAGTTGATAAACTTCTTGTACATATTAATTCAATATGGAGTATAAAGAACCAAAGAAGCGTGTGACTAAAAATGACAAGAAAAACAAAAAGCAAGTATTCTCTCAGAAACACGTAAGAAACCTACTTAAACAAAAGGAGCAAGCAATGTCTAAGAGAAACGATGGCCCCTTACCACCCCCCAAATGCACATTATTCCCAGATGGACGTGTCTCAGTATGATCAAGAACAGATCTTCTCGTTCATTGGAAAGACTGGCAAGAAGTTCTATTGGCTTACTCAAAGACTTGAACTTGATTACCTCTGGTACGACAAAGAGCGTAAGGTTATTGAGATTTGGGGTCCTTACCATACACATATGAATCAACAATCCGAGCACGTAATTCGTTGTGAACTGGATTATTTTCTGAAACCTAAGTCAGAGGATACATCCCCAAAAAATCAAGATGTTCTACAAACAGCCATCGAGGCGTGTTAAACCCACCCTCCCCGATAGGGTGGGTAAGATTGATGAGAATAGCTTCTTGGGTAAAATCTTGAAAAAAACCGAAGTAAAGCCACTGGAAAAAATAAAGAGACCGATCTACAATCAAGATGATTACCTGAAACTTCTGGAAAAAAACCACAAAGAAATGGGCATTCCTTTTGTTAAACCCGACCTACCCGAGTGGGTGCCTATTGAAAAACCCAAGCCTCTTGAGGAACCCGAATTGGATGTACCTGATAGGGTTTATCTAAAACTTCGTGTCCTCAAAAGTGGTGTTGTTAGGGTCAAGCTAAGCAGTGCTATATGGGATTTGCATAATAAGTATTACAAGAATGCCCAAAAAGCACCGTTTAAGGCTATTCTTCAGGCATATAAAGCCCATGGCTTCAGTAAAGAGTACATTGAGAGACTCAAGAAAAATTACGAAAAACGAAAACTATTTGCTCTCAAGGTGGAGAAACTATTTGCAAAAATATTTGACAAGGAACCAGTTAAAAAACCTAAAAAGGAGAAGAAGAAGGAACCAGAAGAGGAGGATGAAGTGATTGATAATCCACCGGAGGAGGATGAAGATGATGATGATGTAGCACCCGAAGATGGTGGAATGGACATCGAACCCGATGTGGATGAAGAAGTGGTTGAAGATGTGGAAGAGGAGTACTTTTCCGATGGTGAATAAAGTACCTAAGTTGACACTTTTTGTAATGAAAATATGCTAAAATGAATCATGAATATATTTTTCTTGTCCCTCGTACCCAAAGAAATTGCTCACATGTCTTGTGATCAACATGTTGTCAAGATCCAATTGGAAATATGTCAAATGCTCTATACAGCTTGGTATTTTTCCAATGAGGAAGATTTCGTACACACTCTAGCACCGTTTACTAAGGATGGTTCGTGTAGAGGCTACAAACCAGCTCACAAGAAACACCCTATGACTATGTGGATTGCTTCCAGTTTGGATAATTACAAGTATGCCTGTAAAATTGGTATCGCATTGACCCTTGAATATACTCGCAGATATGGTAAAGTTCACACATGTGCGAGACATTTACTTTGGTTGTATCAGAACCATCCTTCTCACTTTGAGGAACGTAAGAGTGAGACGGCGTACTACTCCCAAGAAGGTATTCCGGAATGTATGCCGGAGCATTTCAGACGCCCCAGTATTGTAGAGGCATATCAGTTGTACTATATGGTTGACAAGATGCATTTTGCCCGATATAAAATCCCAGTGAATACTAAATGATTATAGCGACAACGTTCTTTAATCATCCACACATCAAGGGTGTTGTGGAATTTGAAGAGAAGGGAAGTCGAGTCCTTATCAAAGTCAATCTAAAATCATCCAAATATAAGAATAGTACACATGGTATCCATGTCCATGAAGCAGGTGACCTAACTGATAACTGTATGGGTGCTTGCGCACACTTTAATCCATACAACAAGAAGCATGGTGGTCCAAACTCAAAGGAGAGGCACGTTGGAGACTTAGGAAATATCCGTTTTGATTCTAAGGGTGTTGCCAAACTTGTCATGTATGACAGTCTCATTAAATTGAAGGGTTACAAAGCCAACATCATCGGTAGATCTCTGGTAATTCACGAAGATCCAGATGATATGGGTATGGGTGGACACAATGATAGTCTAACAACTGGACACGCTGGTAAACGTATAACGTGTGCGGTTATCGGATATTCTAAGCGAATGTGTAAATGAATACACCCTCTGGTCTAGGTTCTGGATCACCGTACCCCAGTGATTTCAGATACTTGTGTGTCTCAGAATCTTCTGAAAAATTGTGAATTTCAATCAAAAGTGTTGGTTTGTGTTGTTTAATTGTTTCCTCGGCACCCTTAAGCACCTGTAACTCATGACCTTCAACATCAATTTTTATCAATGATGGAACTCCTGTGTAGATGTCATCTAGTCTCTCACATCTGACATCTACACCCATCCCCTTCATATCTTCTTCATGATGAAAACTTGTACCACCATAATTTATATGTGTGTTCGATTGACACCCATGAGAAGGAATATGAATTTTGGTCACTTTCTTTTCATCTGAAAGAGCGCATGGAAAAACTTGAACTGGATATCTGAGAGGGTTATTTTTTGCATTTAGAGCAACTATATCGTGATATACAGGTTCAATTGATATTACTGGTCCATAGTCAGAAAACATTAGAGTATTGTAACCTATATTTGCACCTACATCAATGATATCTGTACCCGGTTTATGCCACATACGCACATCACGACGCATCCAAGCATCCCACTCACGCCCCCTAGCAATTGCTGGACCTATGTACTCGTCATCTGAAATCACATGTACATCATAAATTCCATTATTTACTCGAGCAACGTTAATCTCCATTATGTTTTAATACAGTATAAAACTTTAACCATTATTTATAAAAATGCGGATAAGTGCATGGTGTCCACATGGTATCTGGCGTGTTCAGTGTAAAGAATGTAACGGTGGTGGTGTGTGTATACACGGAGATCTTAGAGAAATATGTGACATGTGCCTGTATTCGGAGTTATGTGAGCATAATAAACGAAAGTTGGGATGCCACGTGTGCCGAAAAAGTAGTTTAAAACAAACCTCATTATATCATACAGTATGTTCAGCATTGGAAAAGTTTTTTCTGCCCCCTCTGTCAAGGTGGATCCCAAAGAAAGAAAAGTTGAATATCATCCAAGAACATATAGCCAATTTATCCAAGGTCTCAAAGAGCGCGAACTCCCCGCTGTAATTGTAAGACCCAATAAGAACATCGCAGTTTTTCAGGAAGAGAACGGAGACTATGGTGACGTGCAAATTGCGGATAACGAACAGCTATGGCAGACCCTTATGGAGAGTGGGGCTGATGTATTGGTTGACAACTCTCAACCTGTATCCATTATTGAAAATGTTGTAATGTTTTTCTTCATCGCTTATATTTTTACTATTGCTCGGACTCTATTTGGTTCTAGAAGTGAGGGTGGTATGGGAATGCCCAATCCTTTTATGAAATCAACCGAGTTTACCATGGAACAAGATGTCACCACTCGTTTCACGGATGTTGAGGGTATTGACAATGCTAAAGACGAGCTCGAAGAGATTGTTGACTTTTTGAAGACTCCTGAGAAGTACTTTGGATCCGGTGCCAAGATCCCACGTGGCGCTCTTCTCGCGGGTGAGCCCGGTACAGGTAAGACTCTACTGGCCCGAGCTATTGCGGGTGAATCTAATGTTCCCTTCATTCAATGCTCTGCCGCGAACTTCATTGAGATGTTCGTAGGTGTCGGAGCAAAGCGCGTCCGCGAACTGTTCCAGCAGGCACGAGAGAATCAACCGTGCATCATTTTCATCGATGAGCTGGATGCCGTTGGTAAACAGCGTGGTGGAGGTACCACCCCAGGTAATGATGAGCGTGAGCAGACCATCAATCAGCTTCTCACTGAGATGGATGGATTTGACAACGAGACTGGCATTGTGGTGATTGCCGCGACGAATAGGATTGATATTTTGGATAAGGCACTTCTTCGCCCTGGTCGGTTTGACCGTAAGATCCAGGTATCTCTCCCAAGTGTTAAGGGACGCCTAAAGATTTTGGGTGTACACGCAAGAGATAAGAAGTTCGCTTCTGACGTGCGTCTAAAGAACATCGCTAAGCAGACGACTGGATTCTCTGGTGCAGACTTGGCAAATCTGTTGAATGAGTGTGCTATTAGGGCTGTAAAGGATGGTGACGGTACAATCACAAAGGGTATTGTAGAAAATGTATATCAGCGTATCGTAGTTGGAGCTAAGGGTGATGTGAAGTACTCTATGAGGAAGAAAGAGCTGGTGGCCTACCACGAGGCTGGACACGCCATTGTGGGTGTTCTTGTACCGGATTATGACACGGTTCGTAAGGTCTCTATCATGCCCCGGGGTGCCGCGGGTGGTGTGACTTTCTTCCAACCCTCAGAAGAGAATGCGGATTCACCCTTCTATACCAAGGAATATCTCCTTTCTCAAATTATGGTGGCCCTCGGTGGACGTGCGGCGGAGGAGATCATCTATACGTCTAACCGTGTAACGACCGGTGCGAGTTCTGATTACGCTAGGGTCTACCAGATTGCTCGTGAAATGGTGACGACCTATGGTTTCGGTAAGAACAAGTATGACTACCGTAACCTCTCTCCCGCCGCTGCGATCAAGGTGGACCAGGAGATTGAAGCTATCGTTTCTGAATGTTACAAGTACACCCTAAAGATGCTTGAAAACAACCGGGACAAGCTTGAACAACTCAAGGATCTACTCATCGAGGAAGAGATCGTCGATGGGGAGAAGGTGTACGAGTTGCTTGGTAAGGACAAGTGTTACGCCTATGATTGCTCGGTCAGTTTTGACTAAGATTTACTTTGGTCCAGTCGTGTTAAAGTTTTGAAGTACAGTGTTAGCTGTAGATCTCCTCTGTCGTTCAGACCTCCGCGGTTGTTGATTTTGTTTAATAGTTGCAGCTCGCATACCACCGGTAATAGCCCTGATCGTACCACCTATACTAGGCCCACCTCCCTCTACTCCAGATGGGCATTTAGGAGAAGATTTCATTTTCGCTTTAATTGCTCTAATTATATCCTGTGTGAAATCACCTGCCATATAGTTCATGTATTTAGTGTATGCTTTTTTGTATGCTTGCTTCTTAATATTCAAGGTATTAGTATTATTACGATTTAACTTTCCAACAAAACCGTTTATCTCCCTACTATTAAGGAATCCATTGTTACCACCATACAGATTTGTTAATTCGTTGCGTAACCTGGTCTTATTATTTCTGCTGTTGTTTATCTCATTCTCGCTATTGCTATTCCAACCATGTATGATGTTTTGTGGTTGACTGGGAGGCATCTACTATGACCTGACAAAAAATTCTCAGGTCATAATAGATATGTCTACAACTAGGACTAATACTATTACCACTACAGGTAATACACCAAACAGGGGTAAAGTTGTAAGAACTAATAGTAATGGTATCACCCGTCTCGTGAATGCACCTATAAACAATGGTCGCACTCCGAATCGCAACACAATGAGGAAACTCGCACTCAAGGCTACTACAAACCGTATAAATATTAGTGATCTTCAGCAACAACTTGTTAGTACATATCTTAGTTTTGCTTATGAGATGAAACCTGGTTTGGAACGAAAGATATTCAAAAAGTATATTTTACTCATTATGTACTCTATAGACAAGATCGCTCGTTCATCTACCAATTTTAATCGTTATTCACAAATGTATGAGGAAGCAGAGAATTTAACTGGTACAGTGGATATTAAAGTTCAGAACAATTCCGCGGAAATTATAACAGGTATCATAGGTAACATCACCAAAATTGACTCTTCCACGAGTAAGAAATTAACCAAGTTGCTCATTTTTTAATTCTCTCCCAATAGTAGATATGTCTTGTGAAGAGAATCCATTTTTCGTTATTGTCAAAAAAACCGGTACAGGATTCTCATTTGACAATGATGTAACATATAAAAGTCCATTCGCGACCCATACTTTATCTCAAGCCAAAGGTGTTCTACATCCATCTTTGCGAGTACAAAGTGATTGGGGTATCAAATCTAAGAATACGATTACTCAATTACTCACTGGTCAAGCTGGTGCAAAAATTGTTCGCACTGGTAGGGGTCATCTCGGATCTAGTGATCTTTTAGTAAAGGAAAGAGTTGATAAAAAAACGGGAAAGAAAACTGTAGTTTCAAGATTCGGTCTTCTTGCTCCAACACTAAATAATAAAGGATATACACTGACTAGAATTGGTGATAGAAATGAGGGTTTATCCGTCGCAGAGTTGGCTAAACTTCTTAATGACATAGCTAAACGACCAGGTGATATAAAAGTTCGTGGAAGTCCATTGGAATATAAGCGATTACTTGATTACATACAATTTTTAATGGTTGAAAAGGTAAGCAAAACCGTTAAAAACTCTAATGGTAATCCGGTTCAGAATGATCTTTATTTGGCGCGCCCAAATAATTATCAAGTAATGGAAGCTGTACATACTGATGGTATTTCACTTGAGGAAGCCTATAGTGGAATGAAAGTAGAAGATAGCAAGATGTACAGTAAAGCGTATTTTGTCACAATGGATCGTGTAGCCGCCTTAGCTTCTGTGGTTCGTCAAATACCAACAATTTATCAAACGGGTACTCAGTATTACTATAATGTACCAACGAGTAATGTTATTCCTAAAATTCGAACTATACTCGCTACTAGACTGACTAAAATAAGAGGATACACTATACCTACAAATAAGACACCTATGAACAATCATCCAAATCGTACTCAAGAGTTGATTACACGAGCTGGACGACCGGTAATAACATCTGGTCCATTGTTCGCATGGTTTTTAAACACGCGTAATGTTGGTGAAAAAACGAACAAGAATGGAAAAAGGATTGTTGGATCTAATTTTCATGATCTGGATGACATGGATAAAGCATTAATTTTATTCTATTGGGTGTTCCATTACCCAGATGAAAATGGTGATACGGGTGTGAATGAACAAGTGATTAAGCACTTTTTAGCCATATTGGACACTTTCCATGATTTCACGGATACAAAACGAACTGCGAATTTCAATGGTTTATGGCCCGAATCTAAGAATCCTAAGGTGTACTCGAATGCTAAGGCAAAAACTCGTAATGGTATAAATAACAGAAACATTCCATCAACATCTATACAACATAAATTTTTGGTAAAGTTACTGGGTATTGACATATACAGAAAAGTTGATACTTATAATAATTCTCTCACAAAGACACTTTCTATGACAAATAGGCGCGACGGGACGTCTAACCAGAGACAACCGAATATCCCCGTTCAATTGAGGGTCGCACACTTTTTGTATTTCATTACCAATGTACTCGGAAGTCATCCTTCACGTGGACTTATTGGTAAATGTGAGGAACTGTCGCGTGATATCATGATAAAGTTATCTAATGATGAGTCTGTAAATCAACCATGGAATTTCCGTAATCCTGGACGCGAACCTGGTGAAAACATATGTAAGACGCTACTCGAAGGAAAAAATGCGTGTTTAGTTATTGATGCTATTAATGGTAGTGTACCTGTGTGTATGAAAAAATACTCTGTATTTCATAATGTTGGTCTATTAGATCCAGCGGATAAAGGTATACTCCCATGGGGTGAAGTTGTTGGTGAGGGTGGGTGTGTAGAATCGGCGAGAGTGAAAGCAGCTAAAAAGAAACGTGATAAAGAACGGATGGCTGCAAAAAAAGCAAGTAAAACTAGGGCTGAAAGAGCAGCAAAAGCGAAAGCAACTCGTGCACAGAGAATTAAAAACGAAGCCGCCGCAAAGAAAAGAAATGCAAATTTGGCTGCGATTAGAGCTAAACAGGCTTCTAACAGACGAAACGCACTCGCGGCGAAACGACGGGGTACCAATCAGAATCAAAATATACAAGTTAACAAGTTAAATAATACTACTAAGGCTACCAGTCAGAATCAAAATCTACAAGTTAACAAGTTAAATAATATTACTAAGGCTAAATTTAACGCACTTGGAAACATGAGGATGAATAAACCGAAAATGGAGAGTTTCAAACTATTCCTCAATACACCTAATGTTAATAATGAAACGGTAAAAAATTTACTGAATCGTATTACTTACAATAAGAATAAATACAATGGAACGAATAAGCAAATCATTCGAAATGTTCTGAACAAGATTTTAAGACGCGGCAAGAGTGACAATTTGAACAGAAAAGCCATAAATTTAAAATCTACGATGTTTGCCAACAATCGTAGACAGATGCGATCCAACCAATCGAGAACCTAAGTGAACACAAAACTGTACAAAAAATCAAACAAATGAACACCCCTAAGGAGACTTTCAAAAACGCCACGGCAATCTTGAGTCTCGTTTGGAGCGTAGGAAAAATTCAAGACTGGTTACATCATGAGCACTATCGCTAGAGCTACAAGGCGTTTGGGGGTGATGAGGCGTCACCTTAACGCGATCGCCCTCAATGAAGAGATCCTCTTCCCTTCTGTGAAAGTCTATGAGGAGTTGGCTCCTACCCAATATTGGGGCTACACGATCCAAATGGATGTTCGCCACGATGAGAAGATTATCGATTTTGTCACGGAGTCCCTAACACCGAATGACAGGATGGAGGTGTATCTCAGACAGAAGAAGATGATGCGTGAATTGTACCCATCATATATGATTACAGAGAGACATAGCTAAATTTTAATAAAATTTCTACGTTTATAATAAATGGTGCGTTTGACAGCCAGCACAATTCGTCGAAGGCGTAGAGAAGGAAGACCTCCCCCTCCCCCTCCCCCAGTAAATAGCAACAGCAACAACAACACAAACCAGATGATGAAAAGGGTAAGGGAGTTGATGGCTGATCACATCAGGATTAGACGAAATGCTCCCAACCTTTTACCCAACAATGTCAACAAGAATAACGTGTCCACATATTACAACTCTAACTTCTCTAACAGTGAATCCAAAAATATACCCAAGGATAAACGCGTGTATATCTCAAAAGATGTTGTTAAGGGTAAGATTAAGCAAGTTTATAACCAAGATGGTATTATTGAGTTACTCGTGAGATCCAAAGATTTCAAGGGTAAGAGCCCCGTCAGTCGCAAGAATTTTGATATCAAGCATGTCATTCCTTACTACGCCTAAGTGGGTAACGTTATCATCAAAAAACATCTAAAATGTTTGCCCTCCGAGCTCCCCTTCCCATTCCCCGTACATACAAGAGACGTAAGATTTCTCGTGTATGTAAGAGTTATTTTACAATTGATGAGAATAATACAAGACCATTGAGTCCAGAAGATTCTAAGGAACTACTTCATGTCATAACATTTCACCAACCCAACAACGATGAAGGTGTTTACAGTCTCCGTAAACTCAATAATGATGGTTTACCTGAAAATTACATCATAGCGTGGAGGAACTTTGAGGATGCTTTTCGCTACAAGACTCTTCTTGATGCTGAAATGAAACGTTATTCGTATATTCAATTTGCATCACATTTTGAACTATGTCACATGTGTGAGTTGGGTAATTACAATTGCCGTGTTGTAAATGATGGTGTTCTAGTTACTCCTCCTACTGAGACTATACAAACAACTGATTGGGAACGCCGATCAGCTCTACTCAATGGTAGATGGACGGTGCGAGAGAAGGATGACACTCCACCAGAGTGGCCTTAAAAAAAGATTGCTCCACCTTGATCCGCTGTTATGACGGTAAACTTAACCTTGACATCATCGTTGATAAGTGATCTTTGCATAAACTTGGCAAATGAGTGTGCTTCTTCCAAGTCTAAAGATGGTGGAATGGCTATAAATCCTTTTACCTTTCTACCAAAAATCATAAAAGATCTCCTAGCTACTAACTTTTTGTTTATAAAACCCAAGTTGTTCATATCTTCATTTTTAAATGAAGCTTTTCCTCGTATATAGTTTTCTACACTTTGATTCTTCTTACTTATAATAGTTCCAGCATTTACCAATTTGTTAACATTGCTGGGTATGTATGTGTACACCTTGTGAATCTCTTTACCCTTTTTCATAAGATCTCTGCGTTTCTTGTAACGGTTCATAATCATCATAATCTTTGAT
>Ga0255759_10002048_pt1 | contig 18068 bp, 16 predicted proteins | sample 101ome_20_FD_179959 | JGI IMG/M metagenome (GOLD analysis project Ga0255759, IMG submission 179959) | Coastal salt marsh microbial communities from the Groves Creek Marsh, Skidaway Island, Georgia - 101404AT metaG (version 2) | ecosystem: Environmental > Aquatic > Marine > Intertidal zone >...
GGTAGTTGATGTTTGCACTATTATTAAAAAATGTAATATTGAAGAAATAACTAAATATTTATTAAATGAGGGAAGAAATAAAGAATTTCCCGATATAACAAAACGATAGGTTTTAATGAGAAAATTGAATATTGCAATTATAGGATTAGGAAATATTGGTAGCTTTTTATTTAAGTATCTTAACGAAAACAGAAAAATATTAACTGAAAAAAATAATTGTCTTCCAGTTATAAAATATGTTTCTGCTAGAAATAAGAAAAAAAAAAGAAAAATTTCTTTAGGAAAATCTATTTGGCTAGATAATTATCTTGAAGCAACAAAAAAAAAAGATGTAGATTTAATTATTGAATTAATAGGAGGTGCTGAAGGCCCGGCAAAAAAATTAGTTTTTAATGCTCTTAAGAATAAAAAACACGTGGTTACAGCAAATAAAGCTTTGATTGCTAAATATGGAGATTATCTTTCAAAAATAGCTGAAAAAAACAAAGTTAACTTAGAATTTGAAGCGTCCGTATGTGGTGGTGTTCCTATTATCAGGTCATTAAAAGAAGGATTAATTGCAAATAAAATTACGAAAATATTTGGAATTTTTAATGGTACTTCAAATTATATATTATCATCCATGGATAAGGAAAATAAGAACTTTGATGCAGTTTTGTCTAATGCTAAAAAGTTAGGATATGCAGAGTCAAATCCCATAGCTGATTTAAATGGTGATGATGTTGCATCAAAACTAAAAATATTGACATCTTTATGTTTTAATTCATTTATCAATAATAATATCTACGTAGAAGGAATAAAAGAAATAGAAAAAATTGATATCGATAACGCAAAAAATCTTGGTTATAAAATAAAACTTTTAGGATTTTCAGAAGTTTTAAATAAGAAAATATACCAGAGAGTTCACCCAACTTTAATTAAAAAAGAATCCTATGTAGCAAGTATTAATGGTGTTTTAAACGCTGTAATTATAGATGGAAAACCTGTAGGTCAGAGCATAATTCAAGGTGAAGGGGCAGGACCCTCAGCTACAACTTCTGCATTAGTCTCTGATATCTCATCTATAATGAGAGGTAATATAAAATTTCCTTTTTCAGTATCAAATCATGAGAGAAAAAAATTAAAATTTGAAAATATAAAAGAAAGATTTTTTTCTGCTTATTTTAGATTTGAAGTTGACGATAAATCTGGCGTCTTATCTAATATTACAAATATATTTTCGAATAATAAAACTTCTATTAAAAGATTAATTCAAAATCCTAACAAGAATAAAAAAATATCATCTGTAATTGTTATTACACATGCATCTAAAGACAAACATTTAATTAAAATTTTAAAAGAAATTTCCAAAAAAAAATATATAAAAAAAAGACCTAAGTTAATAAGAATTGACGAGTAATGGCTATTGATAAAAAATTTTTAAATTTATTTACTAAAGCCACTGAAAAAGCTGCAATTGGTGCTTCTAAATTTATAGGAAAAAAAGATAAAATTGCAGCAGATAAAGGGGCTGTTGATCCAATGAGAAGAGAATTAAATAAGATAAATATGAATGGTACTGTTGTCATTGGTGAAGGAGAGATGGATGAAGCCCCAATGTTATATATTGGTGAAAGACTGGGGACACTCAATGGGCCAGAATTTGATATTGCAGTTGACCCGTTAGAAGGAACAAAATTCACAGCTAATGGACAGCCTAATGCATTCTCTGTTTTAGCAATCTCAGAAAAAAACTGTTTATTATCAGCTCCTGATACATATATGGAAAAAATAGCAATTGGTAATAACTTACCAAAAAATTTGTTGGATATAGATAATGGTGTTGAAAAAAATATCAAAATATTAGCTGAAGCAAAAAATAAAAAAATTTCAGACATTCAAGCATGTGTTTTAAAAAGACCAAGACATGATCATATTATTAAAGTATTAAATAATTTAAACGTTAAGATAAATTTTATAACGGATGGAGATATTACTGGCGCTTTAAGTGTAATTGGAGATAAACCCAAAAATGATATTTACTATAGCACTGGAGGGGGGCCTGAAGGTGTTATAGTTGCTGCGGCATTATCATGTTACGGAGGTCAAATTCAAGGTAGATTAGTTTTAGATGAAGAAGAAAGAATCAGAGCAAAGAAATTAGGTATTACTGATTTTAATAAAAAATATAACATTGATGATATGGTTAAAGGCGATGTTATGTTTTGTGCAACTGGGGTCACATCCGGTGATTTAGCAGAAGGTGTAAAGGACTTAGGTAATGAATTTGAGGTAAATAGTTTCGTTTTACACAAAAGCCAAAACACGATCAAAACTATCAAAAACATTTATAATAAATGAATTCACTTTCAATAAGTGGAAAATCTTGGATTTTAAAACAATTTAATCAAGAAGACTTAAATTTTATAAAAGATAATTATTCATTAGATGAAATTACTTCAAAGCTTTTATCTATTAGAAAAATCAAAAAAGAAGAGATAAATTCTTTTTTAAATCCTTTAATTAAAAATTTCCTTCCTAATCCAAATATTCTTCTTGATATGGAAAAAGCGACTACTAGAACTTTTAAAGGAATATTAAATGGAGACAAAATAGGTATTTTTGGAGATTATGATGTAGATGGTGCAACTTCAACCGCATTAATTGGAAACTATCTATCTGAATTAAATTTAGAATATGAAATATATATACCCGACCGAAAAAAAGAAGGATATGGCCCATCTATTAAAAGTTTTAAAAAATTAATAGATAAAGGTGTTAAACTGATATTCACTGTTGATTGTGGAACACTTTCTTTTGAGGCTATAAATTTTGCTAAAGAAAATAATATAGATGTAATTGTTTTAGATCATCATCAATCTGAAATAAAATTGCCAAAAGCTTTTTCAATAATAAATCCAAATCGTTTCGATGATAGCTCTGACCTAAAATATCTTTGTGCTGCTGGAGTTGCTTTTATTTTTTTAGTCGCATTAAATAGAGAACTTAGAAAAAAAGAATGGTTCTTGCAAAACAAAGTTAGAGAACCAAATTTAATTAATTGTCTTGATTTAGTTTCATTGGGAACAATTTGTGATGTTGTCCCTTTAAAGGGTTTGAATAGAGCTTTTGTAAAACAAGGTTTAAAAATTATAAAATCTAAAAAAAATCTAGGAATAAAAACTTTATTAGATATTTGTAAAATAGAAACTAATCCAACCATTTATCATCTAGGATTTATGCTTGGCCCAAGAATAAATGCTGGTGGTAGAGTCGGGAAGTGTTCACATGGAGCAAATCTACTTTTAGGTAAAAATCCGCAAAATACTTTTAAATTAGCCTCAGAACTAAATGAATATAATAAAGAAAGACAAATTCTTGAAAAAGATCTTTTACAAAAAATTCTTAACGAAACAAAAGATTATTCTAATGATCCTGTCTTGATACTAAGTGGAGAAAATTGGCATGAAGGCATAATTGGTATTGTGGCAGCTAGATTAAAAGATAAATTTAATAAACCTGTTATATTAATATCTATAGAAGGAGATACTGGTAAAGCATCTGCTAGGTCTATCGTAGGATTTGATATTGGATCAGTAATAATTTCTGCAACTCAAGATAACATTTTATTGAAAGGTGGAGGACACAAAATGGCTGGAGGATTTTCTATAAAAGTTGAAAAAATAGATGAATTTAAAAAACTTATATTTAAAAAGTTTCAAACTATCAATGAAGATTTATCAAAAGATAAACCTCTTTTTTTAGATAGCATAATATCTCCATCAGCTGTTAATTTAGAATTTTTTAATAAAGTATCTTTACTGTCTCCTTTTGGATCAGGCAACCCTGAACCTAGGTTTGTTATAGAGGATGTTAAAACAATAAGTGGAAAAATTGTTGGAGAGAAACATATTAAATCAATTCTTGTGGGAAAAGAAGGATCGACCATAAAAACTATAGCGTTTAACGCTGTTGGTGGTGATTTAGGTGAATATCTTCTTAAAAAGAATAATAAATTTTTTAATATTGCAGGAAAATTATCCCTAAATGAATGGAAAGGGCAATCAAATGTAGAGTTTATTATCGATGATATTTCTGTTATTAAATCTTTCAAGAAATAAGGTCCCATCGTCTATCGGTTAGGACAGTTGGTTTTCATCCAACAAAGAGGGGTTCGATTCCCCTTGGGACCGCCAAAAACTTCAAAAACCGACAATAATCTTAACTAGAAAGTTGTTTAATTTTCTTTTACTGTGTCACCAGTACGTCAGAAGTTTTTATGAGCATTTGTGTTATTTGCGATAAAGAAATACCAGAGGCAAGATTAAAAATATTTCCTAAGACAAATATTTGTGGAAGAAAATGCGGAGAAGAAATTGAGCAAAAGCATGAAATTTTACAAAAGGAAATCGATAGAGCTTATGCAGCATCATTCCAAGATCTTTGGCATAAGCAAGATAATGTTTCCTATCAGTTTGGTCTTGATAAATTAAAAAATAAAGAACTTATTTATAAATTAGTAGAGAAGAAAAATACATGTATAGTGGCTCATTTTAAATACAAAGAAAATAAGATTAGTAAAATTTCATATATTACAGAATTTAAAAAATTTACATGGTGGATAAAAGAAACTTTGGAAAAATATGGAGGCAAATTAATTGATACTCCATTAAAATATACTACATGTCAAAAATGCGGAAACCTCTCTGTCGTAATTTGGTCACCAAAATTTAATAATTATTTTATAGGATGCACTCAATATTATAAAGGTTGTAAATGGCTAAAATCTATTTGGATAATGCCTAATAGTTAAAAAAATGATTAAAGGAATAATAAAATTTTTTACAGCAAAATTATTTTTTGGTCAGTTAACGAGTTTTGTAAAATCAAATTTTTTGATTACCACTGTTCCTTTGTTAGTTATAATTTCAATTTTTTATGTTCCTTATGAATATTTTAATTATTTAGAATTTAAAGAAAAATTCCCAAATGATATTTTTGGAGTTAATTTCTTATTAATAAGACCTGCCATATTAATCATTGTTGCCTTAATTGTAATCTTTTCAATTCACAATAAATTAAAAAAGATTGAACAGGAACGTATTGAAAAAATAAAAAAAGAAGAACAAGAAAGATTGGAAAAAATAAGAGCTGCTAAAGAAAAACTTGAAAATCTTAAATCAAGCACACCTGTTCAGTTAGCTGAAAAAACAATAACAAAACCTGTAGTTGGTGCTGGAGCTGGAGCAGCAATAGGAGCAGTTGCAGGTGGTTCTTTAGGTGTTGCAGGTAAACTAGCTGGTGTAATGATTGCTGTTAACGGTGGATGGATCCTTGCACCTATTGGAGCAGTAATTGGCTACTTAGGTTTTAAAGCTTTTAATAAAAAAAAAGATAAAAAAGATTAGTGTGTCCGTAGCGAGTCCGTTCTTGCCTAATTTTTTATAATCGTTTAATAATAAGCCTTATTTTAATTAACAAAGAGGGGTTCGATTCCCCTTGGGACCGCCAAAAATCTATGAAAAAAATAGCTGTAATAGAAAAAATACATAATGATGGTTTAGAGTTACTTAAACAAAATCGAGATTATGAATATGAATTAATTACAGATGTTTCAGAAGAAAATTTAATAAAAAAGCTTCCAGAATTTGATGCGTGCACATTAAGAGTTTCAAAACTTAATGAAAATATCCTAAAACATTGTCCAAAACTAAAGGTTATCTCAAGACATGGTGTAGGTTATGATAATGTTGATTTAAATTATATTAAAAAAAAAGATATATCTCTTCTTATAACAGCAACAGCGAATGCTGTGGCAGTGGCAGAACATGTTATTTATATGATGTTGTCTATCTCAAAAAGTATAAATCAATACGACAATGAAGTTAGATCCGGAAACTTTAAAAAAAATGCATCTAAAATAGAAACATTAGAATTATTTAATAAAGAAATACTAATATTAGGTTTTGGGAGAATAGGAAAAAGTTTAATCAAAAGATGCTTAGGTTTTGATATGAAAGTAAAAATTTTTGATCCTTTTGTTTCAGAAGATATGATTAAAAAATTTGGTGGGTCAAAAGTTGAAAACTTAGATGATGGACTAAAATCATGTGATTATTTATCTTTACATGTTCCTTTAACAGAAAAAACTAAAAATATGATTGATTATTCCAAGCTTAAAACAATGAAAAATACCTCAATCATAATTAATACATCTCGTGGTGGGATAATTAATGAGGCTGATTTAGATAAAGCAATTAATGAAAAAATAATTTTTGGTGCAGGATTAGATGTTTTTGAAAAAGAACCAGTTGATAAAAACAATCCATTATTAAAAAACAACAATGTTTTATTGAGTCCACATTCTGCAACTTTTACTAATGAGTGTAAATCAAGAATGTCTTTAGAAACGACTAAAAATATTATTGATTTTTTTGAAAATAAAATAGATAAATCAATGATAGTGAAAATATGATTGATTTAAAAAGAAAACTAAAAAATTTTGGCCCTCTTGAGGCTTTAGTTTTAAGTTCACTAGCTTATGTTGTTATAATGTTAATTTGGACCGCTTCTACACGATCGGCGGTTGTACAAAAAGCTAATGATATAAAAGCTAATCATAAACTAGTTGTAGAGTTTATTAATAATCAAGTTAATGAATGTAGTTCAAATGAAGAAGGTACTACTTTATGGGGTGACAATTGTAATTCAGCTTGGATATCTTCAAAAATTGTAAATCATATTTTAAATAACATAAAGCTTAATAATCCTTACAACATAGATAAGCCTTTAATACAAACATCGCAAGATCCGAGAATTCAAGCAGAAGGTAAAGCCGGTCAATCCACAGATAAAGGTATTATCTTTGTTTCAGAAAACAATTTTGAATCAGAAGCTGGATCTGAGTGGGTAATAGGCACGTGTGTTAAGTCACCGTGTGTAGCTGCTGGAAATAACGAACTTGTGTCAGCTTATCGTTAACTAATTATATTAAACCCACATTCTTTAGCAGTTTTACTTAAATACTTATAACCAATTTTCGCATATTCAAATGGATTAGCTTTTGCTGGATCTTGCTCTGCTTCAACTACAAGCCAACCTTCATAATTTCTATCTTTTAAAACTGTTAAGAAAGGCTTGTAATCAATACATCCATCACCTGGCACTGTGAAAGCTCCATCAAGAAAAGCTTGTCGAAAGGTACTATCATTTTTTAATGATTTTTCTAAAACATTTTTACGAATATCTTTACAATGAACATGGATTATTCTTTCCATAAAGTCCTCGGTTAGTTTGACTGAATTTCCTCCTGCAAATAACATGTGACCTGTATCAATTAATAATTTTACGCTATCACTTGTACTTTCTATTAATCTCCTTGTTTCTTCCTCTGTTTCAATAACTGTTCCCATATGATGATGGTAAGCAAGAGGTATATTTTCATCTAGCATCATTTTACTTATTTCATTGATTCTAGATATAAGTAACTTCCATTCATCTTCTGAAAGTTTAGGTTTTTTGGATAATGGTGTTTTTGGATCACCTTGGATAGAATTTGTTACTTCTGCAAATACCATACATGGAGATTTACAATCTTTGAATAAATCCATCTGCTCACGCATTAATTTAAATTCTTCCTTTGGTGTATTTTTTAAAAGTGTTGCTCCATACCATCCAGAACAAAGTTGTAAATTTTCTTTTTCTAATTTTGGTATTAATTCTTTTGAGCTCTTAGGGAATTTACCACCTGACTCTATTCCAGTAAAACCAGCTTTACTTGCCTCAGATAAACATTGCTCTAGTGTGGTTTCACCACCTAATTCCGGCATATCATCATTACTCCATGCTATGGGGGCTATACCTAATTTTATAGACATAATTTTAATAAAGTATTAAGTTTATATTACAAATATCAACTTAATACAAAAAATATGATCAATGTAGCTTTATTCGGATTTGGACGTATAGGTCAAATGCATGCTGAAAATCTTAATAAAAATAAAGAAATAAAATTATTATATGTTTACGAAAAAATTGATCAGTTGAGTAATAAAGCAAAAAAACTTTACGGCTGTAAGATTGAAAAAAATTATAATAAAATTTTTAATGATAAAAGAGTCGATATAGTTTTTATTTCTAGCCCTACAAATACTCATATAAAATTTATTGAAGAAGGGATGAAAAGAAAAAAAACAATTTTTTGTGAAAAACCTTTAGATCTTAATATCAATAAGATAATTAAAACTTTAAAAAAAGTAAAAAAACTTAAACCTAAAATCCAATTAGGATTTAATAGGAGATATGATCCTGGTCATTTTTCATTAAAAAAAGATTTAGACAAAAATAAAATAGGAAAATTAGAAAAAATTATTATTACAAGTAGAGATCCTGCGCCACCAGCAACATCTTATCTAAAATCCTCGGGTGGAATTTTCAGAGATATGATGATTCATGACTTTGATTTATGTAGATTGTATTTAGGTAAAGACGAAATTAGGGAGATACATGCTTTTACTTCATCATTCACACCTTTTTATAAGAAAATAAAAGATCATGAATTAGCAGTAGTTACTATGAAATCTAAAAAAGGTGTAATATGCGTTATCACTAACTCAAGACACTGTTCCTTTGGTTATGACCAGAGAGTTGAATTATTTGGCAAAAAAGGAATGTTAATTTCTGGGAATAAGAAAGAGAACTCAACAGAGTTATTTAATTCTAGCCAGACTAATTCTCAAAAACCTTTTTTAAATTTTTTCATTGAACGTTATAGTGATGCATATAACATTCAGCTTAAAGAATTAATCTCTCTTCATAAAAATAAAATTAAATCTAGGTCAACTTTTGAAGATGGTTACTTTGCATTAAAATTAGCTAATGCTGCTTATAAATCTTTAAATTCAAAAAAAACGATAAAAATCTAACACTTACAACATTTTTTTTACATACTGCAGGTTGTATAAAAATATTTTTTTTTGATATTAATCTTTTTTTTTGTTTTAATGCCTCAATTTTTAATAACAATAAAGAGGGAAATAATAATGAAAAAAGTATACTTAACAATTGCTGCTCTTTTAACATGGGCGATGACATCAGTTGCTGCTTTAGCGGTTGATATCATTGTTGTGTCACACGGGCAAGCTAATGACCCTTTCTGGTCTGTTGCTAAAAACGGTGTAGATAAAGCTTGTAAAGATATGAAAATATCTTGCAAATACACTGCTCCAGCAACATTTGATATGGTTGAAATGGCAAAATTAATTGATAATGCTGTTTCTCAAAAACCAAAAGGTATCGTGATTACTTTACCAGATGCTGCTGCTTTAGGTAAATCTGTTAAAGCTGCAATATCTGCTGGAATTCCAGTAATTTCTATGAACTCTGGTTCAGATGACTACATGAAACTAGGAATTAGTGCTCACGTAGGTCAAACTGAATTTGAAGCAGGAGTAGGTGGCGGACAAAAAATGAAAGCTGCTGGTGGAAAAAAAGCATTATGCGTTAACCACGAAGTTGGTAACGTTGCTTTAGATAGAAGATGTGCTGGTTTCAAAAAAGGTTTTGGTGGATCTGTAGAAATATTAGGAACATCAAATGACCCAACTGAAATTCAAAAAGCTGTAGCTGCTAAATTAGGTGGTGGATATGACACTATCCTTACATTAGGAGCTGGTCTAGCAGGCGAAGCTGCTCTTAAAGCATTAGAGTCAGCTGGAAAAGTTGGAAGCGTTAAACTTGGAACATTTGATATGTCTCCAGGAATGCTTAAAGCTGCAGCTGCTGGAAAAGTTGAGTTCTTAATTGACCAACAACAGTACTTACAAGGTTATTTACCTATATCTATCTTTGCTCAATATATGAGATACGGAACTATGCCTGCTGGTGTAGTTATGACAGGACCTGGTTTTGTTACACCTCAGAATGCTAAAAGTGTAATTAAATGGGCTGCTCAAGGTTATAGATAAAAAATAAATTAAAAAGGCCTAGTGAATTCTCACTAGGCCTTTTTTTTTAAAGTTTTATTTAATATGTCTACAAAATCTAAAAGTATAGCAAGTAAAACTGACTTTAATCAGGATGAAAGACTCCAAAAGGTTTCAAAATTAAAAATTTTATTAAACAGACCTGAGCTAGGCGCACTTGGTGGTGCAATATTAGTATTTATATTTTTTGGTATCGTTGCAGGTGACACCGGAATGTTCAGTGCTTATGGTATCTTAAATTTTTTAGATGTCTCAGCTAATCTAGGGATAATTGCAATCGCTGCTGCAATGTTGATGATTGGTGGTGAATTTGATTTATCAATTGGATCAATGATTGGATTTGCAGGAATTTGTATAGCTATCCCAGCAATTTATTGGGGTTGGCCTTTATGGATGAGTATTATTTTTGCTTTTTCTATGGCTGTGCTAGTTGGATATTTTAATGGGATACTCGTAGTAAGGACAGGATTACCATCATTTATTGTAACACTTGCAATGCTTTTTATTTTAAGGGGAGCTACTTTAGCGTTAACAAGATTGATTACAGGTCGAACCCAAGTCCCAGGTCTAAGAGTTTTAATTGAAAATGATCCCATAGCTTGGATATTTGCGACAGATACATTTAAATGGTTGTTTACTTGGTTAGGTTCAATGAATTTAATAGCTTTAAGAACCGATGGAACCCCTTTAGCCACTGGAATTCCTCCATCAGTTATATGGTTTATAGTTTTAGCAATTATCTCAACCTGGATTTTAATGAAAACTAGATATGGAAACTGGATCTTTGCTTCTGGTGGAGATAAAAATGGTGCAAACAATGTTGGTGTGCCTGTTGGAAGAGTTAAAATAAGTTTATTTATTGGAACTGCTGTAGCAGCTACTATTTTTGCGACTATACAAGTATTAGATGCTGGATCCGCAGATACAATGAGAGGAACTTTAAAAGAATTAGAAGCTATTGCGGCAGCTGTTGTGGGAGGATGTTTGTTAACTGGTGGTTATGGTTCTGCTATTGGTGCAGCTTTTGGTGCAATAATATTTGGAACAGTTTCTATGGGTATTTTCTATACCGACGTAGATACCGATTGGTTTAAAGTGTTTTTAGGAGCGATGATGCTAGTTGCTGTAATATTCAATAATTACATAAGAAGAAAAGTAACAGAAAGTAAATAATGTCAGATTACTTAGTTCAATTTAATAACATCAGTAAATTTTTTGGAAAAGTAATAGCTTTGAAGGATGTAACAATGAAGCTCAGAAAAGGGGAGATCATGTGTTTATTAGGTGATAATGGTGCTGGAAAATCTACTCTTATTAAAACACTAGCTGGAGTACACAAACCTGACGAAGGAGAAATTATAATTGAAGGTAAAAAAACAATTTTTGACAGTCCCAAAGATGCTTTAGATATGGGTATAGCTACAGTTTATCAAGACTTAGCTTTAGTCTCATTAATGAGTGTCACAAGAAATTTTTTTATGGGTAGAGAGCCTTTAAAAGGTCCTCCTTTTTTTAAAACATTTGATATAGAAAAAGCAAATAAGATCGCAGCAGAGAGAATGGGCCAAATAGGAATTGATGTTAGAGATCCGTCTCAAGCAGTGGGAACTATGTCTGGAGGTGAGAGACAATGTTTGGCAATAAGCAGAGCAATTTATTTTGGAGCTAAAGTATTAGTATTAGATGAGCCGACTTCTGCATTAGGTGTACATCAAGCATCTGTAGTTTTAAAATATATCGTTAAAGCAGCTTCACAAGGTTTAGCAGTTATCTTAATTACTCATAACGTCCATCATGCATATCCTGTGGGCAACAGTTTTACAGTTTTAAATAGGGGTAAAAGCTTAGGAACTTATGAAAAAAAGAATATTACTAGAGAAAAACTTTTAAGTATGATGGCAGGTGGTGAGGAATTAGATAAGTTAGAAGTTGAATTAAAAGAAATGAATAGACTTTCAACTAATTAATTATTTCATAATTGAATTAATCTCTTTATTGGTAAAAAATTTTGGTTTTTCACACTTAACTGTTATTTTTTGAGATTTATTTTTCTTTGCAGAAACATGAATTGCTTCGATGATGTTTAAAACATGAAGTGATAAATTTCCATTACACTTGTTAATTTTCTTATTTTGAATAGAAAATATCATTTCAGAAAGTCCAACTCCTCTATAATTTGCGTTAGTTGGCGATTCATTAGCTCTTGAGCTTTGAGATCTAATATTAATTTTTCCTAATTTCATATTATTAGTTTTATAAGTTTTCCAAGAGCTACCTAATTTATTATTTATTAGAACTGATCCTCCAAACATATTAGGGTCCGGTACTATCATTGATCCTTTTTCTCCATATAATTCTATATGATTTCTAAGGTGTGAAATTACGTCAAAAGATAATGTAACTCTTATTATTGAACCATTTTTAAATTTAATCGTGGAAAAATAGGTAGTAGGGCATTGAACTTTAAAACTTTTTCCTTTTTTTGGTCCTATGCCTATAACTCTTTTATCTACCCCTTTAGCAGAGATGCTTCTAACTTCTTCAGCAGGTCCTAATAGATTTACTAACGCTGTTAAATAATAAGGGCCCATATCAATAACAGGGCCACCTTCTTTTTTGGCGAACCAAGGTTCAGGATTTGGATGATAAGATTGAACACCCGGAAAAGCAAAAATAGCATTTCCAAATTTAACTTTACCAATTAACTTTTTATCTAGTAGTTCCTTTGCTTTTTGATTGCCACCGCCTAGAAAAGTGTCAGGTGCGTTTCCAATATATAGTTTTTTTCTTTTTGCTATTTTTATTAGTTCTTTTCCATCTTTTAAGCTCACAGCTAAGGGTTTTTCTGTATAAACATGTTTATTATTAAGTAAAGATTTTTTTGCAATAATATAATGTGCTTTAGGAATAGTAAGATTCAGTATAACTTTAATATTTTTGTCTTTAAGTAATTCATTAACTGAAACTGATTTGATTTTATAGATTTTAGCACACTTATCGGCTGCTTTTTTATTTATGTCAGCACATTTGATAATTTTAAAATTATTAAAGTATTTGTGTGCTCTAAAGTAAGTTTCTGCTATATGGCCACAACCAATTAAACCAACATTAAATACTTTGGCCATACAATTTAAACACCTTTTCTTTGTTTCTTTTTACCTTCTAGATGTTCTTTGAGCGATTTTTTATTTTCTTCAGTTGTTGGTATTCCTAAAGTAGGACTTTCCCAATAAGCAGATCCCTCAAGCCATTGATATCCATCTGTTTGAATTGATATAACATAAGTATTTTTTGATTTCTTCGCTCTTTTAAAAGCTTCTTCTAATTCAGAAATAGAACTAACTTGTTCACCATCAGCACCCATGCTTTTAGCGTGAGCTGCAAAATCAACTGGAACTAAATTAGGAGTTTTTGAACTTTTTAATAAACAATTAAATTCTTTTCCACCTTTGTATAATTGAAGTCTATTAATAACTGCGTGTCCTCCATTATCACATACTATTATTATTAATTTATTATTAGTTATAACAGAACTATAAATATCAGAATTGTATAAAAGATAAGAACCATCTCCAACGAACGATACAACTTCTTTATCTGGATTTGCCATTTTAATTCCAAGTGCACCTGAAATTTCATAACTCATACAACTAAAACCCCATTCAGTTTCATGGGTGTTAAGTTCTCTTGGTTTCCACACTTGTATTACTTCTCCGACTAATCCTCCCGCAGCTGTTACAGCTATGTCGGATGGATCTGAGTTTCTGTAGCAAGCTCCTATGACTTGAGCATAACTAGGCAGTTTTTGATTGGTAGGACCACTATGTTTTTCTACATAAGTGTCCCAATCTTTAAGCTCTACTCTAGATTTTTTGTACCAGCTATCATCTGCTTTCCAGTTTCCGAGTGCCTGGGATAATTCAATTAATGAAACTTTAGCATCGCCAACAACAGCCTGGGCCATATGTTTGTTTGCATCAAATCTAGCTGCATTTATAGACACTAATTTAAAATTCGGATTTTCAAAATTTGCCCATGAGCCAGTAGTAAAATCTGCTAATTTAGTTCCTATAGCTATAGCTGTATCAGTTTCTTTACTCAAATTGTTGGCAGCTTTACTTCCTAATCCACCTATAGCACCTAAGTAATGCGAATGATCTTTCTTTAGAGAAGAATAACCCATAACTGTCTGGGTAACTGGTATGTTATGTTTTTTTGCAAAATCACTTAATTCATCTGTTGCATCAGAATATAAAACTCCACCACCAGCAATAATAATTGGTTTTTTTGATTTTTTTATTAATTCAGCCGCCTCTTTAATTTGAAAATCATCTGGTTTTGGTCTTCTTATTGTATGAATTCTCTCTTTAAATAATTCTTCAGGATAATCATATACTTCACCTTGAACATCTTGGCTTAAAGAAATACAGGCAGGTCCACAGTCAGCAGGATCAAGCATTACTTGAATAGCTTGTTGTAAACTAGATATTATTTGTTCGGGTCTTGTTATTCTATCAAAGTACCTTACAACTGGTTTAAACCCATCATTTTGTGTAATTCCTGGATTATTAAAATGTTCAACTTGTTGTAACACTGGATCCGGCATTCTATTTGCAAAAGTGTCTCCAGGTAAAAATAAAATTGGAAGTCTATTGCTCATTGCAACAGCTGCCGCTGTAATCATATTAGTTGATCCTGGTCCTACTGAAGAAGTTGCAATAAAAATTTGTTTTCTTCTTTTCGCTCTTGCATAAGCAATACCGGTCAGAGCCATGTTCTGTTCGTGGTGACCTCTCCAAGTTGGTAAATCTTTTTGATTTTCTTGTAAAGCTTGACCTAAACAAGCAACGTTACCGTGTCCAAAAATTCCAAATACACCTGGAAATAAAGGTACTTTTTTTCCATCAAATAAAGTTTTTTGAGCTATCAAATATTTTACTAAAGCGTGAGCACAAGTAAGTTGAATGTTTTTCATAAATTCAATATAAACTATTTAATTAAATATCTTATTTCAACAATTTATGTACGAAAAATTTGGACAATTCATCGATGGTAAGTGGCAAAAATCCTCTAGTGGTGAAACTTATGAGGTAATTAATCCAGCTACTGAAGATATTATTGGTAAGGCCTCTAAAGCCAATAGTACTGATGTTCAAAGAGCTTTAAAATCAGCTGAGAAAGGTCTACATGTTTGGAGAAACACCTCACCTTGGGAAAGATCAAAAATTATAAGAAAAATTTCGGAATTAATTAGGAAAAGAGTAGATGTTTTATCTAAATGGTTAACATTAGAAGTTGGTAAACCTTTAACTGAAGGACCAGGTGAAGTAGGAGGTGCTGCAGATATTTTTGAATGGAATTCAGAAGAAACAAAAAGAATTTTTGGTGAAATAAACCAAAGTCGTTTTCCTAACACTCGTATACACGTAATATACCAACCTGTTGGTGTTGTAGCGGCTTTAGTTCCTTGGAATTTTCCTGTAATCCTTGCCTCTAGAAAAATTTCTACAGCTTTAGCGGCTGGTTGTTCGGTTATTGTTAAGCCTGACGTAATAACACCTGGAAGTGTAATGGAGATCGTAGATATATGTAGAGAAGCAGGAGTTCCTCCAGGAGTAGTAAATTTATTATCTGGTGATCCTGCTGGTATTTCTGAAGAACTTATCAAATCAGATATTGTAAAAAAAATTTCGATTACAGGATCAACAAGAGTTGGAAAATTAATTTTAAAACAAGCTGCTGATAAAGTTCAGAGAGTTACAATGGAGCTAAGTGGGCATTCTCCTTTTATTGTTTTTGATGATGTTGATTTAAATAAAGTAACTGATATGGCTATTACTGCAAAATTTAGAAATAATGGTCAGGTTTGTATATCTCCAAACAGATTTTATATACATGAAAAGAAAAAAGATGAATTTGCAAATTTAATGGTAGAAAAAACAAAGAAATTAAAAATTGGCAATGGTATGGATAATGATACTTTGTTAGGCCCTCTATGTACTAAGCAAAGATTAGAAGGAGTAGAAAAATTAGTAGAAACTACAAAAAAAGAGGGTGGAAAAGTATTATTAGGGGGTAAGAGAGCAGCTAAATTTAATAAAGGTTATTTCTATGAGCCCACAATTTTTGATAATATTAAAGATAACTTTACAGTCATGAGAGAGGAACCTTTTGGCCCAATTGTTCCAATATTAACATTTAAAAATTTTGATGAAGTCATGAAGAGAGCTAATGATAATGATTTAGGATTATGTAGTTATGTTTATACAACTGATTTAAAAAAAGCTAATGAAGCTTCAGAAATATTAGAAACTGGCTGTGTTGCTGTCAACACGCCTGCAGTAGCTGTCGCCGAGGCTCCATTTGGTGGTATTAAACAAACTGGGTATGGTAGAGAAGGTGGTTCGATGGCTATCAAAGACTATTTAAATATCAAATATACTCATTTTGGTATTTCATATGAGTAATTAACTCAATTATTCAAGGTTAAAATAAATGATTTATTATGTTTATATGCTCTTATCTAAGAGTGTTAAACCAATAACTTACATTGGTTATACAAATAACCTTAAAAAAAGAATCAGTTTACATAATTCAGGAAAAGGCGCAAAATTCACTAGAGGTAGAAAATGGAAATTGATTTATAAGGAAAAATTTAAATCAAAAAGTAAAGCAATTTCAAGAGAATATTATATAAAGAATAATAGAGTCTTAAGAAATAAAATAAAATATGAAAATTTCAATATTACTTCCTTATAAAGAAAACTTTTCTCCAGAATATCCAGGAGCTGTATCATTGTTTGTATTTGAAACAACTAGAATTAGCAAATTTAAAAAAGATATTACAATTTTTGGTAATACAAGCTATCAAAGAAAATTTAATTTAAAATATATAAATATAGATACAAAAAGAAAGATTTTTAACAGCCAAACAAAAGAATACGTTAAAAAATTTATTGAATTAGAAAAAAAAAATAACTCTTCTATAATAGAAGTTCATAATAGACCTAGCTATATTCATTTAATTAATAAAACTATAAAAAAAAAAATTTTAACACTTTATTTTCACAATGACCCATTATCAATGGAGGGATCTAAATCTATTGATCAAAGAAAAGAACTACTTAAGTCATGTTATAAGATAATTTTTAATAGTTCTTGGTCAAAAAAAAGATTTTTACAAGGTTTAGAAAATAAATTTATTAATAGTAATAAATTATTAATTTTTTATCAATCTGCTCAAAAAGGAAATCTATCACTACTTAAAAATAAAAAAAAATGGATTACTTTTGTAGGAAAACTAAATAAAGCTAAAGGCTATGATGTCTTTGTAAAATCTATAATCAAAATTTTAAATAAACATAAAGATTGGAAAGCAATAGTTATTGGAGATGAAAAAAGAGAAAATATTTTATTAAATCATAAAAATGCATCGATATTAGGTTTTAAAAAACATAATGAAGTTATTAATATTTTTAAAAAAACAAGTATTACCGTGGCATGTTCTAGGTGGGATGAGCCCTTTGGCAGGACAAGTTTAGAGGCTTCGGCAAATGGTTGCGCTGTAGTAATAACAAATAAAGGTGGTTTGCCTGAGACTGTGACCGATGCCAAAATTATAAATCAATTAAATGAGAAAATTTTAACTAAAACAATTTCAGAATTAATATTAAAAAAAAAAATTAGACATAATTTACAAAAAAGATCTATCGAAAACTTTTATTTAACACATGAATTTGTTTCGAAAAATATTGATAAATATAGACTGGAAAAGCTTTTTTATGCTAAAAAAATATTTTTAAAATCAAAAACAAAAAATCTCAGAATATTACATGTTACTAATTTTAATGAACGTTTAGATGGCAGGCTTTTTTTTAATACCGGCAGAAGATTAAACAACGGATTTATTAGACTTGGTCATAGTGTATTAGGATTTAGTGATAGAGATATACAGAAGTACTATAAGGGTGTAAGTGATATCAAAGGATCTAAAACTTTAAATGATAAATTAAAAAAAACTTGTTACAATTATAAACCTGATTTGATAATTACAGGTCACGCAGATTTAATATCCAATCAACAAATACAAGAACTCAAAGAAGACAA
>Ga0255759_10002052_pt1 | contig 18053 bp, 26 predicted proteins | sample 101ome_20_FD_179959 | JGI IMG/M metagenome (GOLD analysis project Ga0255759, IMG submission 179959) | Coastal salt marsh microbial communities from the Groves Creek Marsh, Skidaway Island, Georgia - 101404AT metaG (version 2) | ecosystem: Environmental > Aquatic > Marine > Intertidal zone >...
AATTGAAAAAAAAAAGAAAAAAAAGAAATGAGAGATACAAAAGTATTAGAGCAATTTAAAAAACATACAGAAAAAAAACTAAAAGAAATGAAAATATTTAGATTGCTTAAAAAAGAAGTTGAAACAGGTGCTAATGGTACACAAGACTACATCATCAAACAAGGTCAGAATAAAGGAAAAAATGCCTATGAAGTTAAGCGAGGAAACAAAGGTTAGCACAGACCTTAAATCATTAATCGGAATTATATTTGGAGTTGCTGTTGGTGTATGGGCATATTTTGGTATTGTAGAAAAATTAAATAAACATTCTACTAGACTAGAACTTATGGAGTCTGATCTAGAAAAAAATACAGAATTTAGAATTAAATGGCCAAGAGGACAATTAGGTTCTTTACCTGCTGATAGTGAACAATTTATGTTGATCGAGGATTTATATAAACAAGTTGAAAAATTACAAAACACACAAGAAATGAATATGACCAATAAAGTTAATATTGAGTTTTTACAAAAACAAATGGAAAAAGCATTAATAGATATTGAAAAATTAAAAGACTCTAATAGAGAAATCAAATATACTAATGGTAATGGAGATTGGCCAAAATGATAGAAGCAGTAGTATCAACAGTTGTAGCACTTTGTATGTTTGTAGGTGGAGTTTTAACAGAACATAGAATTCAGCAATCAATGTCAGATTGTCTCAAAGGTAAAAGACTTGCAGAACGTGATAAAAGTAGTAATATCCAATACATGTGTGGTAAAGTTGAAGCAGAACTTGAAAAAAACATTGATGGCTCTTTGGCTATTAAAAAGATAATAGAACCTAAATGACGGAACACAACCAACAAATAGATTTTATATTATCAGCAAATAAGCAAAAGAGATTTGAGAATAAAAATAAAGGTGATGCTGATCTTGAAAAAAGAATAGAAACTTTAGAAAAAGAAACTGACACACTTAAAACTTGTATTGATCTTAAAGATGTAGAGATACAAAGATTAAATGCAGAAATAAAAAAATTAAAAGAGGAAGCACAGGATATGCTTTTATATCCGTAATTATGACAAAGGATTTATATATGATTAATTGGTTTTACAGTTTCCTCGTAAGAGTTTCATACAGATTAATATTTTGGGCATCAGAAAAAAAATCTAGACGAAAGCATAAAAAATGAAATTTGTGTTGGTTTGGCAATTATGCTCTTTATTGGGTAATACTTGCATTCCACCATACACAGATAGAGTTGAATACAAAACATACGTTGATTGTGCCATAGGTGGTGCAGAAAAAGTTATAGAAGTTGCAGAAAAAGATAAAAAAACATTTGACGAACAAAGATTAATGGTCAGATATTGGTGTAATGAAGATAACGCTGACAAACCCGCAACATAAAGTTTCATCAAGTAAAAAAAGATTTAGAGTTTTAGTATCAGGTCGTAGATTTGGTAAAACATATTTATGTATTACTGAAATGATGAAGTACGCATCTCAGGTAAAAAAAAATATATGGTATGTTGCACCAACATTTAAAATGGCTAGAGAAATCGTATGGTCTAAATTAAAAGAAATGCTTTATGATTTTAACTGGGTTCAAACAGTTAATGAGTCAAATTTACAAATAACAATTAAAAATTCTGGTAGCAAAATATCATTAAAAGGTTGTGAAAATTATGACTCACTTAGAGGAACAGGTTTAGATTTTTTAATATTAGATGAGTTTGCAGATATTGATGAAAAAGCATGGACAGAAGTTCTAAGAGCATCTGTTGCAGATACCCAAGGTGATGTACTTATGTGTGGTTCGCCTAAAGGTTTTGGTAATTGGGCTTATCGTATGTATTTAAAAGGCAAAGAAGATATAGAATGGGATAGTTTTCAATTTACTACTTTACAAGGTGGAATGGTATCAAAAGAAGAAATAGAACAAGCAAAACAAGACATAGACATTAGAACATTTAGACAAGAATTTGAAGGAACTTTTGAGAATTATGCTGGTGCTGTTTATTATAACTTTCATGCTATTGAAAATGTTAAAGAAAAAAAGATTGATTGGTCAAAACCATTACACATTGGGCTTGATTTTAACGTAGACCCTATGAGTGCATCTGTTGCTCAAATAGATAAAGATAAAATACATTTTGTTGACGAGATAGTAATTTATTCAAGTAATACTGACGAAATGGTAGAAGAAATTAGAAATAGATATGGTTCAAAACAAAAAATATTTGTTTATCCAGACCCAGCTTGTAGGCAAAGAAAAACATCTGCTGGTGGTAGAACAGATTTAACCATACTTCAAAACGCTGGTTTTAATGTAAAATGTAAATTAAAACATAGTCCAATTAGAGATCGTATCAATGCAGTTAACTCAAGACTTAAATCTGCTGACGGAAAGCGTTATATTTATGTTAGTCCTACTTGCAAAATTATGATAAAAGGATTACAAAGGCAGATATACAAAGAAAATACAAATATTCCTGATAAGGAAGAAGGCTTTGACCATATGAATGACTCAATAGGATATTTAGTTGAAATAGTAAAACCACTAATAGCTCAAACACTTCCTTACAAACCAAGTAGATGGACTCATAAATAATGGCATACTCTAGGGACGATATTTTAGATACACATAAAGATTACAAAGAAACTGTAAATCTATGGGAATATTATATTCGTAGTTTTAATGGTGGTTACGACTATATGGTTGGTCAATATTTAAACAGATACAATCTAGAATTAGACAACGAATTTAACCAAAGACTTGCTAATACTCCTTGTGATAATCATTGTAAAAATATTATTCAAATTTATTCATCATTTTTATTTAGAGTAAAAGCTAGTAGAGATTTTGGTGCTATGGCTGATGAACCAAGCCTTGAAAATTTTTTAAAAGATACAGATTTAGACGGAAATAGTTTTAATTCTGTAATGAAACAAGCACAAATATATTCATCTATTTATGGTCATTGTTTTTTAATATTAGATAAACCAAAAATTACAACAAACACAAGAGCAGAAGAATTAGAACAAGACATCAGACCTTATCTATCAATAATCACACCAGAAAATGTTTTAGATTGGAATTTTAAACGAGAGATCAATGGAAAATATAGTTTAGATTATTTAAAAGTTAGAGAAGAAGTTGATCGTAATGGTGGAACTTACATGAGGCTTTGGTACCCAGATAGAATTGATACAGTTTATATGGAAGACGAAAGAACAGAGCCTAGAATAATAGATACTGCCGATAATCTGATTGGCAAAATTCCAGCAGTAATTTTATACAATGCAAAGTCACATAAACGAGGCATTGGTCAATCAGACTTAGTTGATATTGCTGATTTACAAAAATCTATTTATAACGAATATTCCGAGATAGAACAATTAATAAGATTAACTAACCACCCGTCATTAGTAAAAACTCCAAGCGTTAATGCAAGTGCTGGCGCTGGCGCAGTTATTGAAATGCCAGATGAAATGGAACCAAATTTAAAACCTTATTTATTACAACCAAGTGGTCAAAATTTAGTAGCATTAATGGACTCAATTAGACACAAAGTTGATGCAATTAACAGAATAGCACATACAGGTGCGGTAAGAACTACTAAACAACAAGTATCATCTGGAATAGCTTTACAAACAGAATTTGAATTATTAAATGCAAGACTTTCAGAAAAAGCTGACAACCTACAAATAGCAGAAGAACAATTATTTAGAATATACGCTTTATTTCAAAATGCTACATTTGATGGAGAAATAAATTACCCAGATACATTTAACATTAGAGATTATGCGGCTGATCTAATTTATTTTCAACAAGCAAAAGCTATGAACTTAGACTCACCAACATTTGCTAAAGAAGTTGATAAAGAAATAGCAAGAGCAGTAGTTGATGATGATGAAAAATTAAATATGATATTTGATGAAATAGAACAGCAAAAAGAATTAGGTCAATTTACGCAAGAAGAAACACAAGAACCAGACCAAGAAGTAGAAGAAGAACAAGTTTAATGAATGGCCAATATAATAGAAGATTTTGCAAATTACAGAATTAGGCAAATAGAACTAGCTGAAGCGGACTACTACGAACAATTAATAAAAACACTAGACAAAATTGAAAGAGATGTAGTTGATCTTGTAAATAAAAATATACCACTAGATAATCAACAAAGATTATTTGAATTAAAATCTGCAATAGCTGTTCAACCTTTAATTAGACAAACTTTAGAAAAAGAATATTTAGCGTGGTCAGATAGAGTTGTAAGAGAGGGATTTACAAAACAAGCAAAAAGAATTGAAAAGGCTTTTAAAACTATTGGTAATATACCTGTCGAGTTTCAACAACTTACTGATTCTGATTTAATATTAATTCAAAATTTAAAAAGACAATCATTTTCACAATTTAAAGATATATCAAATACATTTACAAGAAATCTATCTCAAAAAGTGTACCAATATACACTTATAAATGCTGACCCTGTTGATTTAGAAAAAGAATTAAGACAAACAATAAATGGTATTTATGCTAGTGCAGATGATAGAGAAATTAATGCTTTGGTACAAAAAATCAAAGCAAATGAAATAAGATTAAGAAAACTTGATAGAAGAACAAGTTTTGCTAGAGAATTAAGGCGAAAATTAGACATAGATATTCAAACCTTGCAATCTAAATATGCAAGTGATAGAGCTGGTGAAAACATGAAGCGTTATGCTGGTCAATTACTAAATGATACTTTAAGGCAGTTTGATGCACAACTTAATTTAGCAAAAAGTAAAGATGCTGGTTTAACTTATGTAAAATATTTTGGTAGCATAATTCCAACTACCAGAAGACATTGTTCACTTATGAGGGCTGGTACTTATGATAAACGCCCAAGTGGACTATTTACGATTGATGAAGTCAAAAGATTATGGCGAAGTAAAAGTTGGTCTGGAAAACAATCAGGCGACCCGCTTATAGTTCGTGGTGGTTATAATTGTCGACATCAATGGAGTTTTGTCAATCCAGATTGGTATGACAAGACGGGCAATTTAATAATTGAATAAGGAGTAATATGTCGGAAGAAAACAAGGTTGTTGAACCTCAAAATCAACAAGAAGAAACTAAAGCACCAGAAGTAGAAAAAGCTAAAGAAATGGTGTTTACACAAGCACAACTTGATAACATTATAAAATCAAGATTAGATGCTGAACAAAAAAAACATCAAAGACAATTAGATGAAGTTAAAAAACAAGAAGAAGATGCTTTAAAAGAAAAACAACTTCAAGAAGCTAAAACAAAACAAGATTTAGAAAAATTAATGCAAGAACGATTAGCAGAAAAAGAAGCAGAAATTTCTAAATATAAAAATGAAATTAAAAAGGAAAGAGTAGATAATTCAATACTTTCTGTAGCTTCTAGAAATAAAGCTATATCGCCAAATCAAGTTGTTGCTCTTTTAAAAGAGAACGTAAGATTAACTGATGATAATAGAGTTGAGGTACTTGATAATAATAAAAATATTAGATATAACTCAAAAGGCGAACTCTTATCAGTTGAAGAACAGGTAAAAGAGTTTTTAGACGCAAACCCACATTTCCGTCAAGGGTCATTGTCTGGTTCAGGAAGCCAGAGTGCTGTCGAGGGTAAAACTGTAAAACCTTTTAACATTCAGGACTTGGATTTATCGAAACCAGAAGATCGTGCTAAATATTCAGAGTATCGAAAAAAGCGTGATGCTGGTGCGATAGAAATAAATTTAAACAAATAAACTTAATAGGATAATAAAATGGCTAACGAAACAACAAGTTCAACGCTCTCGGAATTATACACAGAGATCGTTGCAGAAGCTCAATTCGTTGCAACTGAACAATCTATCATGAGAAATCTTGTTAGAAATTATGCTATCACAGGTGGCGGTAAAGTGGTTGAAGTACCAATTTATTCAGCAGTATCTGCGGCAGCAGTTTCAGAAGCAACTGATTTATCAAACACAGCAATAGACCCATCTTCAGTTTCTATAACTGCATCAGAAGTTGGAATAATGACTACATTAACAGACCTTGGAAGAAATTCAGCTCCAAGAAATGTTGCGGCAGACATTGGAAGACTTTTTGGTGAAGCGATTGCTAAAAAACAAGACCAAGACCTTATCGGATTATTTGATAGTTTCTCGGTTACTTTAGGTGATGGTACAACTGCGATCAGTGCGGCATCAATATTTAATGTTGCTTCTACTTTAAGAGCAAACGCATTAAATCTAAATGATTGTGCTGTGGTGTTACACCCTAAAATTGCTTACGACTTAAAAGCAAATTTAACAAACACATTTGCTAATCCAAATGCTGGGGATCTTCAAAATGAAGCTATGAGAAGTGGCTTTGTTGGAAGTCTTGCTGGATTAAGAGTATTTGAAACTTCAAATATGTCTAATACAGGAACAGCTGGTGATTACAAAGGTGCGGCAATGCATAGAGATGCTTTAGCTTTAGCAGAAATGCAAGGGCTAAAAATTGAAACTCAAAGAGATGCTTCTCTAAGAGCAGATGAAATTGTTGCAACAGCAGTATACGGAGTTGGTGAAATACATGACTCTTATGGTGTTGAAATGCACTTTGACTCATCAATTCAATAATAATTGATTTACTTGTGGGGAGAAATCCCCACAGGTTTAAAGGAGTAAAATGATAAAATTAAAAGCACAAAATGAAATTTTAATAAAATTACAAAAAGGCAATAAAATCATTGAAAGACCATTAGTTAATTACACAGCAAATAAAAAAGTTTGGGAATTTAGAGGTTTTAAACCAGTTCAAGATGTAGTAAAAGATGAAAAGGTTGTTCAATTAAAACCTAAAAGAAGAAAAACAAGGAAGAAAAAAGATGAACCAATTAATACTGATGAAAGCTAGAAAATGGTCAAAATGGGTGTGGAGAAAAGCATATAATAACCCAATGTATTCAATACCATTATTATTAATTATTGCTTATTTAGTTTGGAAGTAATTTATGGCTAATTATACAGGTGCAGATGTAATAACAGCAAGTGATGTAACTAAATATCAACCAGACGCGTTTGGTTTTGGTATTGCTTCAACTGATACAGAAGCAGTTAATTTCTTTGCACAAACTACAAATGATATTTTAAGACAGTTAAGAATAGAATGGTGGCCTGTATATAAACAAAATATATTTACAGATATTACAGTTTTAAATACTGCTGAAATGGTAAATACAAAAGTTAATCTAGATCAATTTGAAAGAGCAGGTGTTTATTTATTTATCGGAAGATTTTTAGCACCAGCGTTATCAAAGTTTAGACCAGAAGCAGATAAAGATAGATTTGAAAGAATGGCAGAATATTATATGTCAGAATATAACAAAGAATGGAAATCAATACTTGAAGATGGTGTTGAATATGATGTTGACGCATCTGGAACTATTGTTGCCAACGAAAGAGAACCACTACACGGATTTAGAAGATTAACTAGATAATGGCATTAGATTTAAAAATCAAAACTAATGTTAAAAATGTTCAAGCTAGATATATAAAATTTGCAAGTAAATTTCCTCGTTTATTACAAAGAGGATTAGAACAAGCTGGTGTTCAATTAAAAGAAGCAATTTTATATAAAACAGATAGGGGAATAGATGTTAATAGAAATAACTTTCAAGCCTATTCACCAGAATATGCAAGTGCTAAAGGTAAATCTAGAGTAGACTTACAAGACACAAATAGAATGTTACAATCTATTGACTCAAGAGTAGTTAGTAGTAATAAAGTTCAATTATATTTTAGAAGTGGTAGAGAAGCCATGAAGGCATATTGGCATCAAACAGGCGCTGGTAATTTACCTGTAAGAAGATTTTTTGGCTATGATAAAAAATTAGAAAATGTTATACAACGACAGTTTGCAAATTATGTAAAAAAAGAAATTAGAAGATTAGGACTATGAGTGTAAGAGAAAATATAGCATCAAATATAGTTACAGTAATTGACGCAATATCTAGCCCAGATGTAAAAAAAGTTTCTAGACAACCTTTTCCGTTAGATGAACTTTCACAACAACAATATCCAGCTGTATTAGTTCAAACGATTGAAGAAACCAAAGAAGACTCAGAATTAGGTAGTAGTGCAAAAACAAGAATAAATATTTTAGAATTTGGTATTACAGGATATGTAAAAACTAACGAAGACAATATAGATACTGCTAGAAATAATTTAGCAAGTGCTATTGAAACAGCTTTAGAAAGTGATATTACTCGTTCTGGAAACGCATTAGATACAGAAGTTATATCTATTGAAACTGATGCTGGTACATTATTTCCTTATGGTGCAATTTTAATGACTGTAAGAGTAATGTATGAACATCAATCAGCAACACCATAGGAGAAAACATGGCAGATAAATCACTAGATAAATTAGAAATTAAAATAGAAAAGTTAGAAGAATTAGCAGATAAAATTTCAATGATATGTCAACAATCAAGAGAACTTGTAGAAAAACACAGAGAATATGACGATGGTATGGAAGATGATTTTGATGATGATGTAGATCAATACGAAGATGATATTGACGAAGAAGAAGATAAGTAGTAAAAAGCGTTATGGCTAAGGATATAAAATTATTTAAGAACGGACATGAAGTTATTATTAACGAAACTCAACTTGATAATTTTTTAAAACTTGGTTGGAAACAAGAAGAAGAAAATAAACCTAAACAGAAAAAGGATAAAAGCAAATGGCAACACATCACGGAAAAGAAGGAGTAGTCACTGCTGGTGGAACAGCTATTGGTGAACTTACTTCATTTACAATCGAAACAACAGGAGATGTCGTAGAAGATACAGAATTAGGAGATGCGGCAAAAACATTCTTAGCTGGAAGAACTTCATTTTCTGGTACATTAGAAATGCACTATGACGAAACTGATGCACAACAAGAAACACTAACAGCTGGAAGCTCTATATCATTTGTATTATTGCCAGAAGGTAATACATCAGGTGATCAAAGTTTTACAGGAACAGGTATTGTTACAGGTATGTCTATTAATAATGCTATGGACGCAGTTGTTTCAAGATCAGTTACTTTTCAAGGAACAGGAGCCTTAACTAAATCTACTGTATAATAATATATGTCAGTTATAGATAGAGTTAAATCTCACTTTGAAACTTTAAGTACAATTACTATTGAAGTAGAAGAATGGAAAGATGAACATGGAAATGCTTCTGTGTTTTATTCTGAACCCTTAACCCTTGAAGAAAAAAATATTATCTTTAAGAAATCAAACAACTTTCAAGACTTAACTGTATTAGTTGATTTATTAATAATGAAACTAATGGTTAAAGATGAAAAAGGTGATTTGCAAAAGGCTTTTAAACCAGAAGATAAATTTGCTTTAAGAAAAAAAGCAGATTCAAATATTATTGCTAATGTTGCCAATAAAATTCTTTTAGATACTACTTACGAGGAAGCAGAAAAAAAGTAGACAGCGACCCAGATATTAGGTCGCTAATAGTAGTTGCAGATAGGTTAAAAATCACAATACAAGAAGTCCTTGATATGCCTATGAGCCATTATAATCTTTGGTTAGCTTACTTGAAAAAAGAGCAAGATCAGTATAATACTGATAAGAAATTAGCAGAAGCGAAAAGGTTTAAAACTTAATGGCCACTCAAAAACTTAATATAGACATAGTAGCACGAGATCGTACCAAACAAGCCTTTGGTGGTATTAAAGGTGCGTTAGGTAGATTAAAAAGTTCTATATTTAGTGTTCAAAGTGCATTTGTTGGTTTAGGTGCTGGATTAGTTACTAGAAATTTAGTTAACACAGGAAAAAATTTAGAAAGTTTAAGAGTAAGATTAAAATTCTTACTTAAAGATGCAAACGAGGGCGCTAAAGCCTTTGAGAACATGACTAAATTTGCTTCTAAAGTTCCTTTTTCATTAGAAGAAATACAAGCTGGTTCTGGAATATTAGCTTCAGTAACGGATAATGCTGATGACTTACAAAATATGTTAGAAATAACAGGTAATGTTGCGGCAACAACAGGATTAGATTTTAGAACTGCGGCAGAACAAATACAAAGATCATTTTCTGCTGGTATAGGTGCGGCAGATTTATTTAGAGAAAAAGGTGTTAGAAATATGCTTGGCTTTAAAGCTGGGGCAGCAGTTTCTATTGAAGAAACAGTTCAAGCATTTGAAAGAGTATTTGGCAGAGATGGTAGATTTGGAAAAGCAACAGATGAATTAGCAAATACATTTGAGGGTACTCTCTCAATGATAGGCGATAAAATATTTAACTTTAAAAAAGTTTTACTTGAAGCTGGTTTTTTTGATGAATTAAAAAGACAATTTGGCGACCTTGATAAATTTTTAGAAGATAATGGAAAACAAATAGACGAACTTGCAAAAAAAATAGGAAAAGGTTTAGCAATATCATTTAAAGGTTTAGCAGATACTATTGTATTTTTAAAAGAAAATATTAATGGTGTTGTTGCAGTATTAAGTTCTTTAATAGCTTTAAAAGTTGCAACATTCTTTCATGGAGTTGCTACTGCTATTGCTGGCATGACAGTCGCTATGAACGGATTTAATGCGGCAACTAAAAGAAATATTATATTTGCAAGTATTACTGTTTTTGCTTCTGCAATGGGTTTCTTAATAACTAAATTTAAAGAATTTAAAAAAGAACTAGATACAGATTTACCAACATTTAAAGAATTAAATGAAGATATAGCAGAACTTGAAGCAAGATTATTAAGCACAGGAAGAGCTTCAAAATCAGTTATAAAAGATCAACTAGCATTTAAAAAATCACAACTTGAACAATTAGAAACTGAATCTGGTTTATTGCATCATCAAAATACTTCTCACATGAGAAAAAGACATTTACAACTTGGTATTTTAAAAGATGAAGAAAAAATAACTGAACAAACTAGAAAAACTTTTAATATATTTGAATCGCATCATAAATTAGTTAAAGCTGTTCAAGATGCTGAGAAAAAAAGAGCAGATAGACTTATAGGTAGTTCAAGAAATATTTTTGATGAACAACAAAAACTAGCAAAATTAGTAAAACCTCAAGAAGCTAAAAGTCCTTTCGCTGGATTTAAAGATGGTTTAAAATCTGAACTTGATGTTACAGTGTTTGATAGGTTTAAAGAAGCTGGTACTAAATCAATGCAATCTTTAAAAAGCAGTTTAACAGATTTTGTAATGACAGGAAAATTAAGTTTTAAAACATTAAAAGATTCAATTATAAGATCAATAGTAGAAGCATTAGTTGGTTCAGTTGTTACAGGTGCTATAAAAAAAGGAACAGAAATGTTTAAAATATCAGCTATACGAGAAGGATTAATTTCTGTTTACAAAGGCGCATTAAAAACTTTTGGCTCAATACCTTTTCCATTTAATATCGTTGCGGCAGGTGCTGCCATTGGTGCTGGAATGAAACTTGTAAATAAAATTAAAGGATTTGAAAAAGGTGGTGCTGTTGCAAAAGGACAACCTGTATTAGTTGGTGAACGTGGCCCAGAGTTATTTATGCCAAACCAAACTGGTCAAATTACACAATCTGCAAGAGGCGTTGGGGGTGAGGGAGTAAATGTTAATTTTAATATTAATACAGTAGATGCGTCTGGATTTGAAGATTTACTATTTAGATCAAGAGGTGCTATATCATCATTAATAAATCAAGCTGTAAATGAACAAGGTAGAGGTGCAGTAGTATAATGTCAGGTGCGTTTCCAATATCAAACTCTAAATTCTCAACTATGGGAATTAGATCATCACAAAATACAATTCTTTCATTAACAGATAGTGGAAAAAAATTATCAAGACAAATTGATGGGCAAAGATTTGGTTTTACTGCAAGAATTATTACCGCTAAACGATCTGATGTTTATGGAGAGTTAATGGGCTTTATAATGAAACAAAGATCAGGCAAAGAAAATTTTACAATAGTTCCACCAGAAGTAAAAGATGCTAGAGGTAGCGAAACAGGAACAGTATTAGTCAACGGCATACATTCTGCTGGAGATACTACTATTGCTATGGACGGGTTTGCTAGTGATACTGCTGGTGCTTTAAAAACAGGCGATTTTATAAAGTTTGCTAATCACTCAAAAGTTTATATGGTTGTTGCAGATGTGACTCCTAGTTCAAATTCGGCAACAGTTACAATAGAACCACCATTAGTATCTAGTCTAGCAGATAATGAGGCAGTTACTTATGACAGCGTACCATTTACAGTATATTTAACAAATGATGTTCAAGAATTTGGAACAGTAGGTGCAAACGCATCTGGAGATTTATTATATCAGTTTGAATTAGATGTTGAAGAAGCTCTTTAATGGCCAAAAAATATTTGATTAAACATTGGATTAATACTGATGTCACTGCTGAAAAAATAGTAGAAGCAGACGATCTAAGTTCTAGTGACGTTGAAAAACTTTACTACCCAGATGGTACATTTAGTTATAATATGGTAATAGGTAGCGAGAAAATAATAAGAACAACCTACGAGGAATATGACGAGAAGTTTAACGACAGCAGTAAAGAACCAACTAGCAACAAATGATATTAGACCCGTACACCTTATCACCATTGGTTTCTCTACTCCTGTTAATATTACTGACTGTTCTTTTTCGCTAACTTCTTCCGTATCAGGTTCATCAGTAACTTATGATGCTAGTGATTTTGTTTTAGATATATCTAGTTTTAACGAACAAACTGATCTTACAAAAGGTACAATCAACCTTACATTATCTGGTGCTAATACAACTTATATTGCAATAGTTCTAAATGAAAATGTTATTAATGATGATGTAACTATTTATAGAGGAATATTAGATAGCAACAATTCACTTATTGCTGACCCTATATTATTATACAAAGGTACAATAGAGGGATTTGATATTAATGAAAATAAAACAACAAGTTTAGTAAATTTAAAAGTCGTATCTCATTGGGCTGACTTTGATAAAAAAGCTGGTCGTCAAACAAATAACGAGTCACAAAGAAGATTTTTTAGTTCTGATATAGGAATGAGACATTCAGCTAAAATGGTGAAAGATTTAAAATGGGGTAAAGCATAATGCCTTTTGGATTTGTAAAAAAGATTGTAAGTACTGCTGTAAGCACAGTTAAAAACGTAGTTAAATCTGCTGTTAATGTTGTTCAAAAAGCTGTCTCTTGGTTACAACCATCATTTCCAACTTTTCCAGATAGTTCTTTTGGTGACTCACCAATGGACAGTTACGAAAAAGGTCTTTTAATAAATAAACAATCCAATGATGCAAATATTCCTGTTGTTTATGGTGAAAGATTATTAGGTGGAACTAGAGTTTTTGTTTCTACAGGTGGAAGTTCAAATAAATATTTATATTTTGCACTTGTTTTATCAGAGGGAGAAATAAATTCAGTTGAACAAATATATGTCAATGACAGATTAATAAGTTGGGACGGGGCATTAACTCATGGAACAGTTAGAAGCACATCATCTGGAATAAAGAATTATTATGTGTTTGGAACTTATGGAAGTTTTTCTTTATTAAAAGCACAATGTTTTATGGGTAAAGATGACCAAGTAGCATCATCATTATTATCAGAAGCATCAGGTTGGAATTCTAGCCACAGATTAAGAGGAATTTCTTATATTGCTTTTAGATGTCAATATAGAAATGGTTATTGGGAAGAAGGCATACCAAGAATTAAAGTTAAGATTAAAGGTAAAAAAGTTAAAACCTACAATTCAAGTTTAGTAGAACAAACAGCATCTTATCAGACCAATCCATCATGGTGTATATTAGATTATTTAACAAATGAAAGATACGGAAAAGGATTAGCAACAACAGATATTGATTTACAAAGTTTTTATGATGCGTCAGTTGTTTGTGAAACACAAGTCACACCATATTCTGGTGGAAGTGATATTAATATTTTTGATACTAATTACGCTTTAGATACAGGAAGAAAAATTATAGAAAATTTACGAGAAATGATAAAAGGGTGCAGAGGTTATCTACCTTTTACACAAGGAAAATATAAATTAATTATTGAGACAACAGGCACAGGTTCAATCACTTTAACAGAAGATAATATTTTAGATGGATATGTATTGTCAAGTCCAGACAAAAATTCAAGATATAATAGAGTTATAGTTTCTTTCATAAATAAAAATAAAGATTTTCAAGCAGATCAAATAGAATGGCCACCAAGAGATGATAGTGGATTACCAAGTGCTGAACAATTTGCAAATATGAAAACAGAAGATGGAAATGTTTTATTAGAATTTAAAACAGATTTTCCAAGTATTACATCTGTTTATCAAGCACAAGAAATGGCAGAAATTATTTTAAGAAGGTCAAGAGAAGCATTAGCATTACAAGTTACAACAGATTTAACAGCTTATGATTTAGCGATTGGTGATATTGTAAATATAACTCACGCATCATTAGGATTTAGTGCAAAACCTTTTAGAGTATTGGCCATGACTTTTAATGAAGATTACACAGTATCATTAAATTTAGTCGAGCATCAAAATACACATTACACATGGGCATCTAAAGATGAAGAAGAAGCAGAACCAACAACAAACTTACCTGACCCATTTGAAAGCACGATAGATTTAACAGAAGTTTCTGGTCTTATGACATTATCAGATACTATTGTTGAATATAATGATGGTGTAATAATAACAAAACTATTAATAGATTTATTGCCTTTAAACCAATCATTTACAATCGACCCAGAAACAGGATTACCAACCGACCCACCAGATAGTTTCTATGATTATTTTGAAGTAGAAATATCAGAAGATGGAATAAGCTTTTCATTAGTAGGTAGAGGAGATCAAACAAGGTTTGAAGTTCTAAATGTCAAAGATGATGTTACTTATACTGTTAGAGTTAGATATGTTAACACAGTTGGTGAATTATCAGAATATTTAACACAAACCCATTTAGTAGTTGGTCAATCTGCATCACCAAGTAATGTTCAAAACTTTTCTATAAATGTTGTCGGAGATCAAGCTGTATTATCATGGGACGCTGTAACTGACCTCGATCTCGCTTACTATGTAATTAAACATAGTTCAAGTACAACAGGTGCTACTTGGATTAATTCTAAAAATATAATTAATAAAATTGCAAGACCAGCAACTACTGCAACAGTACCTTTCCAGACAGGAACTTACTTAATCAAAGCAGAAGACAAAAGAGGAAACCAATCTATTAAAGAAACATTAATTGTATCAAATATTTCAAGCGTAAATTATGTTTTTGAAACTACAATAAATGAACACACAGCATTTTCTGGCACAAAATCAAATATAGAGGTAGTTGTAAAAGACTCTGTAAATCATATTGGTTTAACAGCAACAGGAACTTTAGGTGACCCAAATTCATCTGTACCTAGTTCTGGTACTTATGACTTTGCAAATACAATTACACTACCAGCTAAATTTAAAACAAAATTTGACTCGACAGTTGTTCAAACTATTGAGAATGTAGCTGAATATATTGATACTGGTAGACCAGATAGTTCAACTTTAATAGATGACGGAACACCAGACCCTTTTGATGGTAGAACTGCACAAAATAGTAACACAACATTACAGATTTCAACAAGTGATGATAATGTAACTTTTAGTGCATATCAGAATTTTACAACAGGTGAATTTGAGGGAAGATATTTTAAATTTAGAGCATTACTAACATCAGCAGATCAAGACAGTAGAACTTTAGTAAATACTTTATCTGTAACTGCTAGTCTTCCAGAGAGAACTGAAAGCGGTGCAGATATATCAAGTGGTACAGGTGGAAAAACAATTACATTTAATAACGCATTTAGATTAAACCCAGCAATTACAATTAGTGGTCAAAATATGGCAACAGGAGACTACTTTACAATTACAAGTAAAAGTACCTCTGCATTTACTATTGAATTTTTTGATAGTTCGAATATAAGCGTTAATAGAACATTTGATTACCAAGCAAAAGGAGTTGGTCAAGTAATACCATAATTATGTCACAAGTAACACAAATAGCAGTAGATAACCAAACATTCGCAACATTTAGAACTACTTTGAATGATAGTTTAAACGCATTAAATACAGGTCATTTAGGTTCATCAAGACCTAGTTCTGCTGTTGCTGGAACAATCTGGCTAGACAATTCTGCAACAAATACTATCGCTATGAAACTATTTGACGGAACAGATGATTTAGAATTATTTTCAATTAATACATCAACCAATGCTATAACACTTCCAAGTGGCGTTTCTATTACAGAAGTTGACCCAAGTGCTATACCATTTGCAATCGCTTTAGGGAGTTAATAATGGCAAACAATTTTAATGATGCACAAGTAAGTTTATCAGATGCAACTTTAACAGATATTTACACAGCAACAAATAAATCACTTGTTATTGCTGGAACTATTTCAAATACAGGTGGAACTGCAATAAATGTAAGTTTAAAAAAATACGATAATTCAGCAAGTGCTGGTAAGTTTGTGTTTTCTTCAATTCCACTTCCTGTAGGTTCTTCAATCGAACTTCCAAAAGTGGTTTTACAAACAAGTGATAAAATTCAAGCACAATCAGATGATGCTTCAGGTAATGCTGATGTTCATTTACAACTTTTAACAGATGTTACATAATGAGTTATATTGGTACAAAACCAGCAGATGCTGTTTTAAGAACACAAGATATTTCAGATGGTATTGTTACAACTGATAAATTAGCAGATAATTCTGTAACAACAGCAAAAACATCTTTTCAAGACGCACCTTTCAGAAACATCATCATCAATGGTGACATGAGCATAGCACAAAGAGGAACTTCAACATCTTCTATTACAGGAAGCGCTTATCATACAGTAGATAGATTTAAAACAATCATCACTACTTTAGGAACTTGGACACAATCACAATCAACTGATGTACCAACTGCTCAAGGTTTTTCTAAGTCTTTAAAAATGGATTGTACGACTGCTGATGCTAGTCCAGCAAGTGGAGATAGCTTAAGAATTACTACACATCTTGAAGGTCAAAATTTACAGTATTTAAAAAAAGGAACTTCATCTGCTGAAAGTTTAACAATGTCATTTTGGGTTAAATCTAATAAAACAGGAACTTACATTTTAGAACTTTACGATTTAGATAACACTAGACAAATTTCAAAATCTTACACAATAGATAGTGCATCAACTTGGGAAAAGAAAACTATAACTATTGATGGAGATACATCTGGTGCTTTTGATAATGATAATAATTTAAGTTTAATTGTTGGCTGGTTTTTAGGTGCTGGAAGTGATTTTACATCTGGAACTTTAAATACATCTTGGAACTCTGCAACAAATTCAAACAGAGCAGTAGGTCAAGTAAACCTTGCAGATAGCACATCAAATGAATGGTACATTACAGGCGTACAATTAGAAGCTGGAACAACTGCATCTGATTTTGAGTTCTTGCCACATGATGTGAATTTTAATAGATGTAAAAGATACTATCAACAAGTTGGACAAACACCTGATAATATAGATGAATCAAATAAAGGTATTATTGGTCAGATGTGGACTAATGCTCAATTACTACCTACTTATGTATTATCTCCAAATATGAGAACTTCTCCAAGCCATGCTGTAAGCACATCGGCAATAGGCACAGTTTATTCAAATGGTGCAGGTCTCACAATAAATTCTGTTCAATTTAACTCCTCATCACCAACTCATTTTCAACCAGGATTAAATTTAGCGTCTACTGGAACTCAAGGATATGCTGGTCATGCTGATTTAAATAACGGATATATTTTATTAAGTGCGGAGTTATAATTATGATTACAAATGTTGAAAAAATTTACAATGTATTAAACGAACATAATGGTTTTAAAATAACTTTATCTGATGGTAAAGAATGGTCAGTACCACTAGACGAAGCAAACACAGATTACCAAGCAATACAAGAATGGATAGCAGATGGTGGAACTGTTATTGATAATGGAGGTGGTGAGTAATGGCTTATCTTGGACGTAATTTAGCAAACTTATCAGATAGAGTAGTGCTTGATAGC
>Ga0255759_10002053_pt1 | contig 18053 bp, 18 predicted proteins | sample 101ome_20_FD_179959 | JGI IMG/M metagenome (GOLD analysis project Ga0255759, IMG submission 179959) | Coastal salt marsh microbial communities from the Groves Creek Marsh, Skidaway Island, Georgia - 101404AT metaG (version 2) | ecosystem: Environmental > Aquatic > Marine > Intertidal zone >...
ACAATCAATACCGGATAATCTTAATCTATTTTTATAAAAATTATCCCCGAATTTAAATATAAATGTTAATGTATCTCCGTCATAAACATCAATTATTTTACATTTTAATATTTTATTTTCTAATGTGAATTCATCTGCATCATCTAAATTTTCCAATCTCTTTTTATTTTTAAAACAACAAGAAAACATTTATTATTAAAATCATCACTTTAACTTTGTATCACAATTATTAATATATTTTAACCCTAGATATGTACATATAAAATATATAAAAGTACTACCTAATATATTTATCAACATTTTTGTAATTGACCATTCATCAAATATACTTGCAAGTTTTAAATGAATAAATAAATAAAATACAAATATTTCTATTAATCCATGATTAATACTATATTTTAATTCATCTCCTTTTTTTACTTTATGCGAAAAAATTGTTAAATTAAATTTAACAATTAATAAAATATAACTAATAAAACTAAAAATATTATTAACATTCATTTTAGACTGTTGGATATTAAAAACCATATCTTCATATTGAGAATGCATTATTAATTTATCAAAGGTATATTCAAGTGTTAATAACAACAATGTAGGTATTATTTTTTTATAAATCATTTATTTATAACTATAATTTTAAAAGAGAAGAAAAATAAAATGTTTCATTCATTTTATATGCTATTATTTTTATATCATAATTTTCAAATGTATCGTAAAAAATATGTTTTTTATAACTTTGATTTTCGTACATGTATATAATAAATTTTATTTTTTTAGAATATTCTTTAACATTTTCGGGATTATACTTATATTTTTTCCAAATTTTTGAGATATATAATGCTTTCTTTAAACTATCTGAATTTTGAACTAAATAAATATTATCATCTATCAACTCATTTTTTAAAAAATAAGGTTTGTATATGTAAGGATCTACATGTTCTTTAAGTTCATACTCATTTTTTTTATTTGTTATTATTTCAAATATTGTATTTTGACCTTTAAAAATATTTTGAAAATTATTTTTGGTAAAATCTGTTATATCTAAGAAATAATTAACAATATTTGTATTTCTATAATATGATAAAATTTCATCTTCATGACGAATTAAATCACGCTTTAACATAAATTTAATTCTTTCTAAAATTTCAATAGATTTGAATACAATTTTATTATTTTTCACCAAACTACTATTATCAAATTTAAATTCCCTTCTAATATTACCATATTTAAAATCTTCATCTATTAAAGTATTAATTCTTATAAAATTATTTATTTCATCTTCATCCTTTAATCTTTCTTCATTTTGTTGTCGTTTCTTATTCAAATAATGGGAAAAAAACCATAAGATATATTCATATATATATCTTGCAAATCTTTTGTTTGTGTTATATATTTCCAAGTAAGATTTATTTGTTTTATTAAGTAATTTTAAATCATTATTTCTAACAATTTCTATTTCAGGTATTTGAGATGAAGTTTCATCAATTGGTATTGAAATTTTAATATTTCCCATTTTACATAACAAATAACTTATTTTACCTTTATTATTTAAAACTTGTCCTAGAATAATAAAATTTAGTTCTTTTACAAATTTTATAATTACATCGATATCATGTTTAATAATATCAGTTTCTTCAAATATAAATGATGTAACTCTTAAAGGTGTCATCGGAGATGTTAAAATATTTATCAAATTATTTTCATAATTAATTCTTAACATTCTTGTTTTCCCAAACGAATCTATAAATTGATCATACACTTCAATTTCCAAATTATATTTATCTTCATCAATATATTTATTACCTGAATATGCATATCTTAATTGTGTATATATTTGGTCAACTTTTACTGATATATTTTCATATTTATCAAAAACATATTTCACATTATTTTTTCTTTTTTCTACATTCCATTTAACTATTAATTCACATTTTGGATATTTTGAACTATCAAATTCACCACCTGAATGTTCATATATAAATATACATTTTTTCTCATTTGATTTTCTGTAAAATCCTTGAATATGTCTAGGTATAACAATAGTACATTTATTATTAACATCTCTTCTAAATAAATAAATATTAATGTTGTATATTTCTTCTAACATTGGTATAAATAAAGTCGGATCAAAATATTTATTAGAATCTTGAATTATATCTTGAATTTCATTTATTTCTAAATCAAACATTTCCTGTTTACACAAAGATATATTTAAAATATCATTACTTATTTTCATTCTTTGAATATTTAAATATTCATCTACATCTCTCTCTTTATAAAGTTTAAAATCTTTATTAATTGCTAAATATACACAATTTAATAAACTATTATTTTCTGAAGAACCTCCTGTTCTTAAATATTTGTATTTTTTTATTTTGCTATCAATAAATATATTTTTTAAATCTTCAGGTAATTTTCCATATTTTTTTAAACTAACAAATTTATTAGTTATTATAATGTCTTGTTGTCTATTTCTTTTATTTTGTGTCGTTACATTATTCATATAATTATTATAATTAGAATTTTCCTTTTCTTGTTGATTTATTTTAAAACAACAAGGTGCATATCCTATTTTATTAGGATATTTTATCAATCCTGGATAAATATGTTTATCATGATTACATACATAATACCTTTGTTCTATCCCTTCTATATTTTCTTTCGGAAATTTCATAACATGTTGTTGTTGTTCAATTACTTCATCTTCTTGTATTATTGTAGGTAACTTAGGACATGACCTCGAAAAAGTTTGTCCTTTACTAGATGAAAAAATATTTTTATCTAAATCCTTTAAAAACACCTTCTTCTTCTTTTTAGATACAACACTTATTTTTTTATTTTTACCAAAATTTTTTATATAACTTTTATATATATTTGTTATTTTTTCTTTGTTATTTACATAAATATTCATAAAAATCGATAAAAGATGTCTAAATTTTTCCATTATTTCTTCATTTAATACCTTATGTATTTTTATTTTTATTGTTGATTGATTTAATTTATTTACTTCTTCAGATATACTAAAATTTATTTTTGGAAAATTAGGATGTTCAAAATGTATATATAAACTATTTCTATCCTTTGTCGCTTTCCTACTTTCATCTATGTTAAACATAGTTGAAAATATATCATCATTCATTACTATATCACTAAAAACATAAATATCTAATGTTAAATTTGGAAAATAAAATACTGATTTTATATTATTTTGTTCAATATTTGTTATAATTCTTTCATTAGAAAATATATTTTTAATATTATCTATGTATTCTTCATATGATATACTTTTTTTATCAAAACTTATTTTACATTGTCCTTCTATCTTATCATTATTTTTATTTATTATAAAATTATAATAATCGTTATAATTACGACTATTATTTTTTATTTTTACTAAAATATATTCATCCGATCGGTCCTGTATCCATTCTTCTGACGGAATAAAATTTTTATAAATTTTATAAAAATTATCGTAATATGAAAATGGAAATTCTTCAGATGATTGTATCTTATTGAAAATTTCTATTAAACTCATGTTATCAAAATTTAGTTCAATAATAAAATTCATTTCTAAAAATTCAAATTCCGTGTATAACAAACTTTTAAAACTATTTATTAATTCTATATCTGCATTTATTTTATCTATTTCTATCCTATTTTTTTCTATAATTTTAACTAGTTTATGTTTGGTATTTCTTATATCTTCCCACATTTCTTGTATCTTATACTTTTCGACGAAATTAATATCATTAAAAAAACTAATAAGAATTAATTTACTATTTCCTCCTACCATTTTTATGTTTTTTTTTATTTTATCCTCATTTTTTACTAAAAATAATTCTATTAACGATATTAATTCTTCTTCTGACAAGTTATTTACATATTCTATATTAAATATTTTCTGAAAAATATCATATTGTTCTATCATTTTTTCTAAATTAAAAACTTCAATAAAATTATTAATCGATAATACATTATCTGGTGGGAAATATAAATATCGAGGTTGTGTTCTTAATATATCGGCTATTTTTATTTTTATAGTTTTTTCAGTATCTAGAAATGTATGAATTTGTAAATCATATTCAGTCATATCATTTAATTCATTAAACTTTAAAGTATCCATTTATTATTATATTATATAATTTAAAGTTTAAGTATTAAATATAATAAATGACTATTATTTTTAAAGCAAAAACTAATGATGGATATTCTATAAAAAGCACTGCTGAAATTTTATCAAATAATATTAAAACTGCATGTTTTGAAATTTCAACAGAAAAAATTTCGTTATGCATGATGGACCATCATAGAATTACTTTAATAGATCTAGATCTATTTGCTGAAAATTTTAGTATATATAAATATAAAGGTTCTGAACCTTTATTTATTGGTTTAAATCTTAATCATTTTTACAAAATGTTGAAAACTATTAAAAAAAAAGATTCTATTCAATTGGAAATAAATGATACTAATAAAAACGAATTAATTATTAAAGTTATTCCTAGAGAAAAATCTAGAGTCACGACATCTTATTTGAAAATTCAAAATATACAAAATTTATCTATTCAAACACCGACCGGATATTTCAACCCTGTCATAGTTAATTCTACAGAATTTCAAAAAATGTGCAAAGATATAACTTCCATGGGACAAAATGTAAATATATTCGCTAGAAAATTTTATATTAAATTTTGTTGTAATTCAGGAGAAATTTTAAAAAGAGATGTAGAATTTGGAGAAAATTGTGAAAGTGATTCAGATGAAGAAGTTAATGATCAAAAATATTATTACAGTAATGAATTTACTACAGATCAACTTGCAAGAATAAATAAAATTTCCGCTCTTTCTACTAATATACAAATTTTTCCTGTAAATGGTTTACCTCTATTATTCAGATCCAATATTGGATTACTAGGAAAAATGTCTATATATATCAAATCAAAATCACAAATACAAAATGAAAAACAAATAAATTATTCAGATTCTGAATAAATCTGAAATTGATTTTAAACAAATAAAAATAATTATAAATAATAATGTCTCACCGAAAAAAATATTCTAAAAAAAATCCAATTGAACATATTTTATTAAGACCTGATATGTACGTTGGGTCCTCTAAACTTAGACAACTTGAAGAATATGTAGCAAATAAAGATGATTCAGGACAATATTATATTTCTAAACAACTTATTTCTAGTTCTCCTGCAATCTTACGAATATTTGTCGAAGCATTATCTAATGCGATTGATAATGTTGAAAGAAGTAAAAAAACTGATACTTTATGTACTTATATAAAAATAAATATAGACAAAGATTCAGGTGAAACATCTATATCTAATGATGGTGACATTGTTCCTATTGAAAAAAATGAAGAAGAAAATTGTTATAATCATACTATGATTTTTGGTCAATTACTTACAGGATCAAATTATGATGATGAAGAAGAAAGAATCATTTCAGGTAGAAATGGTCTCGGTATAAAACTTTGTAATGTTTTTTCTTCATATTTTTCAGTAGAAGGATGTGATCCTGTCACACAACAAATATTTTTTCAAAGTTGGACAAATAATATGAGACAAACAACTGGACCAGTTATTAAAAAAACTAAATTAACAAAAGGTTATACCAAAGTTACATGGATTCCTGACTTTACACAATTTGGTATTGATAAATATACTGATGATATTATAAATTTATATACTAGATATATTCTAGATGCTGCAATGTTATCAAAAGTTAAAATATATCTAAATAAAGAATTATTACCTTATAATAATCTTCAAAAATATTCAACATTATATAAAAATATTTCTGATGAAAAATTATATATTAAAACAAATAATTCAGAAGTTTTATTATCTCCATATTCTGAATTTCAAGCAATATCATTTGTTAATGGTGTGTATACTAAATTAGGAGGTCAACATGTAAATTCATGGATAGAATCTATATTTAGACCTCTTTTATCCAAAATTAATAAAAAGGGAAAACCTCTTTTGAATATAAAAGATATTAAACAATTTTTTAGAATATTTGTAGTCGCTACAGTTATTAACCCCGAATTTGATGGACAAAATAAATTTAAATTAGAAGCTCCTGAAATTAAAACAAAAATATCTAAAAATAATATAGATTCCATTTTAAAATGGAATGTTATTAACGATATTGAAGATATTATTAGAAGTAAAGAAATGATGGTCATGAAAAAATCTGAAAGAAAAAAAAAAGGATTTACCAAAATTAATGGACTTGATCCTGCTAATAATGCCGGAACTAAAAATTCTTATAAATGTACTTTAGTTTTATGTGAAGGGCTTTCAGCTAAAAGTTATGTCGTCGCTGGCATTGAAAAAGGTGTATATGATAAAAAAGGAAGAGATTGGTTTGGAATATATCCATTAAGAGGTAAATTATTAAACGTAAGAAATGCTGTACCTACTGCTATTTCTAAAAATGCAGTTATAACTGATATTATACAAACTCTTGGATTAAGACATGACATTGACTATCGAATCGAAGAAAATTATAAAACTTTAAGATATGGAAAAGTTATGGTTACTACTGATGCGGATGTTGACGGTATACATATAGAAGGTCTATTAATGAATTTATTTCATTCTTTATTTCCTACTATTTTATTAAGACAAACTCCTTATATAGTTAGTATGAAAACTCCAATTGTTAGAGTTTTTGGAAAAAAAGGTGAAAAAGATTTACTTTTTTATGATGAAAGAAAATATCATAATTTTGTTTCACAAACTGATAAAAAATTTAAAGCTAAATATTACAAAGGGTTAGGTACTACTAAACCTTCAGATGTCCCCGATACTTTTGGATTAAAAATGGTTGAGTATAAACATGATGATGATACTAACTTTAACATGAATAAAGTTTTTGATAAAAGATTTGCAGATTCTAGAAAAAATTGGCTTGAAGAATATAATGAAACTTGTGTAAATTCTGAATCATTAGATGACATGGGAAATATTGTTCATATGAACATTACAGATTTTATTAATAATGAATTGATTAAATTTTCACATAATGATTGTAAAAGATCCATTCCTAATTGTATTGATGGATTAAAAGAATCACAAAGAAAAATTTTATATTCTGTTAAAAAAAGAAATTTGAAATATAATGGAACATCTTTAAAAGTTGCACAATTAGGTGGTTATGTGGCTGAACATACTAACTACCAACATGGTGAACAAAATTTATTTGAAACTATTACAAAAATGGCTAATGAATTTCCTGGATCAAATAATATACCTTTACTTTATAGAGATGGTATGTTCGGTACAAGATTGGCAGGTGGTAAAGATGCCGCTTCACCAAGATATATTTTTACTAAAATGGAAGCTCTTACACACCTCATATTCAGACAAGAAGATGATGTATTGTTAGATTATATAATTGATGATGGTGATTTAGTTGAACCAAAATTTTATATTCCTATTATTCCAATGATTTTAGTTAATGGATGTTCTGCTGGAATTGGAACTGGTTGGTCATCTAATATTCCCTGTTATAATCCTCTTGAACTTATCGAATGTATTAAAATATGGCTTGATACAGATGGAGAAATTTTCGTAGAAGATCCCGACAATGAAGATAATATCATTTCATTATTCCCAGAACTTAATCCATGGTATAGAGATTTTACCGGTAATATTGAACAAGTTGATTCGCAAAAATACATTACTACTGGTCAAATTCAAGAAACTAAAAAAGAAAATACTATTCAGGTAACTGAACTCCCTATAGGATTATGGACTGATAAATTCAAAGAAATTTGTGAAGATTTATTGGAATCTAAAAAAATCAAATCTATCAAAAATTATTCTACTACGAAAAAAGTTAACTTCTTTATTAATGAAACTCAAAATGGTATTAAATGTAACATTAATACATTAAAATTAAAATCATATATTTATACTTCTAACTTGGTCCTGTTTAATACCGAAAATAAAATAAAAAAATATAAAAATGTATACGAAATTATCCAAGATTTTTGTACAATAAGATTTTCATATTATGTTAAACGAAAAGAATATCTTATCAATTCTTTAAAATCAGAATTACTTATCTTGCAAAATAAACATAGATTTATCAATGAAATTATTAACAATAATTTGAATATTATGAATATTCCTGAAGAAGAATTAATTTTTGAATTGGAAAATAAAAATTATAATAAAATTAATGATAATTATGATTACTTATTAAAACTTCAAATTAGAACATTTACACAAAATAAAATTATTCAATTAACAAATGAAATTCAAATTTTAGAAAATAAAATAAATATTTTATTAACAACAACTGAAAAACAAATGTGGCTTTCAGATATTGAAGATTTTGTAATTGAATATAAAAAATGGATCAAGAAAATACAATAATCATTCTATTATTTCATATATATCATCTTCTTCTCTTATATCTTCTCTTAAATTATTATTACACTTTAAAAAAAATATAAAAAATATTAAAACACTTATTAACAAATAATAAAACATATTAATTTAAAATTAATTAATTTTAAATTACTTAATGATAAATTTCATTTAATAAATGAAATTTATCAAATCATTTTTTTTTCCTTCTGGAAAATATAATAAAAATTATACTAATTTTGTTAAATGGTCTTTCCTTTCAAACATATTATCTTCCACACAATATGTTATATCAACTCATAATATGTTAACTGCCATTAATACTGATACTGAAAATATTAGAACATTTAATTATATTAGTAAAGATATTATCGGACAAATCGGAAGTATTTGTTACATGTCTAATCTAGGAAAAAAAATTGATAAAGAACCATATAAATTTCTTAATTACACTAATATAATGCAACAAATATCTCAATTAACTATGTCTATTACATATTTAGTTCCGTCGTATTTTTTATTATTCGGAGGATTATCAAATTTATTAAATAATATATCTTACATTGGATTTGGCTCTATAAACACAAAATGCATAAATAAACTTTCAGAATCTAATAATTTAGGTGAAATTTATGCTAAAGTTACTATTTTTAATACTTTAGGAAGTAGTTTTGGTTTACTATCAGGTTTAACTATTATTACTATAATACCTGATAGACATGTACAAATATGTCTGTTACCTTTTATAGGTTTCTTAAAAATATACACATATAATAAAGCAATTAAACATTTAATTTTATAATCTAAATAAATTTTAATAAATTGAAAAGTAAAATAAAATATTAATAAAATTAAAAATGATAATCATATCAGTAGAAGGTAATATTGGTGCAGGTAAGACAACATTAATTAAATTATTAGAAAAAAATATAAATAAATCTAATTTCATATTTTTATTAGAACCGATTGATGAATGGACAAATATTAATGGTAATAATTTATTAGATTGTTTCTACCATGATGCTGAAAAATATGCATTTTTATTTCAATGTAGAGTTTTTATTACTAGAATAAAACAACTTTATAATAAAATATCCGAATGTAGTGATGATAGTATTATTTTTATTGAAAGAAGTTGGTTTTCAGATAGAATGTGCTTTGCACAAATTCTTATAGAAAATAATATTATATCTGAAATGGAATGGATTATATATAAAGATATGTTTGATTGGGTTAAATCTTTTTGCCCTGTTATAGATAAATTTATCTATGTAAAATGTTCTACAAAAAGAGCTCTTGACGGTATAAATAAAAGAAATAGAAATGAAGAAACTAATATTAGTTACGATTATATTGATAATTTAAATAAAAAACATGATCAATGGTTGTTAAATAAGGACAATGTTTTAGTTATTGATAGTAATATTGATTATACAAATAATTATGAATATCTAAATGATATAATACAAAATATTTATACATTTATAAATGTATAATCTAAAATAAATATGGTTAAAATAAAGAATAAAAGATTCTTATTACCTTTTGGTTTAACATCCATTATTATTCCTTTTTTTTTTCAAGATTATTTAATACATTACTTATGGTTCCCATTATTATATCTATTTGGTTCATTTATTATTTTTTTCAATTTTCCGGTATTAGTTGAATATACCCATAATAAACCATTATATTTGGAAGATTTGACAATTCAAGAAACTGATAATAATAAATTCAGAAAAATTTATATAATTACAATGACATTTTTATTATCTATTTTAGTATCAGGAATATCTGAATATATTATTATTAATGGAATTAGAAATAAACCTATTATTGAAATTCTTGGTATAATAGGAGGTAATATTAGTATTTATTTAAAAGTTCAAAACATAACAGGAAAAATACTTCTTAAATTTTTCTATTTTCTTAAACAAAGAGAAATTGAAAGACGAAAAAGAAGTTCATCTGATGATATTGTCGTTATCAATATTTAATCAAATATTCATTTTTATCTCAGATATTATTTTATGATACGGATTTATATTAAATTTTTGATCAACTAAAATTTTTCTATCTCTTCCAATCTTCCGATAACATTTATAAATGTTATCATCCCATTCATGAATATCAAGAATATTTTTATTTTTTGATAACATTACAATCGGTTCTTCATTATTACTTCTTTTTTCTCCAAAATACCATATACCTTTCCATATAAAACCTTTATTATTTGGCATATTTGATAATTTTTTGCTAATATGATCAGGTATTGTAGTTCTAAAAAAATGTTTTTCTCCATACTTAACCGACCTATTATAATCTCTTATATCTTTATTTATTTCTTTCATCGACTTATACATATTTGATATTTTTTCTTTTTTTATTTTTGCTGTATTTACTTTATCTTCCTCTATTTTTTTTTTATTTTTTTTATGTTCATTTGTAGTCTTTTTTATTTGTTTCTTTATTTTATCATCTAATATTCCTGTATCTATTTGTATTATTTTTTTATTATTTTCTAAGATTTGTTTCTGTCTTATATCTATTTTTTCCTTTATTTTTAAAATTTGAGTTTTACAAAACTCGATATCATTTTTTGAATGTCTAAATCTCTCTATTTTTTCTAAATCTTTATCATTGTAATTTTTTAATAATTTATTCTCATTTATAATTTTATTTTTTTCATTTAATCTAATTTTTTCCATCTTTATAAATTGTATTAAATCTTTAATTAAAATTGATTTTTTTTCATAATTATGAAAAAAAATCAATATGACATCTGTTATAATTACAAGAAAAATATGTGTTCATCCTAAACATTTAGATTGTAATATCATGTCTTATCTTTTATTTAAAATAAAAAAAATAAGCACTGGAGAAATTACAAAAGAACATGGATATATTTTGGATATAATTAGGGTTGTTGATATAATTACAACTTATATTTCTAATGCAAATTCTGATATTATTTTTGTTGTTAAATATGAAGCAATTGCTTTAAATCCTCAAATTGGAAATACATACAATTGTAATGTATGTATGATTTCTACATGCGGTATATTTGCAGATATAAATGGAAAAATTAAAGTATTAATACCTTTATCTAATATAAAAAATTATGTATTAGATGAAACTCACCAAATATACTCTAACGGTGATAAAGAAATTAAAAATAATGATAATATAGAAGTAAAAATAACTGCCACAAAATTTAATAAAAAAATGTTAAATATAATAGGAACTTTAATTTAATATCAACATTTCTATTGTATCATCTTTAAAATAATTATTAATATTCATTAAAAGACTACTAAATGAATCTCAGGTTTATTAGATATTTGAAAATAATTTTTCAAATATTATTATTTAAATTTCTTTGTTTAAATAATTTAAACAAAGAAATTTATATATAAATGAATTCTGTTAATAATGTTTCTAATGAAACAAAAGATAATTATTTTAATAAAATAGAAAAAAATGAAAATATAAAAATGACTGATAGCAATGATGATTTAAAAGTTTTTTGTTATTTAAATTGTGATCAAAATAGTGATGATTTTGTAAAAGAAACACGAGGAGTAGTTTTTGATATAGATAATCAAATTGTTATGAAATCGTTTTCTTATACAAATGAATGTAGTGAAAACGATAAAGAATTATTAAAACAAAAAATTGAGAATGTGTTTGATAATTCTTTATTTTATAATTCGTATGAAGGTAGTATTATAAGAATGTTTTGTTATAAAGATAAATGGTACATCTCAACACATAAAAAGTTAGATGCATTTAAAAGTAAATGGGGATCTAATTTATCATTCGGAACTTGCTTTAAAAATGCTATCGAAAGTGAACTTGAAAGTAATTCTGAATTAAAAAAATCTCTAAACAATGCAAAGGGTAAGACTTGTTTAGATCGTTTTAAATCTACTCTTGATAAAAAAAAACAATATATGTTTTTAGTTTGTAATAACTCACATAATAGATTAGTATGTGATCCTCCAAATGTTCCTAAATTATTCCATGTAGGTACATTTTATAATGGAGAACTAAGTATGGATGAAAATATAAATATTCCTTATCCTGAAAAATTAAATTTTAAAAATTTAGATGAAGTTTTTGAATATGTTAGTAATGTTGACTATAAATCGTCCCAAGGTGTTATTGTATTTTGTCCAAATAATGTTCAATATAAAATTTATAACAATAAATACAAATATTACTTTGATGTAAGAGGAAATGAATCTAGTGTTAAATACAGATATCTTCAAATAAGAATGAATATGCAATTAAACAGAGATTTGCATTTTCTTTATCCAGAATATAACGACTGGTTTAATAATGTCGAAAATAATATTTATGATATAGCTAAATACTTATATAATTCATATGTAGAAAGATTTATTAGAAAAAATCGTGTAAATGTTCCTAAAGAACAATATATTGTTATAAAATTATGTCATTCATGGCACATTCAAGACAGAAATAAAAATAAGATAAATTTAGAGAAGGTTATCGAAACTATTAACGAATTAAAACCAAATGTTTTAAATTATATATTGAAAAAATATAATTATAAATTGAAAAAATAATTATGGTTTTAAACTTAAACCAAGATAATAATTTAACATTGTATTAGTACCAAATATTACATGTATAATTATACCTAACGGGATAGTTAAAATAATACCACTTATAATAAATCTATATTTGTTAAGCATCGGAAAATGCAATTTCCATAATATTAAAAATAAAATAATCATACCTATAAAAGATAATAATAAATCAAATAATGCTATTCCGAATATACGTAAACTACGTAAATCTTTAATTGATATCATTTAATTACTTATTTATAAAAGAAAAGATAGTAATTAAATGTCTGAAATAAAAGAAGTTATTATTATAGGAAGTGGACCAGCTGGATACACAGCAGCTATTTATACTGCAAGAGCTAATTTAAATCCATTAATGATTACAGGTGTTATATACGGAGGACAATTAGTTAATACAACTGATGTTGAAAATTTTCCAGGTTTTTTAGATGGTATAACAGGACCAGATTTAATGAAAACTTTACATTATCAATCAAAAAAATTCGGAACCAGTTTTATTTTTGATGATGTTAAAAACATAAATATTTCAAATATACCTTATAAGGTTACAACTTTATCAGGTGATACATTTTATACTAAAAGTATAATAATTGCAACTGGTGCTAAAGCTAAATGGTTACATGCTGAAGGAGAATCAGAACTAAGATCAAATGGTATATCTACTTGTGCTACATGTGATGGCGCTTTATTTAGTGGTAAAAAGTTATTAGTCATAGGAGGTGGCGATTCAGCAATGGAAGAAGCTAATTTTTTAACCAGATTTGCTAGTGAAGTTACTATAATTCATAGAAGAGATGTTTTTAAAGCGTCAAGTGTTATGTTGAAAAGAGCACAAGATAATCCTAAAATTAAATGGCAAATTAATAAAAAAGTTTTAAAATGGATTGTAGATAATGATACAAGAGAACTAAAAAGTGCTTTATTAGAAGATACTTTAACTCAAGAACAAAGTTATATAGATTGTGAAGGTGTGTTTATTGCGATAGGTCATACTCCCATGACTTCTTTTTTACCAAATGAAATAAAAAAGGATAATGAAGGATATATTGTTCTTGATAACAATAACACTATGACCAATATAGATGGTATATTTGCTTGTGGTGATGTTTCTGATAAAATATATAAACAAGCAATAACTGCTGCAGGTAGTGGATGTAAAGCAGCAATAGATTGTGATAAATGGTTAAAACAATAATTTATTTGCACATTTACTTTCTGTAAAAACATCTGGCCAATTAAGAATACAACCTTTATAATCATCTGATATTACATAACCACATTTTACATTTAAAACTTGAGATAATAAATTCCAAACTTTTTCTTTAAATTCTAACTTGTCTAAATTAAAAATTTTAATATTATATCCTTTCTCAATTCCTTTTTTTAAACAAGATTTATTTTCATATATTTGACATTCTATTCTTTTACTAAACAATATATTTGACAATTCTTCTAATCCTACTTTTTCAATACTTGATACATATATATCTATCATTTGATTTTAAATTATTTACATTTAAATAATTTAAAATCAAAATTATGAATATAAAATGGATTACGAATTAGATATTAAACTTGATTTTAAAGATGTTTTAATTAAACCAAAAATTTCTGATATTGAATCGAGATCACAAATTAATTTGATAAGAGAATTTTCTTTTTCTAATGGAGTTAAATGGTCGGGAATTCCTATTATAGCTTCTAATATGGATACTGTTGGTACATATGAACTTTACAAAGTTCTAAGTTCATATCAAATGATAACTGCATTACATAAATTTTATACTTTAGAACAACTTTTGCAAATGGAATTAGATCCAAACTATTTTATGATATCGACAGGTATAACCAATCTAGATTATATTAGACTTATCGAAATTTTAGACAATATTAATGTTAAATTCATTTGTATTGATGTAGCTAATGGATATATGTCAAAATTACAACTTTTTTGTAAAAAAATTAAAGAAATGTTCCCTTCTATTGTTATTGCTGCTGGAAATGTCGTAACACAAGAAATAACAGAAATTTTAGTTTCTGAATGTGGTGTTGATATCGTTAAAGTTGGCATTGGTAATGGATCAGTATGTACTACTCGTATTAAAACAGGTATAGGTATCCCACAAATATCAGCTATTAACAACTGTGCAGGTATTGCCCACTCATCCAATAGTTTTATTATATCAGATGGTGGTATTACATGTCCAGGAGATTTAGCTAAAGCTTTTGGTGCAGGAGCCGATTTTATTATGATAGGAGGAGCTTTTTCAGGACATGCAGAAAATCCAGGTAATCTTATTACCGATGATAATGGAGAAAAATATAAACTATTTTACGGAATGTCAAGTAATGCGGCTATGAATAAATATTATAACGGAAAATCGTCTTATAAAACAGATGAGGGAAAAATTGTTAAAATTAAATATAAAGGTCCTATATCTAATACTATCAATGATTATTTAGGAGGATTAAGAAGTTCATGTTCATATATCGGTGCTTTTAATATTGATCAAATTTTTTCTAAAACTACTTTTGTAATTGTAAAAAATCAATATAATGATATTTTTCGTTAATCTATATTTAATTTAAAAAATATTAATTAATATTTAAATGACCATTACAAATACTTATAATTTAAATAAAACTAAACAACTTATTGACTTAAATGGTGACACTACTAATTTTGAAATACAATTTACTGCTACGACACCAAATAAAGAACCTTTTTATGCAATTGTTGTAGATCAAAATACACTTGATTCTGATAATCCTATCAATTTTAAAAAAGTAACCGATGGAACTATTTCAGGAAATATTCGGAACGATAAAAATATATATAATAATTATTTTTTACTTTTAAAAAGTGATGATCCATGTGAATGTTTTGTAAATATAAATAAAAATGAAATTAAACCTTCATCTAACACTTCTAATTTAACCTCGACCAATACTTCTAATTTAACCTCAAATAACACTTCATCTAACAATAGTTTTATGTCTAAAATAAACCATTTCTTGGAAAAATATAATAAATATATAAATATTTTCCTTTACATACTTATCGGATGTTTAGTCGTCTATTTGTTATATTTTTTTCTAAAACCTGTTATATATAATCAACAACAACATAATTTTTCTAACGCAAACATGATTTTAGACAAATCTTCTCCCCAAAATTTTTCATATGATACATTAAATAATAAGACCCTCGATAAAGGTGAATTATTAAATAAAAATATTATAGGCATAAATGATGTAGTTAATAATTCTAATATTGATGAAAGAATGTTGTATACAAATGATGATGTCGGTGAAACAACACAAAGTGTAAATGATGTTGGTGAAAGAATGTATACAAATGATGATGTTGGTGAAACAACACAAAGTGTAAATGATGTTGGTGAAACAACACAAAGTGTAAATGATGTTGGTGAAACAACACAAAGTGTAAATGATGTTGGTGAAACAGTAAAAAAAGTTATGCCACTTACTAAAACAAATTTAGATTTATTAAATAAAATAAATGATTTGAAAATATAATTTAAAATATTTTTAATTAATAAATGAAAAGACACAAAGATTCTTATAAAATTTTAGAAAATACATATAAATCAAAAGATGATGATGAAAAGGAACAATTTGTATATTTATCAGGAGCAGTTTACGGACCTGGTTGCAGATGTAAAAATATGGATAATGTTAAATGTGGTTGTTCTAAATGTGGTTGTTCTAAATGTGGTTGTTCGATGGGAGGATGTTCTAAAAATGTAAATTATCCAGGTGTTAATTAATACAATTATGTAATAATAATTTAAATTATTATTACAATTAATAAATGACATCAATAGGACCATACTCAGAAGCACATAACTTTACTCATATGTTTTTTGATAGTATTTTACCTGAAGAAAAAGAAGAAGAAGACACACTATTATATGAAATAAATAAAAATTTTAAATATTTTAAAAAACTTGTAAAAGTATCAAATCTTGAACATTATTTTAATTTAGATCAAAATGAATATACATTATTTATACCAACTGACGAGATTTTATCTTGTACTACTAAAGATTTTATTGAAAATATTGAAAAAACAGATGATATTTCATTAGCAAAAAGTATAGTAAAAGGGTGCATGATAAGTCGCAAAATACCATTTGAAGTTTTATCTCAAAGTAATGCTTCGTTTTATTATACAGAAAATAAAAGTAAAAGATTGTTTATAACTATTAAACATTCAAATATACAAATAAATAATTGTGTTAATGTAAGTCATATCTGTATTCATCTTAAGAACGGAATAATTTATTTAACTGATAATTTAATTATTTAATTAAATGTGATTTATTTAAATATTTAATTAAATAAATGTCTGAAACAAAAAAGAAGAAAAAAAAAATGTTAGATATAGGGAGAAAACGTAAACCTGTTTCAAAATCTGATAAATCTAAAGGTAAATCTAAAGGTAAATCTCGTAAAAAAAATACAAATAAAGATCAAGATGATAAGGAAGATAATGAACAAATAAAAATGTTTTTTAGAGAATTACGTAATTATATTAATGATATTGATGATAATGAACTTGATGAATTTTTAAAAAATTATATTAAAAATTCATCAAGTTCAAATATTCGAACACTATTTCAAAAAATTAGAAATTTACATCCAGAACTAATAAGAGATTTTATAGAAAAATCACTGACTTTAGAACAACATAGGAAAGTGTATGATTATGATAGGAAAAAAATAGTTATAGATGCAAATATATATATATTTGATTATATAGATGAATATTTGGAGAAAGATGAAATAATAGAACGCACTAATTTTTTAGATGAAATTCAAAGAAAAAATGAAGAAAATGAAGAATTAAAACAAATTTTTCAAACTTTAAAAAACATAAATAATAGTAAACTTGGAAAACACTTACAAAATTATTTTAGAAACAGAAATATTTCACATAATAATAAAATACTTATTTTAAAAATTAAAAAGTTACCACCTCAAAAAATAAAAGATATCATAAAAAAATCTTTGAAAT